>Ga0307986_10000144_pt1 | contig 50896 bp, 61 predicted proteins | sample EllFjometageno82_FD_203170 | JGI IMG/M metagenome (GOLD analysis project Ga0307986, IMG submission 203170) | Marine microbial communities from Ellis Fjord, Antarctic Ocean - #82 | ecosystem: Environmental > Aquatic > Marine > Unclassified | place: Southern Ocean | collected 2014-10-09 | reverse complement strand
CTTTACCAGCATCTAAGGCTAACTTCGACCATTCCTGTTCAGACTTATCCAGTGCAACCATAAGTTGCTTAAGATTATCTTGAATGGCATTCTGGGCTTGTACGTTTGTGTAGTCAATGTTAGCTTGTTGTAAATCTACTGCTAACTTCTGTGTCAACTCTTCAAGCTTTGCGGCTTTTGCCTTAGCTTCCTGATCTTTCTTTTGACCTTCTTCTGCCTTGGCTTTAAACTCATCTGTATTTATATCTATAAGATAATCTAGAGGGTCTAAACCTAAAGCATCAAACGCTTGTACTGCAATAGTCGAAGCTGCAGTTGGAGCTACAACAGCACCTGCACCAGCGTCCCTAAGGGCTGGGAGGATTTGTTGACCTATCATTTGTAACTTCTGTAACTGGGTCTGGTTACTGGCATCACCAACATCTGCTTCTACAGACATATACTCGATTCCGGGTAAATCATCTATTAACACATCGAGATATCGTTGATTTCCAGTGTAGTCTCCTACAGACCCACCACGCATTTCTTTTCGCATTGTACGGTAGATACCTTCAAGGAGTTCCCGTCCACCAGTTTCCATGAATCTACGAGCGATAAATTGTATACGTAGTTGTGCAGCTGACTGCACTTGTGACACCTTAGCTTCTGAGTTTCCAGACACATATAAGGCATCGTTAAGACCTTGGGCTGCTTTAGACAGACCCGTGGCTTGTTCCTTGTGACCCTGTAAGAACTGAAGTAGTGGTACAGTTCCTGTTGATATTTGCTCTGGGGGTAACGATGCAACTGCACCTTGTGGGTTACCATTAGAAGCAATGATCTGCTTGGGCTTCATGTTTTGTAAAGCAGAGAAGTCTACTACATTGGGATCTGCAATCTTAGGTGCATAGTTTGTTAAGTATGTATTCTCAACAAAGCCACGTAAGATAGCTGTAGATGCTAATGTAGAAGGACGAACCATATCTGACATAGATAAACCTTCAAGTTCGAAAGGTATTTCGAATGGTGTGAAGGTTGCTACTTGGATATGATCTGCATCTTCTTCTTCTAGTATAGTGTCCCCTACACGTACAATATACTTTAGTTCAGCTATGCCATCACCGTCACGATCTACATATACCCAACAGCGGAGTATAACAGCAGACTCTGTGGCTTCTAGTTGATTGTCATCACCTGAACCTAACAACAAGGTTGTTCCGATAGCTTGCTTACGTGCAAGTGCATCTGTGTTGAGTTCAGTGGCGTAGTGCACACCTGTCTCTACAGTTGACCAATCAACACTTTCAGCCTGTTCAGGCCAACGTTCTCTGATTTCGGATCTTGTCATTTCTTCTTCAAAACCTACAAAGGATGCATCGTGTATACCTGTAGCCCCTCTACCGACTCTTAGAGACTCAGGTGGTACTGCTGACACAACAACTTTGTTGGTAACTTTTGTACGCTTAAGTCGTACATCAAGGTAGTTACCTGTTTGTTCATCTAAATATATATCACCTGTTGTGGTGATCTCTGGATCTGCTAGCTCAACATCAAGCGAAGTGCTGTCAATTGTCTCGTACTCTTCAAAAGAAATAGTTTCTTCTGAGGCGTATGTCCATGTTACTGCTGATAGTTTCCACATTAAGGCTGACTTAAGCCATGTGTTTAGAACTGACCAACCCCTGTTCTTAGAGAACAAGCAATGGTTTAGTAGCTCTGAGGCTGCAGTAGCCCTATGATATGCTAGTGGAGTACGGTCATAAGACTTAAACTTAGCAAGCTTATTGTTATCAAACAGTAGCTCAGAAAGCACTGCAGTGTAACCTTCAATTGCTTCAACTGTATCTGACGACACAATACGAGATACACCCTGTGGCTTTAAATGCCCTTGAGGTATCATCGCGTATTCATAGGTTGACTTCTGACGTTCATCAGATAGCTCTGAGGTATCTAAGAAACTGGCACTAGATTGTGTCAGCTTATAATCTAGAAGAGTATTTAACTCCTCATCAGATACTTGTACTTTGTATCCGTCTTCATTGTAACTTGTCATTCACGACACCTCTTATATGTGGGTAAGCACCCTACAAATCAATCTATTAGAATTAGGTGGTTTCATTACTTATCTTTCCCGATACGCGAAGAAACCTTAACAAACGTCTTTTCATAGTGGAGGACTATGGGAAATACTTAAAGCCATTGAGTGTTGTCAACTACAAATGATTGGTTCTTAAAAGAAACCCTTGTTGTTGACAGCCTGTCTCCGTGAGTACGAAGAACCTCTAAGGCTATTGCTGTTGCTATTACTGTGTCATCATGACAACCTGAGATAGCATTTGTTTTGCCACTGGCATCAGCCACATAGTTCATACACTCTTGTATGATAATGGGGGACGATAGAGCTATGTCATCATTCTCTATTGCGTTCTTAAGATGCCCTATGATCATTGGCTTAGTAGCTTGGGTAGTCCTCCAGCCCAGACGAGTACCTTCCTCATTAGATACATTAGCTACTTTAGTTTGATGGTATAAGTTCACGTAATCCATTTGTTTTAATCGGTTTAGTGTTGCTATACCTAAGGAATTAGATTCCACTGCAAGCAGAGAGTTGTTATAGTATCTACCTAAATAGAATAATAGATCACCATATTGAGTGGGGTCTATCTTGTTATTACGGTAGACAGCACACACTTCTCTGTCTGCATTTAATACTACTGCTGCTGAGTAGTCTTGTCCAACACCTAAGGCACAGTCAGCTCCGATGATGAAGTTACTGTCAAACTTAGGGTACTTAAAGATCTCCAGTTGTCCTTCCCTGTGATCGTCAAACATACATGATTCAATACTAAAGTTTTGTTTCTTAACACATGGTATAGTTTTTGTATTCATCAACTTACCAGTGTCAAACACATTAGATCCTGAAACTATAAATGCTTCATTAGCTGTAGATGGGTACTCTTGTTTAAACTTATCTACACCCCCTTCGGCTATCTTAAGACGCCTCCAGTATAACTGTTCAATATCCAAACCGTGTAAGGTTTGTAGTTCTTCCTCTGCTTCTGTGATAGTCTCTGAGAATATCTCAGGTTCTAGTACAAAGCGTCTGTACTCTGGCATAAGGAACCAAGGTACAAAGATAGGTACGTACTCGTTCTCACCAGCAACTGCACCCTTCCATAACCTGTGGAACTCATTGCCTACACCATTAGCTGTAGACTCCAGTATTACTTCTGTGCCATCAGCTTGTGAGATACCTTGGAATAAGCCAGCAAGTATCTTTGCATCATGAGTCCAAAAAGCAACCTCAGATAGGTGAGCAATAGTTGGTGTGGTTCCACGACCAGCCTCAGGGGAACCTGCTGTGTACAGACGATATCCTGAGTCATTATGTTCAAACCCAATCTCCTTAGAGTTAGACTTCTTGAGTATAGGTGTGAACTCAGGTTTCATATTCTGGATTATGTTCCGGGACATGGCAAAGAGTGCATCGGATGTTGCTGAGTCATGAGCCATAACTACTGACTTATTGTATGGTGTCAGGTAAGACTTCCAGTATACACGCCCACAAGAGTAAGTGGATAAACCCATCTGTCTTGCTTTGAGTATAATGGCTCGTACCTTGCCTGTTTCCTTTAATTGTTTCTCTATTGCATCGTCTACAATCTGTTGTGCTGCATTAAAAACTAAGGGTATGAAACCTTTAGATGCATCTTTTGGTAATATACGGATCTGTTCTTTGGCAAACTCTTGAAAGGACCCCTCGTATCTTGAGAGATCCTTACGTTTACGTGCTTCTACTGCTAAAGCCAGCTTCTGTCTATTCGTCATAGACGAACTTTTATTGTTTATTTCAGTTTCCAAAGGGAGTCCTCCAAGACTACGTTTAGGTAACCCCCGGCATAGAGGTTTTTAAGCAATACAAAATAAATAAAAGAGTAGTTACCTCATGGTGCTTCTAAGGAACCTATAGTACCTATAGTATCCCTAAGGAACCTACTAGTATATAAGAAGGTATAGCAGTAGTAGTTAACCTTAGGGACTCCTTAAGAACCCTTAAGACATCCTTACTACTCTTTGAGGGGGGTATCTGACCATTATATCTATATATATTAGATACAGGTACAGTGATGTAGTTACTCAGAGACCCCCTCGTATCTCTTAAGGTAGTTCCTTACCGTGTCCAGTATGGTACTACCCTAACTACTTCACTAGTGTTCCTATAAGGTACTTAAAAGATTATCTGAGAGAAAACCCTTAGTGTTCCTATAAGGTACTTAAAAGATTACAGAAGTTTATCTCAAGGATACACGGGTAAGTCCCTATATATCAAGGTACCCTTCATACTTCAGGGACCCCCCTTGATATCCCTCAGAACTCCCCAAGAATCCCTAAGGATCCTTTAGTAATCACCTAGAACTACAGAAGGGTTGTGTGTTCTGTTGTAGTCCCGAGGGGTACCGGGGGATAGCCCAAAGAACTCCCAAAGAAGTACATATATACCCATACATACACAATGTATTACAGCAGTACTAACATAGTCCTAACATAGTCCTAACATAGTCCTAACATAGTCCTAACATAGTCCTAACATAGTCCTAACAATAGTCCTAATATAGTCCTCAAGGAATAGCCGCAACACTGCATACTAAAGACATTGACTAATAGTGTACTCAGACATGTCTCACTTCGTGAGCCAGAGCTGTCTGACTTAGTTCATACTAAAGACATTGACTAATAGTATACTCAGACATGTCTCACTTCGTGAGCCAGAGCTGTCTGACTTAGTATTGACTTGGAGCCTTTGGCTCCTTTAAGGTACTACTTTCAGTACCACCAACTCATCCAAGAGGATTAGCCCATGAGTCTTGCAATTCCAGTCCAAATCTCCACAGGACTTAAAAACCGTGGTTCCATCTACATTCAAATCAAGAACGGTAACGTGTACCGTTTGATCAAGAATGTAGCTCCATTCAAAGCACAGGTCATGATGAACACCATCATGTCTAAGAAGTCAGTGGCTCTCAAGCACTGGGTTCGTGTACGTTAACCCAAAGGACTCTTGCGAGTCCTTTTCTTTTTATACTCATCTCTGACCTTACGGCCAGAGCCTTTGGCTCCTATTGGGTTCTCAATTAACTAGTAAGGAGTAATAGTATGGAACTGTTTAAGATAGTAGTAGCTGGTGGTCGGGAGTTCTCTGACTATGAGCTACTAAAGGCCAAGATGGATAGCCTCATCAAGGCCAAGTCTCTCACTCATGAAGTCATCATCATCTCTGGTACTGCAAAAGGTGCTGATATGATGGGTGAGACTTATGCTGCTGATCGTCAGTTAAACATCATGAAGTTCCCAGCTCAATGGGAGTTACATGGTAAGTCAGCTGGTTACAAGCGTAATGTACATATGTCAACAGTAGCAGATGCTGTTGTTGTGTTCTGGGACGGTAAGTCCAAAGGCTCAAAGCATATGGTTGACATTTCCAAAGCTGCTGGATTACCACTCAGGGTAGTTCGGTACTAACCTAAGGAACTTCCGACTGTTCTGGTCAATACGGCCAGAGCCTTCGGCTCCTTTTGGGTATTAAATAAAACAATACCTATGTGAAGCTGTTGGATTCTCCAACCTCTCACACCAATTAAATTCCACCAAGTGGAAAGGATAATCATTATGTCAGATTTTAAAGTTGTACGTAACATCACCATCGTTAACACTCGCATGATCACACCTGTCACACGTGACTTTGGTGACCAGTATTCAATCCTTGCAAGTGGTACAAGCTTGCAGGAAGTTGGTATCAAAGCCAATAAGGATGGATCAGGTTGGATCAACTCCAACGCAAGCTACCCAAATGGTGATTCCATTCCTAACATCCCTATGGTAGACCGTTCTAAACGTGCTATCACTACGGAGTTGGGTGCTGGTTCACAGGTAGAGTTAGCTTTCAGAGTGGTTAAGACTGCCAAAGGCACGTACCACAACCTTGCCGCTGTTAAGGTTATGAAACTGGTAAAACCGTTTAACATCTTAGACGTCTTTGACGAAGCAGAAGAGATCACTGAAGAAGATGTTCTCGATTCATTCTAACATAGCACCACACGGAGGCTCCTAACGGAGTCTCCTGCCTTTTTTTTACACACTGTTCAATATCCCACTTAAGTTAAGAGGAATTAACCATGTCACATCAAGAAGAGTATCATAATAAAATAGCAGAACGACAATCAGATGAAGAAACTGTAGATACGCAGTTAGATAACCTAATAGAATACGTCTTTGGTGAGTTCAGAGAGGTAGAGTAATGTTTGTACTCTTAGTATTGCTGTTCGCAGCAGATAATCAAGACTTCTTAAAGCAAGTAGAAGTCAATAAAAATCAAGGAATGGAATGGACATATGTTGGGCCGAAAGAACCAACAAATAGTCCGTACATACCTATCGTAAAAGAAGATGGTACTGAAATCATCTTGTTTAAAATGAAGTAATAAACTAAATGATAACCAAAAGGAATAATCATGTTCATACTACATCTGATAATGCAGAACAACTGCAAACATACAGTGTTTGTGGAAGAGAACAAGCGATTGGAAGCAATTCCAACTGCTATTGCTCACCTAAAAGCGGAAGCTTCTGGACTAGCAGCAGAAATAATTATCTGCAACGAGCAAAACATGCCACTAAACTACCATACTATAAAAGGAACTTCCGATGGAATACATATGGATGAAAACCCGTGGCTATGGATGGGAATGGGTTTGTTGTTAGCAACATTGCTGTTCCCTTGGTTACTATTGTATTAAAGCTTTACGACACCCTGTAGCCATGTACATGGTTTACTTTGTAATTCCCCGAAAGTAGTACGGGTATAGACAGGGTGTCACCCTAGCCGCGTTAGGTTGCTCCTAACTAGTACGGTTTACAGCTCCGTATGATTGAAGTGGTGTCGCAGTCACAACAAAAGAGGTCGATGCAAGTATGCCGTCATCGTGTATGGCGTTAGTGAGAAGAGGTGGAGCGAAAGCTTAGAAACCGTTATCGCATACACACCCTTTTACCAACAAAACCAACAGGATGCACATTATGCGCAGAGTAGATATACTTAAACAACAACTTCAAAGCAGCCGTGGACGTTTCTTCACAGCAACCTACAAAACCAGTGTAGGTCCAATGCTTACTCTTAACTTCAAAGTCAATGAAGTAATGTCAATAAAAACTAACCAGATCAAATGTAAGGTGTACATACCTTCTATCATGCGATCTCAAGTTATGATCTTTGATATAGGTAAATCAGGTGACCTGCAATATCTAGCAGCAGATCGAAGCAAGATCAGCATGTCAGGTAAAGGTCTACTATAACAATCAGGTACTTAGGAGAATAATCTTTTAAGTACCTTTAGCACATCAAACCAATAGGTAAAAACAATGCAATTATCCAACTATGGTAACGCAGCGCAAGTAATAGGTGTACAACACACTCAACAATTCCAAATGCAAATGAACGCTAAAATGTTCAGCATCTTAACCGATAAACTGTATCAGAACAAAGAAGGTGCAGTAATCCGTGAGCTATCCGCTAACGCAAGAGATGCACATGTTGCCGCAGGTAAATCAGAGTTACCATTTCATATCACCTTACCTTCATGGATCTCAACAGAATTCAAGATACGTGACTTCGGTACTGGCATAGATCCTGATGAATTCTATGATATATACACAAACCTTGGACACTCTACCAAAGACCATGAAGATACCTCAATCGGTGCTTATGGCTTAGGTTCAAAGACTCCATTTGCTATCACTGACAGTTACACAATACGTAACTACTGGAATGGCATGGTGTATGTGTATACTGCATTTAAAGATTCAGGTATGCCCACAGTATCCCTCATAGGTTCAGAGACTTCTGATGAAGTTAATGGCCTTGAGATCAGTGTTGACATTGGTAGTGACGGTAATGTGTCTTCTTTCCGCAGACAATGTGGAGAACAATTAGGATACTTCGATGTAAAACCAATCATACATAACTATGATGACTTCGAGTGGCCTGAAATACCTGAACTACACATGGGGTATGATGTAAAAGCTGGACACTATTCTTCTGAGATTACGATTGTAATGGGCGGTATACCTTATACCTCACCTACAAGATCGCTTCCAGAAGAATTAAAAAGTTCTATTTACCGACTAGACGTAACCCTTGTAGCAAAGCTAGGTGAAGTAGATATACCACCATCAAGAGAGTCATTAGAACTAACAGCTAAGACCATTGCATTCATTTCTAGTAAAATTGTAGAAATATCAGAAGACTACGTAATAGACTTCGCATATAGGATAGAACATGCAGATAATGACCTTCAACTTAACGCCATACTACTTAGTAGGATAGACGAATGGCTAAAAACTAAAGACTTCAATGTATCAAATTACGAATACAAAAAGCTCAAATACTCAGGTGAAACTCTTACAGAAATAGTTAACAAAGAATTAACAATGTTCAATGCAAAGAAAAACATTAAACATTATAAAAGTCTTAGAAATAACTACAATGGTTGTTCAGTAGGAACAATTGTGCAAATGTTAAGAAACTACAGCAATTCAAGTAGTAACGGAGATGGAAATTCTCTATATTTGAACGACCTGTCACCAAGAGCTAACAAAGTAATAAATGAGAATAAATATTCATTAAGTAGTAACAGTGTCGTTATCTTCCCTAATGAAAGAAAATCAAAAATGTTCTCAAACGCTGCAAATGAAGCCTATGTAAAGCTAAAAGAGCTAGGTTTTGAACCAATAAAGTTATCAACGCTTATGTCAATGCCTGTTGTACTTAAAAATACAACAAAGAGTAAAAGCTACAACAAGCCTGATCAAATATTCTTAACAAACCATAGGCATGGCGATGTAATTAAAACTTCAATAGGAGAACTACCAGAAGAAGGTTATTTTGTAACAATGTCCAACTGGACAATGAGCCAAAAAGACTCATACATATCGTGTGTACACAGTGTACTTGACTTAGACGTATATGCGCTCAGAAGTCATGCACAACAAGCAGCATCTCGTTCAGGTAAATGGACTTCAATCCATAAGCTAGCAAATAAAGTAATCAAAGGCTTAACTGCAAAACTAAAAAGAGCAAAAGATGCTGAAGAAACGTTAAGGGTTCTGAGTACACACTTAAACTGTGGACCATTATTTGATGTGTACATAGAAAAAGTAGAACTAAACCCTAAGAGAAAACTAGCAAAGCTTATTAAAAGTTGTAGAGAAGCACAAGTAGAATTTGATAACTCTCGTCTAACAAGGCAAGAAGAATATCAAATCGTAGACTTAGCTATACCTGAATATAAGTCAGAAGCTAAACCACCAGCGTACATAGTAAGGTACGCAAATGAAACGTCTGATAAATGGTCTCATATTATCAATTCAACATTCTACTTCAACAGGTGGAATGATGAAGGTAAAGCAGCATTACGTCAGGCACTTAATCTAATTGAAGGTAATTTCAAATGAATATAATCACAGATCACTCAGTAACACTCTTTGACAATCTAAAACCTGTCACAGTAACAGAATCCCATGCTCTGTTTGAGAAAATCAAAGATCTAGTGTCACAGGGTAACTATGATGAAGCCCTGAACATGATTGACAACAGGCGTACAGCTAAGAAAGCAATAGCTAATACTGACTTTGAGTTAGTAGGTGACTGCTTGTACCTAGACGACTACCGAATCCCTGACAACATGGCTTCGCGTATCTTCGATCTAATGGGTAGCTATAACTCTGTAAAGCCATTAGAACGGTTCTTCCGTAATCTGTTAAGCAACCCATCATATCGTGCAGTTCAAGAGTTATACGGCTTTCTAGAGCTGTCTAAACTACCAATCACAGATGATGGTCATTTCGTTGCGTACAAAGCAGTAAACCAAGACTACAAAGACTGCTTTACAAACAGTATGGATAACAGCATAGGTGCACAACCTACCATGCCACGTAATCTAGTAGACGAAGATAAAAATCGTACATGCTCTGCAGGTCTGCACTTTGCAGGATATGAGTATGCACGTGGGTTTGTAGATCGTGACGGTCACCTTATGGCTGTACGTATCAACCCTAAAGATGTGGTCGCTATCCCTTCAGATTACCACAACATGAAAGGTCGTGCATCAAGCTACCTTGTTGTAAATGAGATAGAAGGTATGAACGACACACTAACAGACACGCCTCTGTATAAAGGCGACTTCGAAGCACAATCATCACTATCACTATAATCCAAAGGATATACAAATGTCAGACACAAACTTAGGCACAAGCATTTTACGCAATGTGACACTTAACTACTTAAAAGTAGACCCATCAAAGCCAGTAAGTCCTTTTGGCACACTTCAATGGGAAGTTCAAATCGAAGTACCAGAAAACCGAGCTGATGAGATTTCAGAAATGGGTAAGCTACGAACCTTGGACAACGGGAACGTAGCGGTTAACATCAAGCGTAAAGCTTTAAAACATGACGGTTCTGCTAACTTCCCAGTAGCACTTGTAGATGCTAAGAAGAATACAATCGAAGTGTTCAACAACATCGGCAATGGTTCCACAGGTAACGTTAAAGTATATCGAAATGAATACGATGTAGCTGGTCGTCAGGGTATCTCAACAAGTCTTAGTGCAATCCAAATCACTAACCTAATTGAGTACACAGGATCAGTAGATTTCGACATTGAAAGTGATGATGCTGTAGCAACACATGATGATTTTTAAATAAATATAAAGGGGCCTGAAAAGGTCCCTTTGTTTTTAAATCAAGTGACAAAGGAATGTACCAGAAGTACCTAAAAGGACCATTGAGACAGGCTCATATGGTATTTGTAATACCTACAATAATGATTATATCTTTCATTCTTAATATAATCGACAGGAAGTAAGATGATTAAACTCTCCAAAACAAGTAAGATGCCACGTAAATGTAAATCATGGTCATTGGAAGCCTTGAAGACATGCCCCGGAAGTATTAAAGCAATCATAAAAGGAATTATAGAACTTGTAGATGCATGTAAAGGTTGTTACGCAACCACAGGTATGTACAATATGCCCAATGTTAAAGCCCCAAGAATACATAATAAAGAAGATTGGAAACGTAAGGATTGGGTTGATAATATGGTAGAAGCAATATTCAATGATGAACTATTTCGATGGTTTGACAGCGGTGATTGCTATGACCTCAGATTAGCTAAGAAGATTAAAAAAGTTATCTCAAGAACACCAAGAACTAAACATTGGTTTCCAACAAGACAACACAAATTCCCTAAATTCGCCAAAGTATTAGCTGAAATAGCTGAACTGCCAAATGCAGTTGTACGTCTATCCTCAGATTCTATCAATGGTGGAATTATAAAAGGTGATACAACATCAACCATCTGGAGTACAAAGCCACCTAAAGAAGCTTTCGAATGTGGTGCTTATACAAGAGAAGGTAAATGTGGAGATTGTAGAGCCTGTTGGGATAAATCAGTAAAAGTAGTGGCATACCCCGGTCATGGGGCTAAAATGCTTAAAGTAATCAGAATACAAGGGTAATAAATTATGTTAGAAGCAGTCATGTGTTTGGCCTTAAACCTATACTTTGAGGCAAGAGACCAACCAGTAGTGGGTCAACTAGCAGTCGGTTTTAGTACAATGAACAGGGTCAAAGATGAACGTTATCCAGACACTGTATGTGAAGTAGTCAAACAAGCTAAATACCATGCATGGGATATGGAAAACCCCATAAGACACAAATGTCAATATTCTTGGTTTTGTGATGGAATGTCTGACGTACCTACAAACGACAAAGCTATGCTAGAAGCGACCATTCTAGCTGCTAACATTTTCTATGGCAAAGTAACTGATATATCAACTGGAGCAACACACTACCATGCAACCTATGTAAACCCATACTGGGCAGACCATATGACAGTCCTTTTCAGGATAGATGATCATATCTTTTATAGATAAATTACAAAGCCTTGACATCTAGGTTAATCTCTAGATCTTTTAAGTACCTTAAAGAACTTAAATAACTAAGGAGTAACCTAAGATGAAAGAACACGTTAAGTACGTGGAAGGAATTGTAAAACCTGAAAACCTAACAAAGAAACCTAAAATAGCAATCACAGAATCTTCACTTGCAAACCTTAAACCTAAATGGGATAAGGAACATATGAAGATGATGTCAAAGAAAAGCATTGAAAAGCGTAGGTCCAACAAAGAAGCACGTGAAAAGATGAAAGAAACTGTAGAAATACTAAAGTATCTTTCAGATGGTGTAATCAGTAACATGCCCTCTGGCTTAACTGTAATGCAAATCATGATGCTCAGAGCTATTCAAGATGGTGACCCTGCAGAAGCCTCAAAACTTGCTGCAACTATTGCTGAATACCAACAACCTAAACTGCAACGTACCGAGAATATCAACACAAACATTAACTTAGAAGACTTAACTGATGAGGAATTAGCTCAACAACTAGCAATCATCAATGAGCCTATACTAAAACCACTAAAAGATATTGAAGGTGAAGTAGTAAATGACTAGCTATAACAACATAACTGGTGATGCACTTGTATCTAAAAGCAACACTAATAAGTTCAGAGATAACTATGACAAGATATTCTCTAAACCTGATAAGGAAAAGAAAGATGAAAGAAAACTTAAAAGAGTTCCTTAGTGGGTTTATATATATCGGACTTATATTATCACCAATAGTAATCTTATCAACAATAATATGGTGACATAAATGCGTGGAAGAGTAAACAAAGATATGCTGACTGCAATCCAAAAAAGCTTTGACAGTAAAATTGGAATTGAAGTTAAAATGATCCTAGTCCCTGAAGATTACCACAGAGCAATCCAAAGGGACAGTGAGTTCTTAGAGATCCTTGATGCTAATGGCATTGAAGATTGGGTTTCATACGATGAGTGTGTAGCTGAGCATGATAGAAACATAGCTGAATCAGAAACAGAAGGTGAAGAATATGCACACGGGAATCGTTTTCAGACCTAAGATAGGTGACCACCTACGTAAAGCAGAAAATGTAAGTGTAAATAGCTACACTACAGAAGAAATACAAGAACTAGTAGCACTACGAGCTGCAAATGTATCTTACACAGACTGTAGTCTTAAGCTTTCCAAGTCTATTGGTAGTATTGGTAATATGATTCACTACTATAAACTTCAACCTAAGATAGATGAAGCCAAAGGACTATTATGAGTATTGTAATTTCATTATATGACTACACAGGTGTCGCTGCAATCCCTTGGGCTAAAGCAGGGCATACTTGTTACTGCTTCGACATACAGCATGAAGGAGACAGTTGGGAGAAAGCACGTGTTGATAAGTATGAAAGTGGTGGAGCAATCTACTACTTACATGCAGACCTACATGACTATAAATCAATAAATGACTTATGGATTGACTTTAACGATAGAGATGAAGATATTGTATTCGCAATGGCCTTCCCTGTATGCACTGACTTAGCTGTAAGTGGTGCTGCATGGTTTAAAGCTAAATACTTCAAAGACCCTCAGTTCCAAAGAAAAGCAGTAGGGTACGCAACATGGTGTGCTGAGTTGTTTAACGATCTCAAAGTACCATATTACATAGAAAACCCAGTGTCAGTCCTGTCAACTAAGTGGCGTCAACCAGACTATCGTTTCCACCCATATGAATACGGTGGTTACATCAAAGAAGGTGAAGAAATACACCCACTGTATCCAAAGTACATTGCACCAAAAGATGCATACTCTAAAAGAACATGTTTATGGACAGGTGGTAAGTTCAAAATGCCAGCAAAAGATCCAGTACCTTGTGAAAGTTACGGTTCAAGTGCACAACACAGAAAGCTTGGAGGTAAATCAATGAAGACAAAGAACATAAGGTCAGCGACTCCAAGAGGATTCGCAGAAGCCGTGTATCAAGCTAATAAAAAAGTAATGTGTACAATATGAAATGTGAACAAATGAAGTTATTCACAGAAAACATAAAAGTATCATCTGAAAACCCTGCATGTAAAGATACAAAAACATGCTCCAAGTGTAAAAACAACCTACCTACTTCATACTTTGGACCATCAGGTGGAGGTACTTATCTTAGAGCAGAGTGTAAATCATGTAACAATGAGTTAGGTAAGGTACGTAGTCGTCTTAAATCTATACATGGCTCTCCTCCAATAGATTACAAATGCCCTGTGTGTTTATGTAATGAGGAAGAAGCAAAAGGAAGAGGTGGTAGAGCAGGTTCTTGGGTTCTCGACCATGACCATAGTACGGAAGAATTCAGAGGATGGTTATGTCATAGCTGCAACAGAGCATTAGGTGGGTTCAATGATAATATTCCTCGTATGAAAAGAGCCATTAAATATATAAAAGGAAACTTACAAAACTAAAACTACAGGAGTACAAAGTAAATGGATCTAGATATTATGAAAATAGAACCTTGGTTCGATGACTTCGGAGATACGGATAAACTAACTGATGATATTACCGTTAAAGAATGGAAATCTAGTGTAAAAGCAAATGCAACAAACTCACAAGTAGGTGGTGATCATTATAAAAATCAAGGAATACAACCACTTGAAGCTACCTTTGCTAACTTCGGTTATGAAGGTGTACGTGCATCGATATACACAAAAGTAGGTAAATACCTGACAAGAGATAAAGATTCACATCGTCAAGATATAACAAAAGCTATTCACGTATTACAAATGCAACTAGAGTTCCTAGACAGAGACAATAAATGATAATTACAATGGTAACTGAAATACTTTGGCTGGCAACAGCACTTGCAGTCTTCTCTTCAGTAATACTATTCATACTAAACCCACTGTATGCCTTTTGGATAGAAAACAAATACAATATGGATTTAGAAAGTGAAATATACCAAAAAGTATCAGAAGCTGTAGAGTCAGCAGCAGAAGACGGATCAATAATAAGCATTAACATCATAGTCGGAGAACCAGAAGTTGAAGAAGCCTCAAAAGAAAAAGATTAAAGTTCCCAGTAACTCATTAGGATTACAAGCTCTATCTCAGAATCAATCACATTACATAAACTCAATAGATAATTATGTAGTATCAGTTGGTACTGGGTTCGCAGGTTCAGGTAAAACATATATCGCATCTACATGTGCTGCTCAATTTATGATTGACAACAAAGATAGCCGTATCGTTCTATGCAGACCTAATGTATCTGATTCAAAATCTATAGGCTTCTTACCCGGAGAAGAACTCGACAAAATGGCACCTTGGATTACCCCATACACTGACATACTCCGTAAGCATCTAAATGGTACTTATGAAAAAGCTATGCAATCAGGGGCAATCCAAGTAGTTCCCTTTGAATACATGCAAGGTAGGACATTCGATAACTCGTTTGTAATACTAGACGAAGCACAACACACTACACCTAAAGAAATAGAAATGTTCTTAAAGCGTATAGGTAAAGATTCAAAAGTAGTTATATGTGGTGACATACCTCAAGCAAGATTAGGCCCTAAATCAGGTCTTAATCTTATTATTAAAATGCACACCGATAAGGCGTTACCAGAAGTATCTGATAATATTGGAATAACTGACTTCAATAACCCTGACGACATTGTAAGATCTGTATTCTGCCGTGAGATAACTAAAGCATTTGACAGGCACTATGCTATGGGAGGGTGACAATGTTAATAAACACAAAGGAATGGGTAGACTGTCTCGTAATAAGATATAACAAAGGTAAACCAATACTACTGCAAGATATCTTAGGTGAACAAGAAAGAAATAAACTAGCAAACCTTATAGACGGATTAACCATCATAAGGATAGACGAAGCACTGAGCAATGAAGATTAACGAGGCCGTAAATGATTATAAAGTTTTACACAAAAGGATGCCAACCATGCTATGCACTGACAACACTTCTGGATAATATGATGGTTGAATACGTGTCTTGCGACATAGAAGAAGAATGGGTAATAGCTGCTGATAATAAAGTAATGAGTGTACCTACACTGCTAAACACTGAAACTGGTAAAAGACTTATTGGTTTCAAGAATGAAGAAAAAGTAAAGGAATTTCTAAATGACAATAACAGTTGATTACGAACGTAATAGTTTGCTTTCAGAACAAGCATACACACTCCTTAAGGACTACTATTGTCGTGAAGGTGAAGACCCACAAGACGCATACGCTAGGGCAGCTATGGCATTTTGTAAGTCTGACTATGATCTAGCACAACGTATATATGACTATGCTAGTAAAAGTTGGTTTATGTTCAGCTCACCTATCTTATCTAATGCCCCTGCACTTGGAGAAAAAGTACATGGTCTTCCTATTAGTTGTTTCTTATCTTACGTCCCTGATACTCTTGAGGGCCTTATTGGACACAGCACGGAATTACGGTGGCTATCCGTCAAAGGTGGCGGTGTTGGCGGTCATTGGTCTGACATTAGGTCTGTCAGTGATGTGGCTCCCTCTCCTATCCCTTTCTTAAAGACTGTAGACAGTGATATGACTGCGTACAGGCAAGGTAAGACTCGTAAAGGTTCTTACGCTGCATACATGGACATCACACATCCAGATATTATTGAATTTATTAACATTAGAGTGCCAACAGGTGGAGATCCTAATCGTAAAGCGTTCAATATACACAACGCAGTAAACATCACTGACTCATTCATGGATGCAGTGACATCAGGTGGTCAATGGGATCTAATCGACCCAAATGATAAAACAATAAGAGATACATTACCTGCAAGAGATCTATGGGAACGTCTTATCGAGACAAGATTCCGTACTGGAGAGCCATACCTTAACTTCATTGATGAAGCTAACAGGCATCTACCACCAGAAATGCGTGAAAAGGGTTTAACTATCAAGGGTTCAAACCTTTGTAATGAAATTCATCTACCGACAAATGAAGAGCGTACGGCAGTTTGTTGCCTGTCAAGTGTAAACCTTGAATACTATGAGGATTGGAAAGAAACCACTATGGTAGCTGACCTAATCACCATGCTTGACAATGTAATAAGCTTCTTCTGTTTCCATGCACCCAAAGAGCTTCGTAAGGCTGTCTATAGTGCCACACAAGAGAGAAGTTTAGGACTAGGGGCAATGGGGTTCCATAGTGCATTACAACGTGCAGGGCTACCATGGGAGACTCCTATGGCTGCTGCATATAATACTGATATGTTTACGCATATCAAAGCACAAGCTAGAGCTGCTTCTGTATATCTAGCAGAAGAACGTGGTTCATGCCCTGATGTGGATGGAATACGTAATTCACACCTATTAGCAATAGCACCTAATGCAAACTCATCTATCATTGCTGGTTGTTCAGCATCAATAGAACCACTTAAATCTAATGCATTCACACATCGTACACGTGTAGGTGCACACCTTGTTGTAAACCCTTACCTTGATAAAGTAATCTTTGAGTATGCAGATGCATGGAAAGATAAATCTAAAGTTTGGATTGAAGAGCAATGGACTTCAATTATACTGAATGAAGGTAGTGTTCAACACTTAGATTGGATGGAAGATTGGGATAAACAAGTATTTAAAACAGCTTTTGAGCTTGATCAAAGGTGGGTAATAGATCATGCAGCAACACGACAACCCTTTATATGTCAGGGTCAGTCTGTTAATCTATTCTTTCCTTCAGGAACCGACAAAGCATACGTAAACGAGGTGCATATTCGTGCATTCAACAAGAAACTAAAGGGACTTTACTATCTTCGAACAAGTGCAGGTGCTAAGGCTGACACAGTAAGCTTCAAGCCTACCCGTGTAGCACTAAAAGACTACGCAACTGAAGAAGATGAGTGCCTATCATGCCAAGGATAATTAATAAATGAGCTTACTAACTGCATCACCAGCCTTTAAACCCTTCAACTACACTAGCTTTGTCACTCAAGCAATTGAACATGACAAGTTACATTGGGGTGAATGGGAGTGTGATCTTAATGAGGACGTAACACAGTGGAAATCTGGGAAGATTACTCCATCTGAGAAGAACTTTATCACCCAAATCCTACGATTATTTACACAATCTGATGTAATTGTAGGTGGTAGTTACGTAGATGTGTTCCTACCTCGCATTAAAAACAACGAAGCACGTATGATGATGCTATCTTTCGCACAACGAGAGACAATCCACATGAGATCTTATGCATTACTGAACGACACCTTAGGTTTTGCAGAGTCAGAGTACGCAGCATTCCTAGAATATGAAGCAATGGCAGAGAAACTTGAGTTCATGCAGACATTTGACCCAGATACTAAGCAAGGCTTAGCTAAAGCACTGGCACAAACTGTATGTAACGAAGGTATGTCTCTGTTTTCTGCCTTTGTGATGCTCTTAAACTTCCAAAGGTATGGTAAGCTTAAGGGAATGTGTGAGATTGTGGAGTGGTCTATTCGTGATGAGACAATGCATGTCGCAGGTATGACTGAGTTGTTCCGAACATACACACATGAAAACCCGGAGGTTGTAAATGATGAGTTTAAACTATCTATCTATGAAATGTACCGAACTGCGGTCCAACTTGAAGACAAAGTTATTGACCTTGCGTTTGAAATGGGAGCTATGGAGGGTCTTACAGCAGAAGAAGTCAAGCTCTATATTCGATATATCGCGGACAGACGACTAACAAACCTAGGACTTAAACCAAACTGGAATATAGAAGAGAACCCACTGCCTTGGCTTGATTGGGTTTTAAATGGTGACAGTTTTAAGAACTTCTTTGAAGGTCGAGTTACCGATTACTCAGCAGATGGAATGTCTGGCTCCTCTTGGGGCTGGTAGAATAAATAATTGACCTAAGCAAGGTCACTGTAAACTGCTTAACGGTCTGGGAGGACTGACTATGACAACTAAATTGATTTGGGATCTAGAAACTAACGGACTTATCCCTGAAGTAAACAAGATATGGTGTCTTGTAATGCAAGATATTACCACAAAAGACATCTTCTCTTACTCAGATTATGATGACAACCTACCATCCCTGGAAGAAGGGCTTCAGAAGCTCCTAGAAGCTGATCTAATAGCAGGTCACAACATAATTGGATATGACCTACCAGTTCTTAAAAGACTTCTAGGATGGGAACCTAGGCCCTCTCAGACTGTATGGGATACACTGCTAATGTCACAGCTATGTATGTTCCAACGCACACACAGACATGGTCTTGCAGGTTGGGGTGAGTTCTTCAAGTATCCAAAAGGAGACTACAATGATTGGACTAACTACAACCAAGAGATGCTGACATATTGTATACAAGACGTTACATTAAACACGTTAGTATACGAAAGGCTTTCTCGTGAAGCTTCAATACAAATCAAAGCAAGACCTGAGTTCAAGCAAGCTTTAGTACTAGAGCATGACTTCGCTATAGTTAACGCAGACATAACAGCTAAAGGTTGGTTGTTCAATATGCCTAAAGCTAAGGAACTTAAAGAGAATCTTACATGGAAACTACATGCCATTGAGGATGAGCTTGAGCCACAGCTAGGCAGTGTGTGTATGCTTAAGGGTAGTAAAGAAGTAGATAAGATTGTAAAGAAGAATGGTGACTACTATAAGTTAATAACTGATTGGTATGACTTAGCTGCAGACACTAAGGCTTCTAAAAGTTTCATCACAGGACCTTTCTCTCGTATAGAGTTTAGTGAGGTACGACTAGGTCAATTAGCAGAGGTAAAGAAGTACCTCTCTGACATTGGTTGGAAGCCTGATGATTGGACGTTCAAGAAAGTCAGAGGCAAGTGGATTAAGATGTCACCTAAACTAACAGACTCATCACTAGAACCCCTAGGTATCGTTGGTTCAATGATAAGTGACTACTATATGTTACGTCAAAGGTTATCTATGGTTGACAACTGGATAGAAATGGTTGCTAGGTGGGGTGATGGTAGGCTTCATGGTGATATGTTTACCATAGGTACACCATCATTCCGTTGCAGACACAGAGGTATCGTAAACATTCCCGGAGTACACTCACAATACGGTAAGGATCTTAGAGCTTTACTTACTTGTGAGCGTGGTCGTAGGCTTGTTGGGGCTGACTCTGCTGGTAATCAATTCAGAGGTCTTGCACATTACATGGGAGATAATGAGTTCACAGCTTCAGTTGTTGTGGGTAAAGAATCTGATGGAACTGATGCTCACTCTCGTAACGCTGCTATCCTTGGTATCTCAAGAACAAAAGCTAAGAGTTTTATCTATGCATATTTGTTTGGTGCAGGTATGTCTAAGCTTGGTGAGGTTGTCACTGGATTGAAATCCCCTAAGGCTGGTAAGGAAGCAGATGCTAAGTTCAAAGCAGCATTCCCTAAGCTTAAGGAACTCAAGGATTCTTTGTCAGCTGAATACAACCATAACAAAATGAAGACAGGTATAGGTTTTATCATAGGTGCTGATGGCAGACGAGTAATCGTAGGTTCAGAGCATCAACTCTTAAACTATTTACTTCAAACACTGGAAGGCATAACGTGTAAGTCTGCGTTAGTCTATCAGTACAAGAAGATTAAAGAGTTAGGTATCGAAAACACATACCCTATCTTGTTCTATCATGATGAAACTGCATGGGTTACCCCAACTAAACATGCTAAGACTGTACTAGAAATATCTGTAGCTGGATTCCGTGAGGGTCCTAAGTCTGTAGGTGTAACTTGTATGGATGGGGATGGGAAGATAGGTATTAATTATGCAGAAATACATTAATAAGAAGGGTAATAAATATGTTCAATAATAACGATGCAGTCTACACTATGTTTAGTAAGAGCTGTATGACAGAAGAGATGGAGTTCGATAAGTGTTTTATAGACGCTGACTCAATCATCTTTCGTATAGCAGTAACAACAGACTCAGTCACACAAGCAAAGAGTTACTTTGATAAAGCACTTGATGCCATCATGCGTGACACAGGTAGTATCAAAGGTTACGTAGCTGTCAAAGGCAAGGGTAACTTCCGATATGATATCTCTGAGGACTACAAAGGTAATAGGAGTAGCACACCTCTGGATCCTAAGGTCAAGGAAAGACGAGAGGCAGTGACAGAGTACGCATGGGAGACAGGTTGCTTTAAGTCTGACAACTGTGAGGCAGATGACATTGTATCTATATGGGCGCAAGAAGCTTATGAAGCTGGTGAACATTACATCATAGCTCACATAGATAAAGACATTGACATGGTTCCCGGATGGCATTACAACTTCAACAAGAAGACACAATACTTTATTGACGGTGACCAAGGTCATTACAAAATGTGTATTCAAATGCTAACAGGAGACAGTACAGATAACATTCATGGACTAAAAGGTATAGGCCCTAAGAAAGCTGAGAAGATTTTAAAAGATGTACCGACAAAAGATATGATTGAGACTGTTGCTAACACATGGCGTGACCATCATCCACGTGATTGGAAACCTAAGCTTGAGACCTGCTTTAACTTACTGTACATGCGCAGGAATTGGGATGGGTTTCGTAGGTTAACTATTGAAGAGGTATTTGTTAATGAGTAAACCCTTAGGACACTGGGACTACAAAGGAGATCCATTTGTTGTTGACGATTACTTTGGTTTCATATATCTTATAACTGTATCTGTACCCGATGGTAACCCCATAAGGTACATAGGTAAGAAGCAGTTCCATTCATATAAGAAAACCAAAAGAGACAAAGAGTCTAACTGGAAATCGTATACAAGCTCCTCCAAACATATCAATGAACTAAAAACTAATGGTTCTGAATTGTCTTACGAGATCATTCAATTGTTTGAAACAAGAGGTGGCTTGTCAGCAGCAGAGTGTAAAGTTCAATGGTACTTAGATGTTCTTACAGAGAAATGCCTGTTAGGTGTGCCTCTGTATTTAAACAGACAGATAGGTGCAATTAAGTTCATTCCAAAAGAAGCAATAACAAATGAAACAAAAACAAGACTTGACGAAATCTACAGAAGTGGAAGATTACTTATTGAAACCAAAGGAGAAGAAGCAACAGAGACTTGACGCTAAGTCTAAAGCAAGTACCAGACGTACTGATACTAAATCCTTAAAAGAAAGCAGGTGGAACTGATGGGTGCAACATTCACTAAGCACTACCCATGTGTACATTGTGGGTCTTCAGATGCAGTAGCACTATGGTCCAATGGAAGAGGTAAATGTTTTGCATGTAATAAGCCAGCATTCCTAGATCAATATGATGACACAGTCGTGTCAAAGTTTAACCCCAATACCGAACGAGAGTATGATATGAGTGGCGATTCACTTCAAGATATAAACAACTATGATAGTGCAGGTGTACGTGAACGTGGTCTTACTAAGACTGCATGTGATGAGTATGATATGAAAGTGTCTTACGATTCTAACGGAACAATTAATGCACACTACTACCCATACACAGTTAAAGGTAAGGTGGTTGCATACAAGAAAAGAACTTTACCTAAAGAGTTCCGAGTTGTAGGTGACCTTAAGAACGCTAAGCTTGAACTGTTTGGTCAGTCTAAGTTCCAACCCGGTGGTTTCAAGGTGATCATAACTGAGGGTGAGCTGGACGCTATTGCAGTACAGCAAGCTATGCTTAACAAGTACAAGAAAGTATACCCTGTAGTATCCCTACCATCCTCATCTAACATGAAGATACTTGTAGCTAACAGAGATTGGTTACGATCGTTCAAGGAAGTCATCTTAATGTTTGATCAAGATGAAGCTGGTGAAAAAGCAGTAGCAGAAGCAGCTAAGATAATTGGTTGGGATAAAACTAAAGTAGCATCCCTGTCTTCCAATGATCCCTGTGATGCTCTGATAGCTAACCCATCTGAGATCATAAGCTCTGTGTTCAGTGCAAGAAGCTACACACCTGCAGCTATTGTACGTGGTGAAGCTATCTGGGAGGCATACGTTGAACGTAAATCTGTTGAGTCTATCCCATACCCTAAGTGTCTTGAAGGTCTTAACGATAAGCTAGATGGTATGCGTAAGGGTGAGATAGTCTTATTCACATCTGGAACTGGTTCAGGTAAATCAACAATGATCAAAGAGATCATACTAGAATTGGAGGATAATACAGATGAAAGCATTGGGCTTGTATCTCTTGAAGAAAGTATTGGAGATTCTGCAGAGAAATTTATCAAGATGTTTACTCCTCCAGACCCGACTGTTGAGCAAGAGCGTAAAGCATTTGAAAGAGTATTTGGAAATGAACGTCTCATATTACTTGACCACAATGGAGCTGTTTCAGATTCTAGCCTCATTGACCAAATCGAAAATCTTTGCTTGCTTGGCTGCCAGTATATCATTCTTGATCATATCACCATCGCTGTATCTGAAGGGGCTGATGGAAAGACAGGTAACGAAGCCATAGATTCAGTCATGTCTGACTTACTTAAGATAGTCAAGAAGCATAACGTATGGCTGGGGTTAATCAGTCACCTTAGGAAGTCACAAGGTAGGTCCTTCGAAGAGGGACACCTCTCATCTATTGATGACATCAAAGGTTCAGGCTCGATTAAACAGATCAGCTTTGATATAATTACATTCTCTCGTAACTTAGTGGCAGAAGATGAAGATGAAAGAAACACAATTAAACTCCGAGTACTTAAGTCACGATTCACAGGACGAACTGGAGACTGTGGTTCAGCATACTACGACACCAGAACCAACCGACTCAGAGGACAAGAGGACTTCCTCGAGTACACTGGATAACTCAGGTGGTATAGAAAAGATAACAGAGTATATCAAGGAAAGATGTGAGGGTAATACCTTCCGTGGGAGGCCCCCAGAAGGGGCCAGATTGATCTCTTCAATGATCCCATATGGATGTAGCTACGAGAAGCTATCTGTAAGGGCCGTAGCAGGTGCTGTGGCAGCTTATCAGAAGTCCCGAAGGTCATCAGCTAGCCCCTTTAAACTAACCGTCACATCGTCTGTGATAGGCTTACAGGTGCTGTCTGCTTTAGGTGTACTAAACACTAACCATCAAGAGATTTTAGCAGTAGGTGACCTATACCTAGAAGCTTTCTTTCAACTGGGTTATATCCATATTGAAAGAGAGTACAAAGGGTTTCGTGCACCGTACATTATACAGTTGCTAAGCACATGGGCTACCCTTGGAGACCTACCACCTGAGTATGTAAGGAGTACGCTTATAGGTACGTCCTTTACACCACCAAAAGACATCGTGTCATTGCGTAATGAGTTCACCAAGAGGCCATACATTAAACGTATGAGTTCAGAGGAAGACTTTAAGCAGCTTATAGGAGCACCTTTTATCACTGCCCTTAACAAGCTACAGCAAACACCTTGGAGACTCAACAGTACAGTTGCCAAAGCCTTAGAGACTAACCTAGGATTGTTCATAGATCTTGAAGATGAGTCTATAAAAGCTAAATCAAAAGCTATAGAGATGAAGTTTGTCATGGCTAAGGTACATGCCATAGGACTACGTGACTTCTATCAGATGGTAGAGTGTGACTATCGTGGACGTGTGTACTACACTGAGCCATTCCTAAACTTCCAAGGGTCTGATGTATCTAAAGGACTCTTTGAGTTTGCTTATGCAAAAGCTATGGACACTGAGGGATACAAGTGGTTGTGCATACATACAGCTTGTTCTTATAATCAATCATATGAACTGGAGGAACTACCCGAATGGGCGACAGCGGACTACAAAACTTATCTTCAAGACGAAGGATTATCCACAATCTCAGTAGACAAGATGACCCTAAAGGATCGAGAGTTGTGGACCCTAAACAACCTGACTTGGATAAACCGATTAGCGGATGGACAAAGCTTCAGGACAGAAGCAGAAAAGCCCGTTAGCTTTCTTGCATGTTGCTTAGATGTGGCAGGTTATAACAATGCTGTACTAAATAATAAAGTACACATGAGTCGTACACCTATCCCGGTTGACGGGAGTAATAATGGTTGGCAACATCTGGCAGCTATCTCTAAAGACAAAGAAGCTGGTGAGCTTGTGTCCCTAGTACCAAGCGAAATACAGAAAGACTTCTATGTTCAAGTGGCTAAACGTCTTATCGACAGGATGCCTGAGTGGTTTGCTGAACGTAACATACCAATGAAAGCTATCAGGAAAGGGATAGCTAAGCGTGGCTCCATGACAAGGGCTTACTCAGCTGGTCAGAAAAAGATAGCTGCTAACATGTACTACGACTGTAAGGTTGAAGGCTATGATAAGATGTACAATATCACTGAAGATGACTGTACCCCTCTGTCAAAGCAATTAATACTTGCAATCAATGACACATGCGTAGGACCCTTAAAGACCATGAAGTTTATACAGAAGATGACTGACCATATCTTATCAACAGGTGAGACATGTACACGTTGGACAACTCCCTCAGGATTCCCAGTGTTGTATGAAGTGTGGAGGCAGAAGAACATCACTGTACGAAGTACCATCCGTGGTCTTGGTCAGATAGGTCACAGCATTAAGATACCTTACATCACTTCCAATGGAGATCTGTTGCCATGTAGGAGATCGTTTGCATCTGGATGCTCACCTAACTTTGTCCACTCAATGGACGCAGCGCACATGGCTAAAGTTATTCAGAGTTTCTCTGGAGACTTTGGAGCTATACATGATTCCTTTTCTACTCATGCATGTGATGTGAATAAACTTGTTGACCACACCAAGTGGCAATTTGCTATGATGTACAACAGCACTAACTTCTTCACTGCTATAGAAGAGATGCTACTAGAAACCCGAGAGGGCTATGAACTTAAACAACCAGAGCTTGGTGACTTAGATATATCTGAGATCATATCTTCTGACTATTTCTTTTGTTAAGGATAATTATATGAGTAACATAACACAATTCCCCGAAAAGTATGCATCTGAAAACAGTATGCTTCAAGACTTAAACGATTTAATACAAGAGTACAACGGCAAGATGACTAACGTAGCTATGCTGGGTGTGCTTCAAGCATCTGCTAACTTTGTATTCTTATCTATAGCTCAAGACTCTATGGATTCTGATGAAGGGGATGAGTAATGTATATGATCTTTGAAGAGTTAGAAAACAATGTGATTGATTGGGGTAACCGCAAGGGTATCCTTGGAGATATCTTTGAACATAAAGATCTTGTAGATAGGAGAAGTAAACAGCTGCTCAAGTTCTCAGAAGAATCTCAAGAGATGGTTAAGGAGATACATGAAGGTGATGTAGATCGAGTACGAGATGAGATGGGAGATGTTCTGGTGACCCTAGCCATCCAAGCGAACCTATGGGGTTTGTCTCTGACAGAATGTTTAGAGGAAGCCTATAATAAAATTAACGTACGCACTGGTCGTATGGTAGATGGAGTATTTGTAAAAGATGAGTAATGAAAATAAGTCCTACAATATAGTTCCGGGTATTGACGACATGGAGTACGTTGAGATGTTTAATCTTGACCCAGCCCTTGCGTATACACCTGAGATCAATGAAGCTATCCTGAGTAAAGTCTGGGAACAGAACTACTCAGGTGCAGTTGCTGAGGGTCTCTCAGAAGAAGAAGCTATGGCTCATGCTGAAGCTCAACGAGTATCAGGACGAATGACTGTAGCTAATGCTACGAAAGATAAGTAATAAAATAACCCCCAAGTATACGTAATGTATACCTGAGGGTAACGCCTCCTTGGGATCCTTAACTGGATTCCTTGGGGGCTTTCTTTTTTATTATCTCTTGTTATGTTTAATCAGCTTCACGTAATGAATCTAAAGTATACTGATGCACATCCTTAACCTTAGCTCTGATCTTCTTACGACCTTCCTTTGCACGTAACCTTAGTTTCTCAAAGGACTTCGCAAGGTTCTTCACACCACTATCGTTAAGAACTGCAAGTGATAACTGATATAGCTCCTTGTTTGTGATAAAATTCCAAGGTTCCTCAATCATACCCTCAGCTTTACTGTCAAGGCTATTCACATAGTTAAGAGACCTATGCTCAAGTTCAGAAGAGTAGGTAGAACTATCACTGCCCATACCCTTCAGCTCACTGTAAACATACTTGGCATGGTTAGGGTCTGCAGGGAAGCCTGAAGGATTACCTTCTGCCAATGAACGTAGGTTCGCAAGGCCTCTGTGAGTAGCCTCACGGATACCTTTCTGCATCTCACCTATAAGGTCATAGTCTAATGTTGTGTCTAACCAAGCATCGTTTATAGCCTTATAAGCAGACCTAAATGAACCTGCATCTGTTATGATCTCATCATAGACAGGTATCAAGTAAGGGTCTCTTCCATTCTGGGAAGCACGAAGCTTAGCAAGGTACTTACCAGTGCCTAGTACAACAACAGATGAAGCATCGAAACCAATAGTAGTTTGAGCTAATACACCTTGACTTGCACCTAAACCTGCAACACCATTCCTATCGTACAATGCTGAGGTATCTATGTCATACGTTGATGTAATCGCAGACTTACTGGTACCACCTTCACTGATATAGATACCATCCTCACCTGCTGCAAACTTCTTCTTGTTAGTAACATCAAAGAACTGACCTTTCTCATTCCTCTTACGAGTACGAGTAATAGCAGCAGACGCTAACTTAGCCTCAGTCATAACAGTACCACTGATAGATGTTTGCTGACCTGTTGGTTGTGTGTAGATGATAGGTTCATTTACAAACCCAGCGACTTTCACATAACTCTTAAGCATATTAACATAGTTAACAACATCAGCACCTACAGTAGCCACAAGATTATTCATAAGGGAATCACTAAGAATCTTTATTGCCTTATCAGTTCCTATTTCACCAGCAAGAAGTCCTATCTCTGAGTTAGGGTTTGATATAACTGCCTTAACAGCATACTGTTTCATACTCTTTAAGTCTTGACCATAGACAAAAGTAAGAAGCGGAGGCTTGAGGAAGTTCTTCTTATCATCGGTGGCTAACTTAACCAACCTTGTGATCTTTATTGCATCCTCAGGGCTAGCTTTACCTATCTCATCGACAGGGTTTGTCAATAAGTTGTGCTTCAGTAAGTCACGGGGGTCACCTGAAATACCTTCAAACTCAGCCAATATCCTTGGGGAGTTCTCAGGTCTATACACACCTACTCGAGGCATCATATGTTCCTGACCTAACTGAGTCATAAGACCTGCAAGTCCGTTGGCAATACCATCTTGTGCAACCATACGCATCTGAGTTGTGTACGGCTTACCAGACCTGTAGGATTGCATGTAACGTGCAAGCTCTGTAGTAGCTTCCAAGACGTTGATGAACTCATCAGGATGAGCTTTGGCATTGGCATCTATAAAGTCCCTAGTGGCCTGTGAAAGGTCAGCTAAGATTGCTTTGAAGTCTTCAAGCTCTGCATTACGAAGTAAGTTATCAACACCCATGACACCCTGAGGTGTAGACTCAAGTTGCTTAAGGTCTCTTATAGCATTAGCATCTTCAAATGCTAGCAACCAATGTCCAACCTCGATACCTATAGCCTCAAGGGATTTAAGCTCAGGGTCATTACCAGACTGCATACGTTTGATTGTATCACGGTACACCGCATCAGGTTTCAAACCACCTACCTTAAGCAGGAAAGCAGCTATAGACACAACGATACCAAACTCTTCATCTGTATTAGACATAGGTCTTATACTGTAGAGATGTGGAGAACCAAGCACCTGACGTACCATCTTGTGGTTCTGAGGGCTTATGTGGTGCTGATGCATAGTGACACGTGTATTGCCTAACTGTCGTTGAAAGGTAAAGCCTATCTGGTCATTCTTGTAGTGAGCTAACGCATTAAGAACTTCCAGTTGGTTGGTGGCATGTTTCTTATACATACCATTCTGCCACTCAGGAGTTCTTGCAAGTTCTAAGAAATCAGATAGAGTTTTGACATCCATTATCAATAAGATATTATCACCATCGTTTGGAGAGTATCTACGTGCAGCTGAAAGCTTCTTCTTTGCCTCGTTTAGTTGGTACTCAATCTCGACAGGGATGTTACGTATCTTATCAATACGCTTATGTCCAACATCAAAGAAGTCTGATACAAAAGTAAGGTGGTTGTTAGCTACACCTGCAGTAAGGTCAACAGAAGATGCTTCCTCCAGTGCAGAGATACCGAAGCCAAACGCAGCCTTACCACGAATACCCCCAACAACACTCTTAACATTAGAGTAGAACTTGATTGCATCAGTGATAACATCAACCTGACCCATATCATACTGAGCACCAGTTGTCTTCTTGGTACGTGTACTTGAAGCATACTTAGGCTGACCATCCTTAGAAGTCTCCCCGATAATCGGAGGTACTCTAAACTTAGGTGGGGATACCTGACTACTACGTAACTGTAGTGCCTTACGACCTGTAGGTGTTAGGTTGTACAGTATAGGTTGAGCCTTACCGCCTATCATCTCTCCAACAGCATCAACATAGGATGGGTTGGCTTCCTTATAAGCATGTAGTGCATTGAAACCTATGAGTTGATTAGCTTCTCTTGAGAACCTTTTAAACAACTTAGGATCAACTAGGGTATCCATGCCACCTTCACGTACCTGACGGAAACCCTGCCATGCATCAGACACAGACCTACCGATATCAACAACAGTCCTTGCCTGACTCTCACTTGCAGCGTCCAGTATACCAATCTGCTTCATAACATCTTCAGGTAGTGTGTCAATGACCTCTTGTGGTATGAATGAACCACTGTTGTCAAGCATAGCTTCCACTACTACAAACGAATTGATAAGGTAGTCAGGGTCCATGCGGTACACCCTGTTGTCATTAGAAACAACAGATGCATCAAGTCCCTGAGGACCTACAAACAAAGACTCTTGTGTCAGTGCATACCTTCCATCTTGATCTAAGGTTGCCTGACCTTCTTCAGGTGCTTTAATAAAACCAACATCAAGATCGAACACACTTGCCACACCCTTCTGTATTAATCCAAGACCACTTTCGTACTCAGCCTTAGCTTCCACAGGGTCAGGGAACCTGTCTGTGTTATCAAAGGATCTGGAAGTACCTATCAGGTCAAAGTCATTCTTAAGTCCTACTAAAGACCTTGCAACAACAGGGCCATGAACAGGACCCCATATCTTCATAAGATCCTGAGGACCTAAGTAACCAGAGTCTAGTTCAGGTGACGAACCACCTAAGTCAAAGCGTTGTTGCAATGACTGTGGTGCTTCCATCTGCTCCTGCCTTTGCTCTAACTCCATAGGATTCAGGTTAGGTTGCATGTACTCAGCTGGTTCATTACCGAAATCCATACTGGTCTGATTAGGATCAGGTGCAACCCTTTGATCAATGTCTGCAGGGTCAGTGTCAACACCTCCCCATTGGACACCTGATGGTACTGGACCACCTCGCTCTGTTCCGGGTATGTGCATTTGCTTTTGTGGTGATGAGCTAAAAGGGGCAATCCCTTCGGGGCCTACTTGTTCAGGTGCATTATCAAACACACCCGCCCTCATAAGGGCATCAGCAGTATCACTGCTTAGACCTCGCTTAGGTCCACTTTGCTTTAGAGCTGTATACTTACCAGCCATAGGGTTTACCTCCAATTATTTCCATTGAGTAACTTCATATAGTCTATGTTTCATTGGGCCTAAAAACGGTAGACTTCCATAGAAACTCTTCATCATCTTAGCATCATCATCTTCAAAGTAGCCTTCAGCTATCCTGTAGAATCTCTCCACAGTTCCTGCTGCAGCTGCTTCACTTGCAACGTTATTCCACGTCCACTCTGTAAAGTCTCTGCTACTGCTACCATAAAGTGGTAATAGCATTGGACTACCTATGATACGCTCACCAGTACCTATAAGTCCTGAAGAGTAGATCATACGTAAAACCTTTTCCCTGTCTGTCAAATAGGGTGAGGGTTCTCCATACTTAAGCTCGTCTTTCATAGCCTGAGACAGGAATCCCATGAACAGCATTGTAGCTGCTGAAGCAAAGGTTGAGTAACGTAATCCCTTAGAGTACTTAAGACCATCCCACAAACGTGGTAACTGGTTAGCAGTAAACGCTGAGATATATCCATTGAACTGAGTAAGTAACATTAGATGTTGATTGCTATATGGTATAGGTCTGTTGAATGCATCTGGCATAGGCACTGCTTGGTTTATAAACCGACCAGCTCCTGTCAAGAAGTTACGTTCCCATGTAGACTGATCAGCTTGTGACAAACCATCCCAACCAGATCTAGACTTTAAGAAGTTATTGATACGGGTGAATGAAGCTTTCTCAGAAGCTGTAAGCGAACGCCCATCTTTAACCTTCTTATTCAACTCTTCCATCCGCATTGTATCTTCATTCGTAAGGCTTGAGATATCAGGAAGACCTAGCATCTGGTTAGAGATACGGGTCATTGCTTCAACATCAATACCTAAGTCCTTAAGCATCTTACGTGATTCCATAAGTTCAGGTGTTGGTTCCTTACCCCTGTAACTCATTATGAGATCCATCTTATCAATCAAGAAGTCATTAAAGAATGCAGCTCGTATGTTGCGGTGCATCTGTGTCTGATCTTGTAAGAAGTTAGACTTAAAGAATGCGTCTGCAATATGCTTAGTCAGCTGGTTAGTTTCAACCATACCTGTTGTGGTTGCTGCCCCTGTCTCTTGGAGACTAAGGCCTACCCTCTGGACAATAGTCTCAGGGGATCCTGCAAACATCCTACGAGGATCTTTGACTGAACGTGCAACAGGTTCCTCTTTTGACTTAGCCTTATCCTTAAGCCCTAGTTTCTCAGCTGCACCAGATACCCTAGTGATTTCACCAAGGTTAGCTGCGTAAGACGCAAGGGCTTTACCAGCTTGGTAACCTGCAAGACCTATGTTATCAACAAGGACTTTACGTGGTACACCATGGAACAGTAGTCCAACCTCAGGGAAAGATGAGACAGCTGCCAGACCTAAGCCTTGCATTGCAGTAAGAAGAGTCAAATATTTCTGAGCTGTCTTTAAGTAGTAACTGTCTATACGTTTGTAGTTACCTGACTCAGCATTGATAAGATTACGTACATGGAATGCAGCCTCATTAAACTGAGACTTAGCTTCTGCCTGACGTTCAGTATCAGTACCTGCTTTAACCATAAGACCTCTGTATAGGTTACGGAAAGCCTGATCCATCACCTCACCATTACGACCAAGGAACTTCATATGAGTCTGATATCGTGAAGACATACGAGACACTTCCTCAACGTTATTGAAGAAGTCTTGCTCAAGGAACTCATCAAAGAGTGCATTGTCAGATAGTCCAAGTGTACGTGATTCATATTCAGATGGTGAGATACCACCCTCCATCACGTTAAACTCTTTGTTGTCATCTAAGACTGTATCATTGATGATGTTATCAGCTATCTTAGTTGCTTGGGTGTGTGACATACGATACTCTTTTGAAAGTAACTGAATGAACCTAGCCTTGTTAGCATCTATGTACTCACGCTTGAACCCCTTATGTCTGAACATAAAGTCTTGAAGGTTATGGATAAGACTCTTCTTGGCCTTTGCATTAACTTTATTAGTCTCTTCAAATACTCTGTTAAGCATTGCTTCGTACTTGATCAACGAACTTTCTAAGGCTTCCCTGTTCTTAAGATACTTTGGGTCTATCTTATCCCAGTTGATCTTAGACATAGCCTGACGTACACCCATAGTCTTCACACCTTTTCGGTTCTTACGACCTGTGATAGGCGCTAACACTTCTTTGTAGAAAGCATTGATCATATCAGATGCATAAGCTTGCTTAGCTGTGGAGCTACTCAGTGGGTCACTGTCAAACTTCTTATAGTTATCAACTGCTTTACCTGAAAGAGTTTCATGTGAGGCTTGCTTAACCCTCTGGTACTCTGCAAAGTTACTTCCGTGGAAGATACCATGCCTTGTGTAACCAAAGACACTTAATAATCTAGCAGCTTCAGAGTCAACCTCAGCCAGCTTAATCATTGCCCGTGATGCAGAAGACCTGAAGAAGTTCTGGGGGTTCTTTATGAATTCCCAGATATCTTTAGCTCCAAGGAATCCCTCGGGGTTATTATTCCTGTGGGAATTTGCAGCTGATTCCATCATGCTATCGTTAGATGGCTTACGGCTTCCGTCCGAGTTGTATGCAGATGTACTTTTATCTTTACTGGATAAAGCAGCTTGCTCAACACGAACATTTGCAGAAGACTGTAGATCATCAGCCCATTCATCATTAGAACGAACCTTACCCTGCCTCTTAAGTTCTTCTTCTTCGGCATAGTCAAACTTAGTGTTATACCTGTCAGCCTTAGATGGATCTAAATAGTCAGCGGTTGCACTCCAATCACCTACATCAAATGCAGTCTTGGGTACTGACAATGCACCACCCATGATACCTCCAGCAGCTATTGCGTTTATCATACGGTTCTCAACTTCATCGAAGTTCCACTCTTTATCAGAGCCAAGCACAGCAGCTGTGTACTGTGTCATTTCCTGAAGTAGTTCCGTACTACCTTCAAAGACAGCACCTCTTGAGAGCTGACCAGCAACCCTCTTAAATAAAGCACCCTTGACTACTTGATCTTGAGCAAACTTAAAACCATCTTTGGATAGTTTAGCAAGCTCTAGCTTAGCCATTGAAGCTATCTGCTTCTCAGCAGCAGCTTCTGTCATACCTTTGGCGGTAAGGTGCTTTATAAGTTCTGCCTTACCACTGCCAGTGAGGAACTGATTAGGACCTATGATACCTTTCAGGCCTAAGCGATCCGCAACCATCATCAGTGCACCAGCACCAATAGCAAGTGGTAAGTTCTTATCACTTATGTCACCTTCCATTTCATCTAAGACTAAGCCAGTGTACATCATACCTGTTGATGTTGCTCCTAGGGCACCTGCAGTTCCTACAGCAGCAGCTCCTGCACCTAATGCTCCAACCACAGGGGCAGCTGCCATACCTGCAATAGTCATTGTCATATATGGTAGTGAAGACCCGAAGATAGTTGCAAGGTAATCTGTTGATTCATTAAAGGAAGACCAATCAACCTGAGTTATATCTGATTGGAGCATAGGCATCTCTGCCATCTCCCTCTCAGCTGTGGCTACATCAGATGCAAAGTAAGTTGAAGCATCTTCAAACCCAGCTTCATCAGCCATCTTCCACATAACCTGATCAAAACCTTTGCCGATACCCATCCATGAGACATCCCAGCTTGCACTCATTGGAGAGTATGCCATGCCCTCAGGATCAGCCCCATCTATACGAGTACGGATACCCTTGTATAGGTCTGGGTTAGCTGCGTACTCTTGCATGTTAAAAGCCATAACCTTTTCGATAGGTATGCCACCAGAGTGTGCAGTCTCAGCAGAACGAAGTAACTTTGCAGCCTTCTCCCAATCTGATAACTTATCAAAGTTAAGGTCACGCATCTCACGTTGGTAGACACCACCCATATACACATCAGATCCATAGGGATCTGTAGTCTCTTTAGACTTACCCATGTATCCGGGGAGTGCCATACCAGATGCAAGCATCATGTCTGATAAAGCAACACCATCAGGATCATACAGTTCACCAAGTGAACGATCATGAGTGTCAAGCTCGTCACCTGCGGATACCTTTGTAAAACCATGTCTGTTGGCAAGATCCCAGATGTATTGTGTTGCCAGTTCACCACCAACTTCACCATGTTTAAAGCCAGCATCAGAACCTTCTGTTATGATTCTGCCAATCTCACGGGTATCAATGTTACCGACACGAACTCGTTGACCTGTCTTAAGGTTCTTAGCTGTATCGCCATCAATCAAGGCCCAATCGGAATCCCCAAGCCTATAGGAAGGTGCTTGAGATGATCCTTCCTCATCTCCAGTTTTGTAATCTTCAAAAACAGAAGACAAGGCCTCCATCGTATCATCTCTAAGCATATTTTATTCCTTCTTATTGATTGGTGGTATAAGTCCAAGATCTCTGTATACATTTATATTAAGACTCTCATAACTACTATGCTGTCTGCCCGGATCTGTAACAGATGTAAGCCACATGATGAAAGGTGAGGACTTGTTGGAGTCCTTAGCCTGTTTCTTCCAGAAGTCCATGTGGTTCGGGGGTATTGCATTGAAGCTCTTGTTAAGTTGTATGAGGATGTCAGCTTTGGTAGCTTCAGTTTTCATAGAATAAGTGAACTCTTCCTTCTGATCATCTGTAAGATCTGGTGAAGCTTTGACTACATCTATATAACCTTTCTGAACTTGATGAACCTTAGTAAGTTTCTCTGATAGTGTATTCATTGAATCTGAACCAACCACCTTACCTTCTGAATGATAGACAGACTTAGGTACTTGTGTCTTACCTGAGGTTATCATTGCCCGATCTAAGTGTCCCATCAATGAAGCTACTTTAACTTCCTCACCATCAGCAACAGCTGAGGAGTACGACTCCATAGCTCGTCTGAGCATTGGAATACTCTTCTCAAGTCCATCAATGCCATAGGAGTCAGTGTACGAATCAACCATCTGTTGTGACAGACCAGCTTCTTGGAACATCTGAGTAACTTTAGCAACGTTGTTCTCGTCATACATGCCATTACCATCAGCATCCTTAGTCTGAGATCTCAAGTTATTTAATACCTGATCTTGGATCTTATTGACACTGTCTGTTGCATCTAGCTTACGAGTCTGACGATCCTTCTCACCTGTAGCAGCAGGTCTCCATCCTGTCTTGGAGACATCGATAGTGCCTAGCTTTGGGTGGTTCAGGAACTTACCGTTCTTAGATGCGTACACCTTCTGGAACTTACCATACTGATCAACATAGTTAACAGTCTTAGACATATCAATATCATTATTCTCAGCAGACTTAGTAGCAGCTTCAGCTGAAAGGGCATCTGCATCAGCTTGGTTATCCCAACCTTTAATAAGAACACCACCAGCAGCCATACCTGAACCACTAGCGGAGTAACCCATAAGACGAGAACCCATGTAGTATACAAATGCATTCCTGATAGCAGTGTCATCCCATAAGCTACCTAATCCTTTAGCCGCAAGGGACATAGCCTTATTAAGTGTCTCTCCATTAAAGAAACTATTTAGACCCTTATCACCAGTTTTCTTAAGTAATTCAATTGTTTCCTCATCTAAAGATCCAAGCTGTGGCGTTAACTTACTAGGGTCCATTCCTTTAGTCATACTGATAAGAGCAGCAGCCTCTTTGTCTTGTTGTACTTTATTAGATTTATCTATTAGATCTATATCTGTAAGCTTGTTTACAAGAGCATCTTTTCTGTCTAACCAACCTGAAGCTTTTAGTTTCTGTTGAGTAAGTTCTGGATTTCCAGCTACATAGAATTCTTGAATCTTCAAATCAAGTAGAGTTTGAACTTCTGCAAGCTCTTCCTCAACCTCACTCCTGTAATCTGTAAGGTGATCTTTGGTTGGTGTATCATTAATTGCAGATAACTCCGCTTTAGCTTGGTTTATAAGTGAGGCACTTGCACCAGACTCTATTAATACATTGAGCTTCTCTTCAGCTAGACCAACCTCTTTTATTTTAGAGTTAGAATCTATTGCTGTCCTAGACATTATATCAGATTCAACAGACATAGTGCTTGAGGTCCAACCTTCTGGCCTGTTCTCATCAAGCCATACCTGACCATCTTCACCTTCAAACTCACCAACGTTAAGTGATTCACTGTGAAACAGAGCCTCTGCTCCAGCAGCAGGTGCTCCAAGCACAGAACCCAAGCTTATCTTAGGTGTCTTCCAAGGTAACTCCCACTTAGGTGGTGCACCGATACGTGCCTGTGCAGTTGAGCCAGTACCTGCACTAGCATTGTTTAAGCTTGGCACAACCTTACGACCAGTGGATTCAACAACAGGTACTGGTTGTTTACCTCGAGGAATTGATTGACCTTGATTTCCAAGTCTCCAGTTAACCTTACCAGCATTCTTAGTTGTCTGTTCCACCGTACCTGCAGCATTAGGAGGTCTTGCACTAGTCCTTGGTATTGCAGGTTTCTCATCTAAAGCAGGTACTGTGGGTGTGTCAGGTTTAAGGTTTTTATTAGCTGCATCTGCTGCCCAACGGGTCAGTTTATTATCGTTAGGTGTGTCAGGTTTTAAATCAGTATTACCACCGAAAGTATTTAACCATCTCTCCAATGCGTTCATTACTTACCTCCAAATCCTTTGACACCCGTTAGCTGATCTACAGCTGACTGAGGTGTGGCATTAGCGCCTTTACCACCAGCAGGTGCTTTATAAGCTGGGTTCTGTGTGGGAAGTCCAATAGCATTTCCATTACCAGAAGTAACAGGTCTTCCAAACTGATCCATTAAGATGTTGTTCTGTGGTTGAGCAGGTATCCCAGCTGGCTCTCTGCCAAAAGGTGCTGCAAAGGCTTGACTGAATTCTTCAGCATGTTGTGGTAATGTGTTGTCAACATAACTGTACGCATTCATTCGACCACTCTCAGGCACATATGTCCTAGGTTCATTTAATAAAGTTTCAATCTCAGCAAACTGTGCTGGACCAGTGTCAAGTGGTTCTTTAGTTACAGTACCAGCAAGAGGGTACATTGGTTTAGGTTTTACTTGCATTTCCACACCCGGACTATAACTGTCGACAGGTATCACCTTGTCTTCAACTAGTTGTTGTTGATGTGGTACAAGATTATCAGTCATATTGGGTAGATCATTTAAGTTTCTAAACTCTTTAAAATAAGCCTGAGCTTCTGGTGTTGCCATTTCATTCTCCGCTTTAGGTACAGTAGTCCCTTGTTCGGGTACTGGAATTTCTTGTGTTTTTATTGATGGTACTTTTTGTTGTGGCATTTCACCAGTGGATAACAGCTCATCCATAAAACCTTGTACAGAATCGAAAGCATCACCAAAGAAGTTTGACTCTGTCGTCTTATCTTTTGCCCTCTGATCATAGATTTCTTTACTACGGTCTTGCATCTGTTGTATAATCTGAGGATCTGCTGATCTCTTTAAAGCCGCAGCTCTCCAATCAAACCTTGGAATAAGACCCCTGTTAACACCATTGAAACCCTTAGCTTTGTTATATTCACTATGGTTAATGTGTTCAGCAGCAGCCTTATCAAACTCTCCATTGTTCACGTGAGTAACCCATTTCTGAGGAGTAACAACACCATCCTTAGTGTTAGTCAAGTCACCACGATAGGCAGAATCAACAAGTGCAAGTTGCACCTGAGGGTGTAGGTTTGCGTAGTTAGGTACAAGCTTCTTAGCCTGATCGGTCTTCTCTGTCATAGCCCTAAGTGGGGAAGCATCAGCTACATAATTACCTGTAAGGCCTACGCCTGTGGTTAAAATACCTGACCCATCTAAATAGAAGTTTGGATTGTAAGCCTCTTCACCAGAAAGATGAGAGAGTAACCCTTGGTATTCTTCTGTAACATCAGTATAAATTTCAGCTGTTTTTAACTTTGCAGCATTGCCCCTTAATGTACCACTCGGATCTAGAATTGGAACCTTACCTGCAGTTTCCATAGTATCAAGTGCTGCTTTATTGGATGCCCAAGTGTCTTTAGTAGCTTTAACTTTATCTTTACCAAACGTGTCATCAAGCCTAGTTTGAAGATCTTTAATTTGTGTAGCAGTTGCCATTGTATACTCCTTACTTTCCTGAGTTAGCTGCTAACATCATTCCACCAAGTACCAGTGGAGCAAACGGACCTGCTGCCAGCGCCATTGGAGCTGCTGCTGCTGCTGCACCTGTACCTGCTGCCACTGTACCTGCTGCTGCTGTAGGAGCTGCAAACGCACCTGCACCTGCGGCTATCTCTGCAGCAGTAGCCCCTGTGGCTGCTAAGGTTGGAGCTGCGGCAGTAACTCCAGTGCCCATACCATTAAGCATTGCAGCGTCAGTGAACACACCTACACTCTCAGTTACAGGTATTGCACTTGGAGCTACTGATGGACCTGTAAGCGCACTCCATGCATCTTTAGCACCTTGCTTACCTAAATCTAATGCGCCCTTAGCAACAGAACCTACTGCGTCTGAACTCATAGCTTTCTGCATAACTGTAGGTGCAATCGTTTCCATAAGTCCGGGTTTATCTTGCATAGCTACGTTAGGTGCTTGAAACCCCTGAATCTGTGGTTGTTGTTGTTGTGTCATCTGAGGGGCAAAGGGATTAAATCCAGCCATTACTTACCTCCAGTTTTATTAGTTGTTTGTTCCTTAGGTGCAATGCCAGAGAACAAACCAATCTGTTGTGCAAGAGCTGTGTATGGTGCATCAGCAAGTGCTTGGTTCTGTGCCTGTTGTGCCTGACCAATCATACCCATTGTCTGTGCACCCTGACCTTGAACACCCAGAGCAGCATTAAGGTTAGCCATTTGATTCTGCTGAGCTTGTTGATCAATACCAGCAAATGAAGCAGCTAGGTTATTCTCAATACCACTCTGATTCAAAGACTGACGAGCGCCACCAAGACCACCACGTTGTCCAGCCATACCTTGAGAAGTCCCTAAAGCACCTTTTGCATCTAATAGGGATTGTGCCCTCATACCTGAGAGATCCACAGGTTGGTTGGCAATGTCCATCATGTTGGTGGCAATACCTGTCTGGTTATTAGCTGCTGCTAATCCAGCTTTCTGTGCATCTAGTCCTGTTTGGGTAAACCCTGCGACTTGACCTAGCTGACCAGAGTCATACATACCCTTGGCATCTGCCATCATACCACTGATCTGTGGCTTGTACTCTTGGGCAAAGCCAGAGGTAGTCGTCTGAGTTGATGGGCCTCCACCACCGCATTGTGCAATATCTTCTTCAGCATGGTAGGTGATATCACCATGAGAAAGTACTTCTCCTGTAGACATGTCAAATGTCATGCCATCATAAATCTTTACTAGTTTAGACATCAAAGGTCTCCTTTAAACTCTTTCTCATTGTTGTGTATCGTTCTTTCCAACCAGCTTTCTCAAGTGGTTTTAGTAGGCCTCTTCGACCTGTAAATTCTAAACAGTCAATCTGAGGGAACTTACTCATCTGTGTAGCAAACTCAGTGGTCCATTCTGTCATCTTATCATTGGTCTTACCGCCAAGAGTTATTATGTGGAGTGACACAAAGTTGTTGTACTGTATTAGTCTTGTAGTTCCAATCGCAACAAACTCACCATCATCAAAGACCTCCCATACATGGAAGTTCTGAGGATCTGATACAGCTCCTTGGATTATCTGTTGTGTAGTCCATTCACCTGAGCTGTGCACTAATGCAGACTCTATGTATGGCTTTAGATCGTTGTACTTTATAAGTATGTCTTCACCCACTACTTGTGTGATTTCAATTGACATGTCTGGTTAGTCCTCTAGTTTGTCTACCCTTGTACAGAGTATTGTGTGGTACGGTATACTGTTCCATCTGCATTATATGTAGTCCCTGCGTATGGTGTGTCAATTGTAATAGTGTTTATCTCAGGCATAACAGAGCCATCTATAGCATGATATAAAGTGTACTTATCATCATCAGTGTAAACACCTGTGGCTACGATAGTAAAGTCTTCAACCTTATTTAAAGTATTACCAAAGTCGTAGGCTTTACCTGACATAGCTCCAGTGCTTTTAACCACACGTAAACTATACACTTCATGGTCTTCACTGAAAATACTAGGTCTGTCTTGTCTTGCATAAACAAAGCGATATACATCTTCACTTTCCTTAGCTGCAGTTAACGGTAGCCCTACATCCACACCTACTTCAGAAACTAACTCTGAGTATTCTAAAGGATGTTTAAACCTATGGTACTCCGAACGTCTTACCTCACCATTAGTTGTAGCAAGTATAGTGCCTACTTCAAAAGTCATAAGTCATACCCCTCTGCTTCTATAGCATCCACAAGATCTGAAGTATTGTAACCTGAAGGTAAAGACACAACTACTTTATTTATGGTAGTGTTCTTGTAACCCTCGTTAACTCCTATAACTTCGTCAACTACAATCACTTTAAGTGTGACTGTAGTACCCTCGGGACTATCCACCTCTTGCATAACTTCATAAGTTGTACTAATCATAATAAGATGCCTTGCTTATAAGAACACTGTTAGCTTCACCCTGATTACGTGCAGCATCACTGAATGGGAAATGTTGTACTGCGCCAACAACTGGATTTCCATTTAAGTATCCTAGCCCAAGAAATGAACCACTAACCTGAGCTTGCCATATATGACCTGCCATATATACAGACCAATTAGATTGAAAAGTATTGTTAGCGGATATACGAAAGGCAGACCTGTAGAAGCACCACCAGATATCGTAACGACTCCATGTGTAGTACGACCAGTTATTAAAACCGCTTTCCTCTCTGCCGAGTTCGTGCTCATTACAAGCAGAAGCTAAAGAAGGACAATAGTAAATTTGATCACTTGCAGTTGTGTTTGCCCCAGTTGTGTACGAGTTTGGTGTAGCATTCACATTAAGATATGGTGCAGTCCCTGACCCTAAAGATCCAGAATTAGGACTTGAAGGGGGCAATGCATTAGCAGCACCAATGATACGTAATGGTTTACGTCTTGAATCAAAAGTAACTTGCCCTGAACTGTTAAATGTTTGCAACCCGTACGTATCACTTACTGTACTGTTTGTCTGATCCATAGTTGAGAATGCATATATAGTAGGGCCAGTTCCATGATTTGAAGACTGTAAGATCCAGACCTTCCAAGTGTTAGTGTCATATTTCCATACACGAATTACACTGGAATACCTAGCACTAGTTCCTGTGTTTGTAGGTTTAATGAAACACATCGGAGGTTTAGTTGAGGATGGTAATGTTATAGAATAAACAAAGACACGTCCGGGGGTTTGATTAGAATCTATTGTGTTAGGTGAATCCCAGTTGTCCTCACCACCTAAATCGCTTAGGTAAGTATGGTTATGGCTAGAAACTGAGCTGTACTTACCAATAAAATGATAACTAAATAAATCAGAATCTATCAATACTTGACCACTATCATTAGTTATTTTTAATCCGTAGGCCATAGGTTATCTCCCAAAGACTTGAAATGTAGTGGCTTGTGTCTGTGTAGAAGACGGTCTTGTTGCAGTAAGAGTTGTACCAGATAGTACGTAAGTGTGTACATATGCCCTGTCAGTATTGTTATCGTCACTCACCATCTGCCGTATGACTACCCTTTCGTTCATAGACGTAACACCAGTGAAGGTTGCATTGCTATTCTGAGGGGCAGTGTAGACACCTATAAGATTCCATGAGACAGACGTTGAGTCATATATAATATTACTTGAGCTGTCTAAAAGCTTTATACCATGTGCCATTACAGAAGACCTATGTTAACTCGTAGAGTCCCACTATTATAAACCTTGATGTTTGTATTACTTATCTCAATTCTACTTGTCCCAGTACCTGTAGTTACCATGTTAGCAGTAATAGCACCTGTAGCTATCTGACTTGCAGTGATAGAGTTAGCTTGTATCCTATCTGCAGCAAGAGTCCCTGATACCACCAAAGAACCATCTATAAGTTCACCAGCGGATACCCAAGTGCTTACGCCACTGCTCAGAGTAAACTTACCTGACAGTGTAGCGTTATCATACTTGATCACACACACAGTACCATAGCCTAACTCTTTTTGATTAGAGTAAGGTCTACCTGTAAAAGATTGAGCTGCAGTTACAACATCAGCAATCCATACGGAGTCATTTAGAGTAGGTGCATTATGGCCTGTCTTAACATATCTAATTAACGTAACACCATTGTCCATTGCTTGTACTGGGTATAGCTCCCAAGGACCCACCTTACCATCAATAGTAAAGCGATCAGCAAGCCAAGTTGTATTTGTTGTTGCACCACCAAGGGTCCAAGTGACACCCTCCACAGGGCTGCTAGGAGTCCCCATGTCTGCACGAAGACCTATGTCTTCAGAACGATACCTTGTCAACGCTGATGGTGTAGATGTTATGTCAAACCATTCGTAGTCTGTGGGGTCTGTTGTTGCAGTTAGGCTCCCCCACCATAGGCCTCTCCAAGCCTTAAGGGATCCATTAGGATTCAATGGGTCAGAACTAAAGTTAGTCACTTGAGATTGAACTGTAGGTGGGTTAGTTGTGACAGCATCTGCATACCTAACATGTAGGACCGATGCGTCTATAGACCATGTGCCACTTGAAAACAACCACAAGTTATTTGTAGTTGCATTGTAGTGTGTGTCACCTTCTGTGAAAGAACCAGCTACTGGGTCTATGCTAGAAAGATAGTTGCTTTCTTTACTAGAAGGCTTACGTTCTAAAGCTTTTAACCTTCTCTGTAATTCTGTTTCACTTATGTTAGCCATATACTACCTCTTACCTTGACCCTTTATACCAAACTGGAGGGTTGTTAACTTAGGGTTATTTGTACCGTTCATTGTAACCCTTAAGTTCATGAACCTTCCCGACTCTCGTACGTTTACCTTATGAGCACTTGCAGGATCAAAGGTTTTATCATTAGAGTTAAAGCTTGTGTTTAGATCAGACTCTGTCATCTTTGTACTAGAACCTACAAGAGAAATCTTAAGTGACCCTTTAGATTCTGGGTACATTGTTGCAATGTCTTTGAATATACTTGTGTTTTCCATAGAGTCTTCAATTCTTGTAAAGAACCCTGAGGTTATTAACACAGTGTTAGATAAAGAGTGTATACCTGATGTACCCTTAGCTGCATAGATTTGTAAAGAACCATTTAACTCTGCTTCCCACATATCTGAAATGTTAGGTAGCGTTCGTATGTGTACCTTCTGGTCACTGTAGTTAAATACAAAAGCCTTGTTACAACCAAAACCTGTAGTCCCTTTCTCTCTGAAACAGAACCACACTTCTTTATCTCTGGTCTGTTGGAATACAAAGGACCTTTCTTTATCTGAAGAGCTTACCAAGTTGAACATAGTTTCTTGGAATAAACCTTTTGCAATGTCTTGTCTTGAAGACTGACCATCGTGAAGATACACACCATAGTTACCTACAACCAAGTGTTGTGAGTCACCTATGTTTGCAAAGCATCTTGTTGAGTACAGGCCATCGTCTTCAAATATAGAATCAAATCGTAGTATAAAGTTATCACCTGTTTCAGATACCCTGACAACAGAGTCAGACTTGTAAGCAATAAAGAACTCACCCAGCTGACCACCATCAAGTATCCTTCCGGGGGTCTGTGTTAAGAATGCATCACCAGCTGTATTTACAGTTGATGCTTGCCACGTTACACCAGCTAAAGAATCTATTGTTGTTATGTGAGAAGACCATGCGAAGTCTACGGGATATGATTCATCATCTGCAAGGCTAGCTGTATTCTTATCATCAAAGAAACTCATAGCTACCAGACGGTTTTTATAAGGTCTCATTATACGAGAGTACTGTGTACCAGCCATAGCTGACCAATTTGGTAGGTCAACTAAGTTACCTGCTGTTGTTGCATCTGCAGATATATATTGTGGATTACCAGTTCCAGGATTACATATTAGTATCCCATTAAACACAAATAATTGTGGTGGGTACTGGTAGTCTATCTCAAAGTTAGCCCCTGAAGTTGCATTGGTTATCTCTGCATGAACAGATGTGCTGGTGTTGTATACAAACACACGACCCTTAGTACCTGTTGAAGACGCTTTGTCTTTTAGTACATAAGCAATGTTTAAGAAAGAAGAACCTGCTGGGGTCCATTGGGTAACAGACATTACTTCACCAGCAGAGTACCCTGATGGAAGTCCTATAGAAGCCACAAAGGCATTTACACCTTGGACAGATCCATCCTTAACTCTAATGTTTAGGCAGTCATTCCAAGCCCCTTGTGGGAGAGCATGTGCAGGTACATCTGTGATTAGACCCACAGCTGAGAAATCAATCTCTGGTGTTATTTGAAATGGCATATTGCCTCCTGTTTATTATGAGTCTCTTAACATGAATGCTGCACCTGTGACTAGACAGGCTATAAGTAATCTTATAAACCACTCATTTGCTCCACTGGATTTAGATACGACTGCTAGCTTAACAGCGTGTGTGTCAATAGCTTCACTATGTTTATTTAAACGTTTATCTTGTATGTTATTGTGAAAGAGAAGACCGTCAATCTTAGTGTCTATCTCTACAAGTTTTATCATAGCTTCTGCCAGCTTATCTAGTTTAGCTTCAAGCCTATCAAATCGTGCATCCATCAAGTCAAACTCCTTGTATTGTAGGTCACTTAAGTTTAATCCCACCTAACTTACCTGATACTAATTTTGTAAGTAAACCACGCATACCAAACTTAACTACGTACACACCAATAACTAAGTATTGATACCAATCAGGCATTGAAGCAAAGGACTCAAATGCCGCTGTAACTTCTGCTTGATAACCTATAAATGATGCTGCAATAGGTACTAGTAGTAGTGCAATCATTACTTCATCGAGCAATGACTTGTCCATCTGTTGCATAGCCACCAGATCTAAATTAAAGTCTTGTGTCTGTCCATCATCAGCCAGCTTGTTAGCTGCCCTAGCACCTGCTGTTTTAACATCAGCATCTGCTTGTATTCCTACAATGGCTGCTGCTGACTTAGCTTTAGCTACTTGGTTCTTACCTTCTAAGTATGTCTTACCAATACTCGCAATGGGGTTTAAGAAACTTAAGAAACTCATAGTTAATCCTTTAGTTCAAAGTGAGGCATGTCTTGCCATGATTTCCACAGGCCACCCCACTTAAGTTCATAGCCCAATTGAGCTGATGCCTGTAGCATTGCTGTAGCTACTAAGGCTAAATGTAGTTTGTCCCATGATGCTTTACCATCAACGTAAGCATACACATCAAGTGCTTTACCTGATTGGTGGTATGACTTACCATTGACTCCGTCTGCTTTTGATACTCCATCTGCAAATAGCTTGGCTTGATCTTCTGTTGTGCGAAGTCCACCAGTAGATGGAATGCCAAAGTCAATGTTAGACAGTTTAATAGCTACCTCTGCTATATCAATAAGACGGTTATCAATTCCCTTCATATTGTTAATACTGTTATTGCTTAGTTTAAAGCTCATGTTATAAGTTACCTTTTATGTAAATTAATAAGCCAACAAATACTCCTAAGAAAAGGACAGTTAATAGTGTTACTAGAAAACCTGTTTCTACATTACTCTTTATCTTTTTGTTTCTTACTATTTGTCTTGCTGCTTCTGCTTTCTGCTTCTTAAAAAACTCATCTCTGAATTGGCAGTACTTGTAGTAGCCCATAATGCCTTGTTTGTTTAGCATCCATTCCAATTCTTTCTCTTGCCTTTCTATCGCTTGCTTTGCTTGGTAAGCTGCTAGTACATCTCCTGTACCCATCTTAGCTTTCTGCTGGATAGATTGACTTGCACCAAAGTAATTAGTTAAAGCTGACCCAGCATCTGCAATCTCTTTACCATTAGAAAGAGTCTGTTTAATAACCGAAAAGGCTGCATTCGCAATGGCTAGTTCAGCTAACATATCCATACCCTCCGTGTGTATTCTTGGGGAATCCCATAAGGCTCCCTAGATGGTTGCACTACGAGGTACTCTGCATTTACTGTGTGAGTTGTTGGTTCAATTAATGGCCTCTGACCTTCAGGTGCAAGGGTAGGAGCTACGTGTATTGGATATAACTCTAATGGGCTAGACCACATCAGATAGACCGCATATCTTTAACACAGAAAGCTGTTGTAGTTTTCTCTGCTTCTACATTGACCACTGCAAGTCCTACCATAGGGCTGACCACAGGCTCATAGCCTCCTATTGTACCTACACGTAATAACTCTTTTCTACAGTTATCTAGTGTGCTGTAGCTGGACATTATCAGGGGTACTTGGGGTTCACCACTGGCTAACATTGTGGCTAATACGATGGCCCACATCACCATTTCACCTTATCTGCCCAGTAAGCTGCTGAAGTTTTACCTTTGGCAATGTTCTTACCATGACGGGCTTTAAATGATTTACGTTTAGCTTTCATAGCATCTGATTCACCTGACTTAGGTGCTCCTGCTGTGGAAGCTCCTTTCTCCCCGAACCTAATCATCCGATCCTTGCCACCCTCTTTGATAAGGACAGCATGGGATTTCGTAGGATGGTTCGGAGTACGCTTAGGCTTGTTGTAGCCAGCAAAGGTTTCACCTCGGTAGGTTATGCTCATTCTACTCTCCTATTCTGGGCTTGCTGCTGCTGCTGCTTCATTACGCTGCGCTGCTGTCTGCACATTAGCTGCTAATACCACAGCATCTTTATCTGCTGGTATCGTTGTAATGTCAGGGTCTGCTGTCATACGAGCCACTTCTATGCCATAAATTTCATCAATAGCAACAGCACATCGGTTGTGTACTGCGTTCTCTGCCCACTCTTGCGGTGATGCGGCAACGTAGGCTAGACCCTTTTCTTGTGCTGCTGTAAGTGTAATTGTAATGTTCATTAGTTTTTCCTTTGTTATCCGATTAAGTGTATTGACAACGCAGAGTGTATATCCGCATGAGCAGTCTTATTCGCCCCGTTCTGAGCGCAGATTATAGATATATAGTCATTTGCAGCACAGGTCATAATTATAGTAGCGGCTTGGTTGTTCCACTGGCCACTTCCAGAAGCGTTTGAGTCATAGGTTTGAGTAAAGGCAACACCATTCAGCATTAAATAGAATCCAGAAGCACCAGCTTCTGACATAGTGTGGAATCCGACATGGTAGGTTCCTGCAACTGGGACTGTAAATCTACCATTGCTAGTATTGTGTGTTATGCCACCCTTGTTCGTGTACTTGGTTACTCCCGTTGTGGCAAAATAGGAGTCACCTACATTAAAGACTAATTGACCGCCACTGCGTCTAATGCTAAGTGCTGGCTGGTTAGGTATGGTGGCTATGCCAGCATTATTAATAGTCATAGCATCAATCCAGCTAATCGGTGCGTCTGCTGTACCGCTTGGGGCTACTCTCCAATTATGCTGCCCATCATATTGTTGGTATTGGGACGCGTAGTCAGAATTAACATATTCCCAGCGGGAATTAACTGAGTCCACGTATGCGTTGCCGTTCAACGAAACAAAACTGTTATCATTTGAGCCAATAACGCATCCTGCTGCGCCAATTTGCATTGCTGGGTAAGTACTAAGCCAAGCCTCTGGCGTTACACCAATACCCACGTTGCCTGTAAACACTGGGCTAGCAATGGGAGCCTTAGCAGCTAACGATAAATCTCTTGCCTTGGTCATTCTACTCTCCCCCTGCTGCGATTAGAGCCTCTATGTGTGTTTCATAAGCCTCTACTAGAGCAGAGGTATGAACTGCTGCACAGATAGCTTGAACATCTGCGCCCTCACTTGAGTAGTCGTCACCTGCATTTATGATGTGTCTGTGAAAGCCAGAGGATAGTTCAACACCATCTTCCATAATTACTGTCTTGGTGCGTACTTGAACATCCTTAAACTCGCCTAAGATTTCAATCTTGTCTTGTGTGATTACTTTGGTTAATGCCATGTTATTTCTCCACTAACGAATCCACGCTAGATAATTTATTAAGGTGTAAAATATGTCATTGTAAAACGCATATTTGTCCCTGCGTTTAAACTGCCTGTTTGTTCCCAGTTCCATCCAGCATCATGGCTAGAAGTTAAAAATCCCAGCCTAGTTGAATCGTATATGCCAACACCAATATGCTCTGTTCGGGCGTTATCCCACGTTGATGCAAGAAGGGAGCAAGCACCACGTTTACCATTAACATCAATAGAGCTAAATGGAATACCCGCTATTGCTAAAGTGCCTCCACCAACTGAAACAGAGTTAACTTGCATATAGCAGCAAATAGTTACAGCCCTACCAATTTTGGTATAAGTCCCTGCATGAGCAAAACTTCCCGTTGGTGATGTGCTGTTTACGCTTATAAATACTGGCGTCCAAGTACCTTCTTCATAATCGTCCAACAGTTCAGAGGTCGTTGATGCACCTGTGGCACTACTGTCAGCATTAGAAGAGAAGTCTATCCCTTTGCCGTTAGTGCCTATGACTAGATTGCCTGACGTTCTAATGTCGCCTGTTACATCAAGTGGCTTGGCTGGCGAGGCAGTGCCAATACCCACATTACCTGTATCTCTCGCTAACGTCATCATGTGCGTAGCATTGTTGCTATTGACTCTTGATATATTAAGATGGCCAGTGGATTGGCTGAGTCCCATGTCAATACCAAATGAAGTAGCGTTACCTTGCCTAATTTGAAGAGCAGTACCACCACTGGCTTGGTTAGGTGAATTAATAGCTAAAGAACCAGTCATCGTGCCACCAGCTAAGGGTAGCTTAGCAGCTAATAATGTATTAGCATCAACCTTTGAATATGTATCTGCAACAGTAAAGGTCTTATGAGACACAACAGTTACTTCATCATTTAATGCAAGAGCTACTAAGAATGTAACACTATTACCATTGCTGGCTGTATAGTCTGTTACATCTGTTAATAAAATACCATTGACTGTAACTTCTACAGAGGTAGGAGTGTAGCTCAATCCTGTCTTTACTGTCTGTCCTGCTGTGGCAAGGAAGGAAATCTTTTCTTGTGCCTTGCGTACTAGTTTTGAACTTCTACCTATGTAGCTCATTTGTTATTCTCCTGCTGGCATCAAAGCCTTTAGTGCTGCTGCATCACTGGCTGCATCCATTGATACTTGCAACGCTGCATCGTTGGTACGGATAACTGCCCTAGCTTCTTCGGCTGCTGTAGCTTCGGCAGGGATTGTTGCCTTAATATCTAGTGGTGCAAAGGCTGCATTGCGTGAAACTCTACGAGCATCGTGTGCGATTACCTTTGCCTTGGTCATGTTGATTGTAATGCTCATTTCCTATACTCCTGCTAATTTGAAACCAGAAAATCTTGTTTGTGTGGCCGCTACAAAGGTGGGTTGCCCTCTATTTTGGCGAACAAAAATCTCAAAGTAATCTGTCGTGTTTGCTTCTACTAATACGCTAAGATTTATAACACCAGTACCACTAGTGCTGTCATATTGGTCAACATTTAGTAATAGCTCACTGCCATTTTTCATTATTCTTGCTCTTATAAAAGCACTGTTTACTCCATCACTGAATAATACAGTCGTTGATAAAAAGTAAAGACCTGCCACTGTAGGCGTAAACTTTGAATCCGTAAATTTAGAGTGTGTATCTAGAATCTCTGTGCCAAAAATGAGTTTTGTAGAAGAATCATTTGGTATGTCTTGATTAGAAGACGGCTTGGCACTAAAAGCTGGCACATTTGACGATACAGTGGGCGTTGAATCAAAGTTATCATCACCTCGTATTACACTAGCCATTAATCACCTACCCCATCCGTTAACTCGGATGATTCAATAGTCCATGCGTTACGAAATGTCCTGTCTGAAGGTACATAGTCATCTGCTACAATCTTGTAAGCACTGCCCGTAGGTACGTCTTTAGCCGCAGTCTGTGCATCTGTAAGGGGACAGTTAGGGGCTGGTGTGATGACTGCAATGCCATCGGTTGTTTGGTATATGATTTTCATTTGTTTGTTCCTTAGTTTATGAGGTAAATATTACTGCTGTATTTATAGACGTATCTGCATGACCAGATAATGGTCTAATAAGATACAAACGAAATCCCGTAACACCTACATCTAAAACTGTACTATTGTAATAAGGGGCTGCTACATAATTGTTTGAAGCTACTACTGAATAATCTGGTTGAGCAACATTATTGGCTAGGTTTATAAAAAAGTTACCCGTATTGGTATCAGTGATACTGCTGACGTTAAAACTATTTCTAATAGCCACACTACCTACACCATTAAAATTTACCCAAGCCTTTGCCATACGAGTTTCTAATGCTGGGATACTTGGCTGAGTCGTTGTGCTGCCATCTGAGTGGAGGAGCGTGTTAGCTTTGATTGTTGACATTATGCTTGGCCTCCCATTACTATTACGTTACAAGGATTACCATCCCTTCTTGTTCCCACTTCAAAGTGATTTAGACGGCAACTTGCAGTAGCTAAGCTGGAAATATAAGTGTCTGAACCTCC
>Ga0307986_10000143_pt1 | contig 51075 bp, 48 predicted proteins | sample EllFjometageno82_FD_203170 | JGI IMG/M metagenome (GOLD analysis project Ga0307986, IMG submission 203170) | Marine microbial communities from Ellis Fjord, Antarctic Ocean - #82 | ecosystem: Environmental > Aquatic > Marine > Unclassified | place: Southern Ocean | collected 2014-10-09 | reverse complement strand
TGGGGCAAGGCGGTGATTCTTATCGGGCAAGATGCAGCAGAAATGGCGAGCTATTTCGACACTGAAATTCAGACCTATTTCGCAAGTGATATGCAGGATGCTGCGCGAGTAGCATTGCAACATTCGATAGCTGGTGATGCAGTGTTGCTCTCACCTGCTTGCGCCAGTTTCGATATGTTTGAAAATTTCCAGCATCGAGGCTTCGCTTTCATGAAGTCAGTGGAGACTTTGCAATGAGCATGGCGAGGGCAATAGCTCCTACTACTAGGCTCATCGACTCAATTGAGCCGCGGTCAGTGAATAGCATATTGCTGTTCACATTCTTGCTGTTGTTTATCGGCTTGTTAATGATGACGTCCGCCTCTGTCGAGCTAGCGAATAGTCAATACTCTGATCCGTTCTTCTTCCTAAAGCGGCAGCTAGTTTTTTCTGCTATAGGGATATTCGTTCTAGGTGTAACTCTTCATGTCCCAGTCGCAACCTGGCGTGCGCAGAGTTGGTATTTGCTAATGGGATCGTTTGCTCTCTTGTTGCTGGTGCTTGTGCCCGGCGTAGGTGAGTCGGTTAAGGGAAGTACGAGAAGAATAGATTTAGTCGTTTTCGACCTGCAGCCGTCGGAGTTGGCGAAGGTTTTTATCGTGGTTTATCTCGCAGCGTTTTTGGAGCGGCAGCTAGCTGAGGTTCGCGAAAAATGGTCTGGGTTCTATAAGCCACTTCTAGTTGTTGGCGCTGCCGTGGCCCTGTTTCAGTTCCAGCCTGACCATGGAACGATGGTTATCCTAACGCTTACTGCGCTGTGCATGATTTTTCTTGCAGGTGCAAAGCTTTACCGCATTTTATTGATGCTGACTCTATGCATGGGAGGAATCGCTTTGCTTGCGGTTATGAAACCTTATGTGATCGATAGAGTCACTTCTTTCCTAGACCCTTGGGCCGTAGAGAATGTAACCAATGGCGGTTATCAACAGGCGATGGCTCAGGTGGCTTTTGGTCGTGGTGAATGGTTTGGCGTTGGTCTCGGGAATAGCATACAGAAACTTTACTTCCTGCCAGAGGCGCACAATGACTTTGTTCTTGCCATCGTCGGTGAAGAGTTGGGGTTAGTTGGTGTAGCTACGGTGATACTTCTGTTCTCAGCGCTTATCTATAAAGCGTTTTCTGTTGGTCAGAAGGCACAGAAAGACAACAAATTGTTTGCCGCATTTTTTGCCTACGGTCTCGGACTATTATTTGCCGGCCAGACGATGATCAATGTAGGGGCGAGCATAAGTTTACTACCTGTAAAAGGTTTGACGCTGCCCTTCATGAGTTATGGAGGTGCGAGTCTGATCATGAGCTTCTTTATGATTGGGCTGTTGGTTCGTATTGAGTATGAGATCGACAATAAAATAAATGATGTTGGTGAGGTTTAGGTAGTAACGTGTCAACTGAAAACACAACTGTATTAATTATGGCCGCCGGAACCGGGGGGCATGTATTCCCAGCGCTTTCAATTGCGCAGAAGTTGCAGGGGCAGAATATCCGTACTGAATGGATGGGCACCCATCTGGGAATGGAAAACAGGCTGCTTGAAGGAACTGGAATTCGAATTCATGCCGTCTCTGCGAAGGGCCTCAAAGGCAAGGGAATAGTGAGATTGATAGCTGCGCCTTTCATGTTAGTGCAGGCATTGATTCAGTCGATGCGTGTTCTATCAAAGGTAAAGCCAGATTGTGTGTTGGGGATGGGTGGCTTTGTTTCAGGCCCAGGAGGCCTGGCAGCCAAATTAACAGGTAGGAAACTAGTGATTCACGAGCAGAATGCCGTGCCGGGTTCTACCAATAAATTATTGGCGAAGATTGCTAATCAGGTCTTCGAGGCATTCCCTAATACTTTTCCTAAAAGCGCCAAGGTGATTCACACGGGTAACCCTCTGCGAAAGGAAATCGCCGACTTGGCGCTGCGGGTGCGAACCCTTGAAGATGCGACGAGGCCTCTACAAATATTGGTCTTAGGTGGAAGCCAAGGGGCATTGGCGATTAATGAGGTCGTGCCAGAATTGTTAGCAGATTGGCCAGAAGAAAATCGTCCATCAGTGCGCCACCAGACAGGTGATAGAACCCTTGAGAAAACACAAGCGGCCTATCGAGATAAGAATCTAGATTTGTCTAAGAGAATAGACGTGGTTCCGTTTATAAGTGACATGGCAGAGGCCTATAGTTGGGCCGATTTGGTGATTTGCCGTTCCGGCGCGAGCACCGTCAGTGAAATTGCCGCGGCTGGTTTGCCTTCGATATTGGTTCCGTACCCGCATCACAGTGATCAGCAGCAAAAACACAATGCAAATTGGCTAGTCCAGGCCGGCGCCGCATTCCTACTGGAGCAACAAGATTTAACTGTTTCTGCGCTAAGAGCGCTGGTGCTAGACCTGAATGAAAACCGCGGCAAATTACAGAAAATGAGCGATATCGCAAAATCCATAGCAATTTGTGACGCGGATGAAATCATTGCGCGTCGATGTTTGGAGCTAGTCTATGCATAGCGCAGCCAATCGACATGTTATTCCAGAGATGAGGCGCATCAATAGACTGCATTTTGTTGGAATCGGTGGTGCCGGTATGTGTGGCGTGGCCGAAGTATTGCTAAATCAGGGCTATAAAATTAGTGGTTCAGATCTCAAGGAATCCCCGAATACTGCGCGCCTGGAATCCATGGGTGCTGAGATATTTATCGGTCACGACGCGGCGAATGTGAAGAATGCCGATGTGGTTGTCTATTCCAGCGCTATCGATGAGCGTAATCCAGAAATCAAAGTCGCGATGAGCGAGTCTAAGCCATTGATCGCGCGCGCAGAGATGTTGGCAGAGTTGATGCGCTACCGTCACTCGATCGCTATCGCTGGAACCCACGGGAAGACCACAACTACGAGTATCGTGGCATCTGTATTGGCGCAGGCGGGTTTCGATCCTACATTCGTTATTGGTGGCCTGCTGAATAGCGCGGGAACCAATGCTCGATTGGGAGAAAGTAGATATTTGGTGGCGGAGGCAGACGAGAGCGACGCCTCCTTCATGCATCTACAGCCTATGGTTGCGGTTGTGACCAACATCGAAGCTGATCACATGAGTACTTACGGTGGTGACTTCGAAAACCTGAAAAAATACTTTATCGACTTCTTGCACAATCTCCCATTTTACGGATTGGCGGTGCTGTGCATAGACGATCCGGTTGTGCGCGAATTGCTGCCGCGCATATCGAGACCGAAAATCACCTATGGCTTCGCTGAAGATGCAGATTTCAGAATCACTAATTTGAGTCAGAAACAGCAAATCACGCAATTCGAAGTGGTGCGCAAGGAAGCAAAGGATAAGCTGAAAATCACGCTGAATATGCCTGGTCGTCACAACGCGTTGAACGCGACTGCTGCTATTGCCATTGCAACAGACGAGGGCATCAAGGCGAAGGATATTCAGAGTGGTATTGAAAATTTTGCTGGAGTAGGTCGTCGTTTTGATGTGCAGGGGGAGTTTGACGTAGCGGGTGGGACGGTAATGCTTATCGATGACTACGGGCATCACCCTACCGAAGTTGCCGCTACCCTGCGAGCTCTGCGTGATGGATGGCCAGACAATCGATTAGTCATGGTCTACCAGCCGCATCGCTACAGTCGCACCAAGGACCTCTATGAGGACTTTGTCGAAGTGCTTGGCGAGGCAGATGTTTTGCTGCTGCTAGAGGTGTACTCCGCAGGGGAAAAGAAGATCGCCAGCGCGGATTCAAGAAGTCTCTGCCGAAGTATTAGGTTGCGCGGAAAAGTCGATCCGGTCTACGTGAAAGAAGAGTCAGAGGTGCAAGGAATTCTAAGTGATTTAGTCCGCCCTGGGGACATCATTTTGACTCAGGGAGCAGGAAGTGTCGGTTCTTTGGCCAAACAATTGGCCAAATCGGGTTTCAAAGCATAATTAATTGATTTTTATAGAAGATTTTTGCATTTAGCGGTCAAGAAACGGACAAATGAGAACGATAAGTAAAGAGAAAATCATAGCAAATTGTGGACACGTCGTCGTATTGAAAGGCGGGGATTCCTCAGAGCGCGAAATATCCCTGTTGAGTGGCGAAGCGGTCTATCAGGAATTGCTGGAATTAGGCGTAAACGTGAGTGTTCTAGATGTGGGCGATACCGTTGTCGCAGACCTAGAAAACTTGAAGCCGGATCTAGCGTTGATCATGTTGCATGGTCAGGGCGGGGAAGATGGAACGATTCAGGGTCTTCTAGAAGTTTTGAAGATCCCCTATACCGGGAGCGGTGTGCTGGCTTCGGCGCTGGCTATGGATAAGGTGAAGAGCAAGCTGATTTGGCAGCGCCTGGGATTGAATGCTGCCGATTATGTGACGTTGAATGAAGCAACAGATTGGCAGGCTTTGATAGATGATTTTGGAGTCGCTGTTGTGAAGCCAGTGAATGGCGGATCGAGCCTAGGCATAGCGATAGTGAAGGACGCAGCGAGTCTGCAAAAGCAATTCGAGTTGGCCAGTGAGTTCGACTCGGCAGTAATGGCTGAGAAGTGTGTGGTCGGCAAAGAATTTACAATAGGCGTGATAGAGGATCAATTGCTACCCACGGCTCAGGTACGCACATCGAGAGAGTTTTATGACTTCGATGCAAAGTACATCGATGAAGGGACAGAAATTATCTGCCCTGCTCAGTTGAGCGAAGAGGAGCAGATCGAGCTGAATGAGCTAGCCCGCGCTGCCTATACAAGTCTCGGATGTGAGGGCTTAGCAAGAGTTGATGTTATGCAAGATCAAGGCGGCGCATTCTACCTGCTGGAGCTGAATACGATTCCAGGCATGACAGACCATAGTTTTGTACCGATTGCAGCGAAGCAGGCTGGAATCAATTTCGGCAATTTATTATTAACAATATTAGAACTAGAACAAGCGGCGAACTAAAAAAGATGGCAACTACAAATAGAGCAATTAGAACTGGAAGCGGCATACATTCAACGCGCCGCAATTCCAGTTTGGGAAACCAGCCGCTTAAGCCGAAGTCTTCAGGCAAGCGAGGACTCTACGTGTTTTTTGCTGTATTAGTTTGTGTTGCTTTGGTGATGGTTCAGAACAGAACAGATATTTCCGGGTTTTTAAATCGCCCAGTCAGCAAAGTTAGAATCGAGAATCAGTGGCAAAGAATAAGTGAGGCTGAGGTTAGCAGAATGTTGGCTCCTTTTATGGGCAATGGCTTCTTCGATTTCGATGTTGTAGAGGCGAAGAACGAGCTAGAACTTCATCCGTGGATCCTGCAGGCGTCGGTGACGCGAATTTGGCCGGGCACGCTATCACTGCATCTGACAGAACAAGTAGCTATAGCGCGATGGGGTAATGAGCAATTGCTGAATCAATACGGCGAGATTTTTCAGCCTGAGAGATTGCTAGAGTTAAGCTCTTTGCCTTTGCTTACTGGGCCAGAAGACTCTCAAGAGACAGTGATGTTGCAGTACCAGAAGCTTAACCAAATTTTATTTCCAGCAGGGTTGCGTCTCTCTGGATTGAGCCTAAGCAAGCGTGGTAGCTGGGATTACTTGCTGAATGAACAAATGCAGGTTGCGGCTGGCAGAGATGATGTGTTCGAGAAGACGCAGCGTTTTATCGATTTTTATACTAGTCAGCCATTCGAGCAGTCATCTCAATTTCTATCTATCGATTTGAGATACGGAAACGGAATAGCGGTACGAGATAACGAGTCAGATCTTACCGGAGTGGCAATTCGGTGATGCAGTTCCACCAGATATATTTTGAGAACCCTTGTCTAGAGATTTCGAACGATGAATGAATCAGTAAGCGAAAACATGATTGTTGGATTGGATATAGGTACTTCCAAGGTCGTGGCCATAGTTGGGGATATCAATGCGGACGGCGGTTTGGATATCGTCGGTATTGGCAGCCATCGTTCTCGCGGACTCAAGAAAGGCACTGTAGTCAATATCGAATCGACCGTTGAATCCATTCAACGCGCAATCGAAGAAGCTGAACTCATGGCGGGATGCCAGATTCATTCGGTCTATGCAGGGATTGCCGGTAGTCATATCCGCAGCATGAACTCTCATGGGATTGTGGCGATTCGAGACGGCGAAGTCATGAAGGCCGATATCGAGCGCGTTATTGATGCTGCGCAAGCTGTAGCTATTCCAGCTGACCAGAAAGTTCTGCACATACTGCCGCAGGAATACATCATCGATTCGCAGGAAGGTGTTAAGGAGCCGCTGGGTATGTCTGGTGTGCGTCTCGAGGCGAAGGTACATCTAGTCACCTGCGCAATTAACGCAGTGCAGAATATTGAGAAATGCATCAAGCGCTGCGGGCTAGAGACTGATGAAATTATTCTAGAGCAATTGGCTTCCGCCTATAGCGTTCTTACCGATGATGAGAAAGAGCTTGGTGTTTGTCTCGTGGATATTGGCGGAGGCACCACTGATATCGCGATTTTTACTGAAGGGGCTATACGCCACACAGGGGTCATTCCCATTGCTGGTGATCAGGTAACGAATGATATTGCCATGGCTCTTCGAACACCGACAGAGCACGCAGAAGAGATAAAAATCAAATATGCCTGCGCCCTGACTCAGTTGGCTAGCGCCGATGAGGCTCTGAAGGTTCCTAGCGTCGGGGATCGAGCGCCAAGAGAACTTTCCAGACAGGCGCTGGCCGAGGTAGTTGAGCCACGCTATGACGAATTATTTACGTTAGTGCAAGCTGAGTTGCAGCGAAGTGGGTTCGAAAACCTACTTGCAGCAGGCATTGTCCTAACCGGTGGTACTAGCAAAATGGAAGGCGTTGTGGATCTCGCTGAAGAAATATTTCATGCTCCGGTACGCATAGGCGCGCCTCACAATGTCAATGGTTTAGCCGATATTGTAAGAAACCCAATTTATTCTACTGGTGTTGGATTGTTGCTGTACGGCTTAAAGCAATACCAGGAAAGAGGTGGAATCGAGTCAAAGCGTGAGCCACAGATTCAGATTGTGGACAGGGTAAAGAGCTGGTTCCAAGGAAATTTTTAGTTTTAATTTTTGCAGTCAATAACCAATACAGTATAAAAATCATAATTGAGGGGGCTATATGTTTGAATTAGTCGAGAACGTTGCGCAGAGCGCTGAAATTAAAGTTATAGGCGTTGGTGGTGGGGGCGGAAACGCCGTGCACCATATGATTAATAATCAAGTAGAGGGCGTGGAGTTTATCTGTGCCAACACAGATGCACAGGCGTTGCATAACCTGAAAGCCAAGACAATATTGCAGATGGGTAGCAATATAACCAAAGGTCTTGGTGCGGGAGCAAATCCCGAGATCGGCAGACAGGCAGCGTTGGAGGATAGAGATGAGATCGCTGAAATTTTATCCGGCGCCGATATGGTGTTTATCACAGCTGGTATGGGGGGGGGCACAGGAACTGGTGCCGCGCCTATCGTTGCCGAAGTGGCTAGGGAGATGGGCATCCTAACCGTCGCGATCGTGACCCGACCTTTCCCATTCGAGGGTAAAAAGCGTTCAAAGATTGCGGAAGAGGGTATTCAACTGCTCACAGAGCATGTGGATTCTTTAATTACTATTCCGAATGAAAAATTGTTAGACGTACTGGGTAAAGAAGCAACGTTGCTGGAAGCATTTAAAGCTGCCAACGATGTGCTGTTAGGCGCGGTGAAAGGCATCGCGGATCTAATTATGAACCCAGGCATGATCAACGTGGATTTCGCTGATGTTAAAACGGTGATGTCTGAAATGGGCATGGCGATGATGGGCACCGGTGCAGCAGTGGGTGCTGATCGAGCAAGGGAGGCAGCGGAAGCTGCAATTCGTAGCCCGCTATTAGAAGACGTGAACCTGCAAGGTGCGCGCGGGATATTGGTTAATATCACGGCTGGAGAGAATCTATCTCTGGGTGAGTTTTCTGAGGTTGGCGACACTATTGAAGAATTTGCTTCGGATGATGCAACGGTAGTCGTTGGCACGGTGATCGATCCAAGTCTCGAGAATGAAATGCGCGTTACTGTCGTAGCTACTGGTCTGGGTGATAAGCACGCTAAACCCACTAAAGTTGTGGACAATACTGACAGGGAAATAACTACCGATTACCGCCAGCTCGATAAGCCAGCGGTGATGCGCAGACAGGGTTCTTCTCGCGCAGCGACTGCAGCTGCAGCTGCTGCGGTTGTGGGTTCAGATACTGATATGGATTATCTCGACATCCCTGCCTTCCTAAGAAAGCAGGCAGACTAGGTTATTCAGTAATACCGCAGTAGGAATCCTACACGGTATTCCCCGTTTTAGGGCAAGTGTTTGGGGCATTGCACGGATTTTCCCTTATTGGGTTGTTCCTTGAATTTTGCTACGATGCTGGAGCTTTGTTAATGGTCGTCGTTGTGAGCTGAAACCGCTCTTTATCGGGTCTAGTGTTGGTGAACCAGCAGAGCACGGAGTACTCGTTTCAGGCATAGGGCTTGTCCTTGACCGCAATGTGACCTGACACTGCATGATGAATGCTTGAGATACCCATGTTTTTTCGACTAAATAAGACGCGAAGTGAAGACCTATGCTGAGACAAAGAACCCTTAAGAATGTTATTCGTGCCACGGGCGTTGGCCTGCACACCGGCGAGAAAGTCTACCTAACTCTAAGGCCAGCCCCAGTTAACACTGGTATCATCTTTACCCGTGTAGATCTAGATATCCCGGTTTCGATTCCTGCCCGTGCTTCTAATGTAGGCGATACAACTCTCTCTACCTGCCTCGTAAAAGATGACGTTAGAATTTCTACTATTGAGCATTTGATGTCAGCGCTGTCAGGTTTAGGCATCGACAATGCTTTCATCGATGTAAGTGCGCCAGAAGTACCGATCATGGATGGCAGTGCTGGCCCGTTCGTCTTCCTTATACAATCAGCTGGTATCGAAGAACAATCAGAATTAAAGCGCTTCATTAAGATAAAGAAGCCGCTATATTTGGAGCATGGCGACAAAGCTGTCAGTCTCGAGCCGTTTGATGGCTTCAAGGTTAGCTACACACTTCACTACGATCACCCCGTTTACAAGAAGCACACCAAGAGCGCGACCATCGATTTCTCCAGCACCTCCTTCGTTAAGGAAGTAAGCCGTGCGCGTACTTTCGGGTTCATGCATGAATTCGAGGAATTGCGAAATAGGAATTTGGCGCTAGGTGCGAGTATGGACAATGCCATCGCGGTAGGTGACTACAAGGTTTTGAACGAGGATGGACTGCGCTACGAAGACGAGTTCGTAAAGCATAAGATCCTTGATTCTATTGGGGATTTATACCTGCTCGGCAACAGTTTGATAGGCGAGTTCAAGGGATATAAATCTGGACATGCCCTTAATAATGCTTTATTAAGAATGCTCGAAGTTAATGAAGATGCTTGGGAAATTGTCAGTTTCGATAAAGATACAAACGTGCCTATTTCCTATATGAAACCAGTGTTGGCAGCCTAGTCCTGTCGTGCTATCCTAACTATCTGATTTTAATAAATATAGTTGGGTGTTGAAGTTTCTTGATTAGCCCCAAGTTTTAATAGGCTTACTGAAAATCCCGCTTACACAATGAAAGTAATTCTAGTCGACCAGCGTCATGGTCACACTAAAACTATCGTCCTCAAGGGATGGCTGAAAGGCCTTCTTTCCCTATGTCTGCTCGGCGCTCCAGTAGCGCTGGGCTACTTTGGTTATGGGCTCGCGGTTTCTCAGAACAATGGTGTCTTCAGCGAAGAGTCTGCGCAAAATTGGGAGCGTCAGATTCGCATACAGACCGAACAAATATCCGAGATTAAAGAAGAATCAGAACAACAGATCGAAGCCCTAACTATGCGGCTTGCAATGCTACAGGCGCGTCTAGTGCGCTTGGATGCCGTAGGGGAGCGCATAACTACCATTGCCAATTTGGATAATGGCGAATTTGATTTTAGCGACCAAATTACCATCGGTGGTCCCGCAACTGGTGTTTCGGAGTCCTACTCAGCAGCGGGTTTCATGGACGCTGTTTATCAGCTCGAGCGACAACTGGAAGATCGTCAGCAGCAACTCGAAATTCTCGAAGGCCTGATGACTGATCGAAAAATTCAGTCAGATGTCTTCATCGCAGGTCGGCCTGTAGAAAAAGCCTGGATCGCTTCGCGTTTCGGTCAGCGTCCTGATCCTATTACCGGGCGCATAGCTTTCCATGGCGGTATCGACTTCACGACTGGCAAGTCGGGTGCTGAGATTAATACCGTGGCAGCTGGCGTAATCACCTGGTCTGGGCCTCGATCGGGCTACGGCTTGATGGTTGAGGTCAATCACGGTAACGGATTCACCACACGCTACGCCCATTCAGAAAAGCTATTGGTGGACGTTGGCGATATCGTAATGAAGGGGCAGAACATCGCGCTAGTGGGTTCTACTGGCCGTTCAACAGGGCCTCACGTTCATTTTGAGGTTTACAAGAACGGCAGAGTCGTCGACCCTGCCGCCTATATACACCGCACAGCAAGATAATTACCCTCTTCTCAAAACCAATCTAATTGGTCTCTATCGGTTTGCCTGAGCAATGCTCATCATGCCCGTTGGAGACCAGCGTATCGAATCAACCTATTGATAGAGAAAAATGAGCATATTAAACAAAATATTTGGAAGCAGTAACTCGCGCAAGCTGAAGAAGTTGCAAAAGACCGTAGCTCGCATCAGTGAGCTTGAACCCTCCTTAGAAGCGCTTTCCGATGAAGAGTTGAAAGCCAAGACGGGCGAATTTAAGCAACGCTTCGATGCCGGCGAGTCGACTGATGCGCTACTGCCGGAAGCATTCGCGGTTGTTCGTGAGGCGAGTAAGCGGACATTGATGATGCGCCATTTCGATGTGCAGATGATTGGTGGAATCGTATTGCATGAAGGTAGCATCTCAGAGATGAGAACGGGTGAGGGTAAGACGCTTATGGCGACCTTGCCGGCCTATCTCAATGGCCTGACCGAGAAAGGTGTTCACTTAGTTACGGTGAATGAATATCTTGCGGAACGTGATGCGAATTGGATGCGCCCACTGTATGAGTTTCTAGGCCTGAGTGTGGGCATCATAGGCTCTGGGCAGACGCCGGATTTAAAGAAAGAAGCCTATAACAGCTCTATTACCTACGGCACGAACAACGAATTTGGTTTTGATTACTTGCGGGACAACATGGCGTTCCGTCTCGATGACAAAATGCAGAGAGAGTTAAATTTTGCAATCGTCGACGAGGTTGATTCAATCCTCATCGACGAAGCGAGAACTCCGTTGATTATTTCTGGCGCTGCCGAAAATAGCTCCAAACTCTATGAAGCTATTAACCAGCTGATTCCGAAGTTGGAGAAGGGAGTAAAGGCCGAAAAGTCCAAGATGGAAATGATGGATAAGAACTTTGTGCCTGAGGAGTCAGGTCACTTTACGGTTGATGAGAAGAGTCGGCAGGTTGAACTTACTGAATCTGGACACGAATTCGTTGAGGATATTCTGATTCAGAAAAAGTTGCTTGATGAGGGTGAGTCTCTCTACTCGGCGACCAACTTATCTTTACTTCATCACGTACATGCTGGTCTAAAAGCGCATAACCTTTTCAATCGAGATATCGAGTACATAGTACAGAATAAGAGCATTGTGCTGATTGATGAGCACACTGGTAGAACGATGGAAGGGCGACGTCTTTCAGAAGGCCTTCATCAGGCTCTAGAGGCTAAGGAAAAATTGGAGATTCAGAGTGAGAGTCAGACTCTAGCTTCAACGACATTTCAGAACTATTTCCGCTTGTACAGTAACCTGTCTGGTATGACCGGCACCGCCGACACGGAAGCGTTCGAGTTTTCGCAAATATACGGACTGGATGTGGTAGTGATACCAACTAATCAGCCTATGGTGCGTGATGATGCGAACGACCTTATCTATCTTTCAATGGAAGAAAAGTTAGAAGCAATCGTTCTTGATGTCACTGAAATGAGTGCCAAGGGAGCGCCCGTACTGGTCGGCACAGCGTCTATCGACACATCTGAAACACTGTCGAATTTTCTCACGAAAGAAAAAATTGAGCATGAAGTACTAAACGCCAAATTTCACGAACGTGAGGCGGAGATCATCGCTCAGGCAGGAAAGCCTGGGGTGGTGACTATCGCAACCAACATGGCTGGCCGCGGTACAGATATCGTATTGGGCGGCAAATGGGAAGCTGAGGTTGCTGAGTTAGAAAATCCAACCGAAGCGCAGATCGAGAAAATCAAAGCAGAATGGCAGCTGCGCCACGATCAAGTTATTGCGGCTGGTGGCCTACACATTGTTGGCACCGAACGCCACGAATCAAGGCGTATAGACAATCAGCTGCGTGGCCGTTCGGGAAGACAGGGTGATCCTGGATATTCTCGGTTCTATCTGTCCATGGAAGATAACCTTCTTAGGATCTTTGCAACCGATGGCGTGAAGAACTTCATGAAGCGCTTAGGTATGGAGCATGGGGAAGCCATAGAGCATGGCATGGTGACGAAGCAGATTGAGAAGGCTCAGCGAAAGGTAGAAGGCAGGAACTTCGATATCCGTAAACAATTGTTGGAATATGACAATGTAGCGAATGACCAGCGCACGATCATCTATCGTCAGCGCAATGAACTCATGGCCAGCGATGATATTTCAGAACTGTTGAAAGACATGCGGACAGAAGTTGTAGGGCAAATTGTAGATGACTACATCCCTCCACAAAGTGTTCCCGAGCAGTGGGATGTTGAAGGATTGCAGAAAGCGATAGATGCCGAGTTTTCAACTGAGCAAGATATTCAGAAATGGCTCGATGAAGATGATCAGTTTTACGAAGAGCAGCTGAAACAAAAAATTGACGAGATACTCTCTGTTAGTTACCAGGAGAAATGTGCTGCAGTGGGTGACAAGATGCGCACCTTCGAGAAGCAGATTACATTACAGATATTAGATGGTTTGTGGAAGGATCACCTTGCGACTATGGATCACCTGCGACAGGGAATATTTTTGCGTAGTTATGGTGGCAAGAACCCGCGACAGGAATATAAGCGGGAAGCGTTCGCCCTATTTCAAGACCTGATGACAAACCTGCAGCAGGAAGTTGTTAAGGTATTGAGTCACGTGAAGATTCGACAAGAAGACAATGCTGATGCGATTGAGCAGCAACGCGAACAGGAGCGAGCTAGAGAGCGAGTGAATTTCCAGCATCAAGCCGTATCAGCACTCTCCGAGCCGTCAGCGGGCGAGGCATCACCCGCAGGTCGGGGCCAAGGAGAGGGAGACAAGACATCTCCGTTTATTCGAGAGATGGCAAAGGTAGGAAGGAACGATCCCTGCCCTTGTGGGTCGGGTAAGAAGTATAAAGTCTGCCACGGCAAGATTGGTTAGCGGTCGGCGTCGCATTGTCTGAGAAAGTGAAAGCGGAGTAAGGATTTAAAGATGGCAGTCGGCCCAGAGAGAAAGGTAAGCATCGCTCCCATTGAGGGGATTCGCTTAGCAGCAGTTGAAAGTGAAATTCGCTACGCGAATAGACTCGACCTTGTCTTGATTGAAATTGCGGAGGGCTCAGCAACAGCTGGCGTGTTCACTCAGAACGCGTTCTGTGCCGCGCCAGTTAGCATAGCTAGGCAACGAGTTGAGAATAGTGCTAGCCGTTATTTCTTGATTAACACAGGAAATGCAAACGCTGGCACCGGGCCTGAGGGAGAGCTTGCGGCTATAGCATGCTGTGATGGCCTGGCCGAGATTGCGCGAACTTCATCCGCGCAAATATTGCCATTTTCCACAGGGGTGATAGGGGAACAACTGCCTTTTGGCAAAATACTCGTAGCATTACCCGCGCTGTATGAAGCATTGTCTGCTGATGCTTGGCGATCGGCAGCACAGGGAATATTGACAACCGACACGCGGCCGAAGCTAGCCTCGGCAAGTTTTACTGCTAATGGCTCGCAGGCAAGCATAAGCGGATTTGCGAAGGGCTCGGGCATGATTCGTCCGAACATGGCAACCATGCTTGCTTATGTTTTTACGGACGCACAGATTGAGAGACCTCTCCTCGAAAATTTCTTAGATAACGCTGTAAACAATTCGTTCAACAGAATCACAGTCGATGGTGATACCTCTACCAATGATTGTTGTATGTTGGTCGCAACGGGTAAGGGGTCTTTTGTGGTCACGGATACCGATAGCGAAGCAGCTAGGCAGTTTCAGTCTGAATTGAATGCTGTTTTCGAACAACTGGCCACCGATTTGATTCGGGATGCAGAAGGCGCAAGCAAATTCATAACGATCGAGGTAAATGAAGGCGCATCTGGGCAGGAATGTCTGGCTGTAGCGTATACGGTAGCGGAATCTCCTCTGATTAAAACAGCTTTCTTTGCCTCGGATCCGAACTGGGGGAGGATTCTCGCCGCTATCGGTCGTGCCGGTCTTAACAATCTCGATATTGAGTCCGTCACGGTGGCGCTTGGAGATACACTCTTAGTGTCCAAAGGAGCGGTAGATGCAGCGTATAGGGAGAGTGCAGGGCAGGCAGAGATGGATAAGGACGAAATTCGAGTCCAAATTAATCTTGGTCGTGGGAAGGCTAGTGAAAGAGTCTGGACGTCGGACCTTTCTAACGAGTATGTGCGCATCAATGCGGACTATCGCAGCTAGCACCCAATCGTGAATAAAAACTCCACTGTTCATGTTGCTGTCGGCGTTCTGCTTAATGGCAATCGCGAAGTACTGATTGCGCTACGCTCCGCCCGATCTCATCAAGGCGGCCTCTGGGAATTTCCTGGAGGCAAAGTCGAAGAGGGGGAGTCGGTTGAGCGCGCGCTCAACAGAGAATTTGAAGAAGAGCTAGGAATCAGTGTGCAGGCCTGTACTCCGTTGATTCAGATCAGGCATGAATACAGCGACAAGTCGGTAATGTTAGATGTCTGGCGCATCGAAAAATATTCCGGAATACCGAAAGGGAGAGAAGGGCAGGCCATCGAATGGCGTGCGCTTTCCAAACTACGAGCGGCGGATTTTCCAAAGGCCAACGAGCGCATTATCAGCGCTCTAAACCGCCCGAGTTAATGGATGTCACTCTGGACGCTCAAAATTTTGACGAGCCGCGCGCAATCATCCGACGTCAGCTAGGCCTCAGGACCTCTCCACAGGGGAAAGCCATCAAGGCTTCGGCATACTGGAATCTCGCCTTTCCTCCTCTCTAAACGTGCAGAAAGTCTGCTAAACGCTATGCTATTGAGCTTTTAAGGAAAGTCTTCGTTAAAGCCGGCAAGCTACTGATATGAATAGGATTAGCTAGGTATAAAATAAGGACAGAATGGTACACTTTGATAAAGTATTAGCGAATAAGGCAGATGCAGCAATGTGGAACGCCAAGAAGCGTAGAGCGATATTACGGGTGTTTATGTGACGCAGGTCACTGAGATTTTCGCTAACTTGTTGAAAATACATAAATACTTTAGAACATTAGCACACAAATTGAATGAGCCAGCTTTGTTGGCGGGCTCTAGAGAAACCTTGGGAATTACTATGTTGCAGAAATTGGTATTGGCTAATTTAGCTGCATCGTTGCTTCTGGCAATGAATGTAGCCTTTGCGGATTCAGCCCTATTGGTCGCCAATGGCGTGCTGGTTGAGAAAGACCCAGTTGCCGATACAACCACTACAATAGATCAGGGGGAAGATTCAGCAGATGCGCCGACGACCCCCGCCACCCCTGCTACTCCCGCGCTCATAGGATCTGCGGTAAACGCGTCCTACGTCAGTACTGACGGTTGGGCAGTGACCGGCGCAGACTTTATAGATGCCGCCGTCGCTGTTTTCGATTTCAATACTACTGTCAGTGTAAGCCAAGCAACCCTGACACTGCCGATAGAGGAAGTCTTTGCGCAGAATGGAGTAGCTCCGCTGGAAATATTTATGTATTCAGACAATGGCATAGTTGAATTTACCGACTATTCCATCGGGTTTACAGCAGCCATCGCAGAGATTGATGCCGTAGGTCTTACTCAGATCGATATCGATGTGACAGGAGCGGTTAATTCGGCCTTGAATAGTGGTCAATATGTTGCATTTAGAGTTAAGAGTTAAGAGTTAAGAGTTAAGAGTTCAGTGCTACCGTCTACCGTCTACCGTTTCGGCGACTACTTTTCCTGCCTGGACGGGAGTTAAGTTTCGTACTAACTACTCGCTAACCTTTACTCCGGGAACTGCTCCAGCTATTGCTACAGATTCTGTCCGTTTCGACGGATATACGCTGGGAGTTCAAAATGTAGAAGTAGCCGGGATAGGTGAGATCGCTTTGCAGATGCAGTTGGTTGATCCGAACGATCTAATCTTTCAACTGACACAGGCAGGAATTACGGGCACGGGGGTAACTCCGCCACCTATTTCCGGTGCTGATTTGCTGAATTGCAGTGCATTCGCTCCTCCTCCGTTATCCAGCGTCGCGGTTGGTGCATCGAGTTACTCCGTCAATTCTGGAATTTTGGATGTGCCGAGTGTCAATTTCAATGAAGAGCAGCTTTCCTTGAGGTTGGAATTCATAGAAGGTTCTAACCCGATGCTCTTCGAAACTCTTGGCATCGGCGCCGTTCAGTCGGGCCCTTCGGAGGCTGCTATTTCAGCGTTGGGTGGAGGTTTAATCACTGAGTCCAGTCAAGACTTTGTACCTCTGTGTCATGGCTGGGTGTTGATTGGCGATTCTGTTTGTAATCGCGTGGTCGAGCGAAATCTCATATCTGGTGAAACGGGAAATATCTATAGTTTCGGCCAGATACCCGATCAATTTACAGTCGATGAAGCCAATGGAGCGATCTTCATGACTGTGCATCCAGAGACGCAGAGGCTCTATAAGCTTGATTTAAATACAGGTAGCATCACTTCCAACAACGTCACTCAGAATATTAGCGGATTCACCTACAGATGGTCGCTACGTGATCTGGCTCTCGGTGAAAATGGCAATGTATTTGCTCTCATGTTTGACAATATTCAAGTGGACCCCGGTGATGCAGCTATACCTTTCTCGTCTACTGGTCTGTGGATGGGGTTAATGTCAGAAAACGGGAATTTCTTAACTGAGAGCATTCCTCTATTAGATCCAATAAGAATTGAGTACGACGATGTCTTGGATCACGTATTTTTGGCGACCGCTTCAAACCTTGCTACTTTTGGTTTTGATGCTGGAACAAATGCGCTTACTTTCCTTCCTAACACAGATATCGCGGTAGGTAGTTCCTGTACAGATTTTACGACTTCACCTGACGGTACGAGGCTCGCTTACACTTGCCCTAACGGCAACCGTAGCACAGTGAATTTCAGTATCGTCGACATGGCGCCCGATGATTATTTCGATTCCGATGGTGAGTGGTTCTTAGGCAGTTCGCCGGTTAGTGCAACCTTTAACAAGGCAGGAACAATTTTAATTGCTACGGATAACGACAAACTCTACTTCTTTGATGTGGTAACGCATCTAATTCTAGAAGACTTTGAGCTGGGATTGCTGGACGGTGAGGCGATTAAGAAGATACGAATCTCAATGGATGGTAATTTTCTTCTTATCTTTCTTGATAATGAAGTGCACGATGAGAGCAGTAAGTTCTATTGGATGCCGATGCCGGCTATAACAGGAACGGCGCTCTAATCAGCAGTAGACTTTTCTCGGGGCTAGCTAGGATTTGGACTACTGGTCGTATTCATCTTCTACGGTTGGGTAAACGGATTCTCCGGGAATGCTATTACGTTCGCTTGCCCATCCTCCAAAGTCGATTAGCTTGCAGCGTTTGCTACAAAAAGGTCGGAAATTATTCTCACCCTTCCACTCAGCAGACTTTTTACAGTTTGGACAGTCTACGATGGTAGTCTTTGTGTTCATTGCTCGGTAATCATCCCTAAATACTTTTTGTGAAGTGCCTCAATGTTTTCTTTGAGTTGCTCTAGGTTTTCTTCGTTAGACACTAAATCATCCGCGTGCTGGATTCTCTCGGCCCGATCAATCTGAGAGGCGATGATAGACCTAATGACCTCTTCATCGCTACCGTCTCTTCTTACTGCTCGATCTATTTGTGTCTCTTCACTAGCATCGATGACGAGCACTCTCTCTACTAGCTTGTATTGCTCGGTTTCTAACAGTAGTGGAGATTCTAGAATTGCATAAGGGGACTTAGTTGCACTCAGTCGGCGCTGTAGTAACTCGGCTATTAGCGGGTGCAATAAATTCTCTAGCCAGGATTTGTGTTCGGGATTCGAGAATACGATTTTACGCAGCGTGGCCCTATCGAGGTGCCCATCGGTAGTTAGTAGCTCGCTACCGAAGTGAAGGGCAATATCACGCAGTGCTGGCTGGCCTGGCTCGACGACTTCTCTAGCAAGTGTGTCTGCATCAATGACTTCAATCCCCAATGCCCGGAACATCTCGGCAGCAGCAGACTTGCCACTACCGATTCCACCGGTAAGACCAACTACATACCTTTTTGCGGTTTTCATTCTGACAGGGTCCGAATAGTAATTGGCGAGAAGTCGTTTTTAGCTAATGAAATTGTCGATATAGAATGCTGTCAGCTGAGGGCCCCATATCAACATGATAAACCCAGCGCCGGTGAGAAAAGGACCGAAGGGCATTGGCACCGACTTGTCTCTTCCCTTAAGTAATATCATTCCGATACCAAACACAGCGCCTACTAGCGAAGAAAGAATAATTATAGGCAGTAGGCTCTGCCATCCCATCCAGGCTCCTAGTGCGGACAACAGCTTAAAATCCCCGTAACCCATACCATCTTTCCCAGTAGCGAGTTTAAACGCCCAGTAAACGATCCAGAGTGCGAGATATCCCGCAATTGCACCTATCACGGCATCCTTCAGCGTAACGCCGAACCCGAGATCGATTGTGTTGACGAGTAGGCCTAGCCAAATAAGCGGCAGCGTGATGTTGTCGGGTAGTAGTTGGTGATCGAAGTCGATAAGTGTCAGAGCTATTAATGCCCAAGTTAAGAACAGCAAGGCTATCGTTAGCCAAGTGGCGCCGAAGTGAAATGCGACTAAGCCTGACAGAACGCCACTCACAAACTCGACGCTCGGATAGCGAATCGAAATCTTTGCTTTGCAGTTAGAGCACTTACCGACGAGAAATAGATAGCTCAGTACAGGAACGTTTTCCCATGGCTTTATTTTGTGATTGCAAAGTGGGCAATGTGAATCGGGTTTCTGCAGATTGAATACTTTAAACTTGGCAGAAGATTCGTTGTTATCAGGAGTGGCATTGTCTATTTCGAGGTAGTCACAACATTGCTCGCGCCAATCGCGCTGCAACATTATAGGTAGTCGGTAGACGACTACATTGAGGAAGCTACCAACTAACAACCCCAATATGACGCATACGGTTAGTAGAAGTGCTGGGCTAGCTGAGAGGAGGTCTATTATTTCCATGCAAAGGTGTAGAGAGGCTACATCACCGCGCCGAGCTGGAAGATTGGTAGATACATCGCAATCATCAAGCCGCCGATCAATATACCCAATACAGCCATGATCATTGGCTCCATCAGGGCTGTGAGTCCGTCTACTGCATTATCTGCCTCGGCTTCGTAGTAGACAGCGCACTTATCTAGCATTCCATCCAAGGCACCTGATTCTTCTCCAATACCTACCATCTGAGTGATCATAGCCGGGAATAGGGTAGTGTTCTTAATCGCGAAATTGAGTTGTTGCCCGGTTGTCACATCGTCTCTAATTTTTCTGGTTGCCGTAGAGTAAACGATATTACCAGTGGCTCCTGCTACTGACTCTAAGGCGTCTACGAGAGGCACGCCAGCGGAAAAAATGGTTGATAATGTTCGCGTAAAGCGGGCATAGCACGAAGAATTCAATATCGGGCCAACTATAGGTAACTTCAGTGAAATCCGGTCTACCATTTGAGCTACTTTCACCGATCTTATTTTAGCCTCCTTAAAAACGTAACCAAAGACACCAAGCCCTATCAATACCTTCCACCAGTGCGCGATTGCCAAATCAGAAAGGCCTAACACGAACAGTGTAAATGCAGGTAGATCAGCACCAAAGCTGGAGAAGGTAGTCGCGAATTGGGGCACCACCTTAACGAGTAGGATTCCCGTTACGACGAGTGCAATGCAGACTACCGCGATCGGATAGTTCATCGCTTTCTTGATCTTTGACTTCAATGCCTCGGATTTTTCCTTGTAGGTGGCTAAGCGATCGAGCATGGTTTCGAGTGCGCCTGATTGCTCGCCGGCATCTACTAAGTTGCAGAATAGGTCGTCGAAAAAGCGGGGGTGTTTGCGTATGCAGTCAGCGAAGGTATTACCTGCCGCCACATCATCACGAATTTTGCCAACTAGCTCGCGCATAGACGGATTTTCGAGGCTTTCACCGACGATCTCAAATGATTGAACGAGAGGTATGCCTGATTTCATCATCGTTGCTAGCTGGCGCGTGAACACGGCAATATCCTGGGGCTTGATCTTTTGCTTCCTCGGCCCGAATAGATCTTTTGCCTTGCGCTTAACCTTGGTTGGCGCAACTCCCTGCTTGCGTAGCTGTGCCTTTACCAGTGCTTGGCTACTGCCCTGAATTTCGCCTTTGGTCTTGTTACCGTTTTTGTCGGTACCTTGCCAAACGTAGGTGGTTTGTATTGCTTCAGTAGCCATAAGGCACCTCGCCAAGTTATCTAGTCGTTAGATTGCGCTGACTATAGCACGACAGCGTAGAATTTTGTATTTAAGTCAGTCTGTTAGCCTCTTCGAGGCTGGTCAGTCCCTGGGCAACTTTGAGTAGCGCAGCCTCCCGAAGATCAAGTAATCCGTGCTTTCTCATGTGTTTTCGGAACCGCTGTGTTCGTCCTCCCTCCATGATAATTCGAGATAGGCTCTTGGATACAGGAACTACTTCATAAAAACCGATTCTCCCGCGAAATCCATCCACACATTCGCCACAACCCTTTGCGCGGAATAGATTAGGGCGCGGATGTAATTCAGCCGTCAATCCCTGCTCTGTTAGTATTTTTTCGGGTATTTCGACAGTTTCTTTACAGCGTTCACAGAGCCTGCGCGCCAACCTCTGCGCAACAATGAGGCTAATAGTGCTCGCTAGGTTGTAGCGTGGAATGCCGATATTACGCAGCCTGTTGAGACTAGCTGCGGCGCTTAGCGTGTGGAGGGTGGTAAGGACTAGATGGCCTGTTTGTGCTGCACGTAATACGATTTCGGCCGTTTCCAGGTCCCTGATCTCTCCCAGCATAATAATGTCCGGATCTTGGCGGAGAATCGCCCGTAGTGCGCCGGAGAATGAAATTCCAGTCTTAGCGTTTACGGCGAGCTGGTTTATTCCTTCGATGGTAATTTCTACGGGGTCTTCCGCCGTCGAAATATTCTTCGTGTTCGCATTTAAACTGTTTAGGCCACTGTAGAGAGTTAGACTCTTGCCGCTGCCCGTGGGCCCTGTAACCAGGATCAGGCCTTGCTGTTTCTGCAGAGCTTGCAGGTACGCCTCTTTCTGCCGAGGCTCCATGCCTAGAGTGTCCATATTGAGATCGGTATTCAAGGGGTCGAGAATTCGCATCACAATTTTTTCGCCCCACAGAGTGGGTAAGCTATTGACGCGAACATCGATAGTCCTTTTCCCCGCGAGTCGGATACGGATTCGACCGTCTTGAGGGGCTCGTTTCTCGGCAATATCGAGATGTGCCATGATCTTTATGCGCGATGCAAGTCGGGCCGTGAGTTTAACTGGGGGTCTAGTCATTTCTCGTAACAGGCCGTCTATGCGAAATCTAATTCGGTAGACACTCTCATAGGGTTCGAAGTGAATATCAGAGGCACGCAGTACAATAGCTTCTAGCAGTAAGTTATTTATGAAGCGTACGAGGGGCGTCTCATCGAAGGTATTGAGCTCTTCTTCGCCGTCGCTCATAGTAGCGGAGTCGATCGCGATCTCATCTTCGAGCTTGCTATCGATAGCTGCCTTGCTTGAATAGCTGCGACTGATCCGCTGCAGGTACGCCTCGATGGCTGAACCTAGTTTGATATCTTCTGCAATTACCAATTCTATCTTTAGCGCGCTGTGAAAAGCGATTTCATCTATAGCGCTTAAATCGCCTGGATAGGATATGGTTAAGGACAGGCTCTTTCTGCTAGTAGATAGAGGGAGTACTCGATGTTTTTTTACTAGACCTGCATCGACAATACCCGCTGGGCAATAGTCGAGGTTGAAACTCTCTATCTCAATGAGAGGCAATTGAAACTCATCTGAGGTAGTAACGGCTATTGAATATTGATCTACAAGTTTATTGCTTACGAGGTAGTGGACTAAGGGTGTGTCTTGATGGGTGGCTTGTAAAATCGCTTTCTGGACTCTCGCTTCATCGATCAAATTCTCTGCAACTAATCGCCGCGCCAAGCCGACTATTTTGACAGCCATTGAAGATTTCTCTGTTAGAATTCGAGTTATGTTGGTTTCTTATATTGTAGGACAAGCCTCGGCTTTACCCTCGATTGAATAATGATTTAGCAGTTGGAGTGATTAGTCATGAGTCGGTGGAAGGCGGGTGCCATACATTTGTTAATCAGTCTAGCGGTTTTTTTTGGGCTCTTATCGGTAATACTGTTTCTGTGGTATCCGGGAATTTTGTTTAACGTAGATAGGGGGTGGACGGGACTGCAATTACTTATTGGGGTCGATCTTATAGCTGGCCCTCTTTTGACTTTGGTCGTGTTTAAAGCGGGCAAGCCGGGGCTAAATTTTGACCTTAGTTGTATCGCAGTTTTTCAAGCAGCTTGCATGACTGCTGGGATGTGGGTTGTTTATAGTGAGCGCCCTCTAGCACTGGTGCTGGCTTATGACACGTTCTACAGTGTTGGTGCAGAGGAGTTCCTGCAGCATGAACGCGACCCACAAGTGCTTGATAGTTTTCCTGGGGCGTATCCGAAGCTAGTTTATATTGAACTGCCCGAGTCTGAAATTGCTGCCGAGATTGCTTCTATTCGAGCTCAATTCATCGGTGACCCGCTGTATATACAAACAGAAAATTACCGAGCGATGCCAAACCCGGACTATGAACTACGAAGTATATTTAGAGTTGAGGAATCTACGCGGCGTGGAGCATCAGAAGATGTGCTGAATCAGCTTGATGAATCCTGCCTATTCAGCAAATTCATATCTCCAGTGATTAGCGGTTTTGTATGTTTTGACACCGACAGCCGAACGTTAACCAAGTTCTATGAGAGTGGAAATGGGGCTGCTGCAGTCGTTGAGGAATAGAGACCGCTTCATGCAGGTTAAGACTTAATGAAAATCGAATTAAACAGAATGCGAAGACGATCTATTGCTTAGCAATACCCGCCAATGACACAGCTGCCGCCAGACACCCATTTAACGGGAGGTACTACCCCTTGCGCTGCCAGGGTATAGGTAGTTCCTGCGAGATCTGTTCCGTCTGCCATCCAAGTTACTGTAATGACTCCATCTACCACATCGATACCGTGTACAGAGGCAGCCTGAGGTTGTATCGGAGGAATGCCATTGGTGCCTGCATCAACATCGGTGATGGCGGTAAAACGATCCGAGTGTGCCTGTACTAGTATCGCTGCCCGATAGAAGCCAATAGCTAGGATTGCCTCGGAAAACCGAGCGCGGTTTCTATAGAGATCGTAAGCCGGTAGGGCTACCGAAACCAGAATTCCGATGATAGCGGTAACGATCATGAGCTCGATGAGGGTGAAGCCTGTCTGTTTATTTTGACTCATCGGGCGGCCTTTAGTGTCCCGCGAATTTTGGGTAAGGTATAGCGGGCGCAATGGTACTTATAGGTTATAAGGGATTGTTGATTAGAGTCAAGACGGGGGATTTTTTATTCTATGACTTTGATGCAGTATAGCGCTTCAAAGTATTTGAAATGCTGGCACCACAATGGGTCTTGGGTGCCAGCTATTTCGAACTCAAGTGAGACTCGAGTCAACTAAAGTTGAATAGTCGTTTCTAGCAGAAGCCGCTAGTCAGACAAGTACCACCTTCAGTCCACTGTACAGGAGGTGTAATGCCGCTAGCAGTCAGCGAGTAAGTAGTGCCAGCTAATGCTTCGGCAGTGCCGTTAGCAGTAGTCCGCCAAGTCATAAGGAGGACACCTAGAGCAACACTAGAACCATGCTGATCTGCACCAGCAGCTACGTTAGCAGGAATACCCATTGCTCCAGCGTTTAGATTTGCTAAGGCAGCCGGGCTACGAGTTTGGATTGCTAACTCAGTAGCAGTCTTGAGAGGTGTTACAGCAAGAACTAGCTCGGAGAATGCTGCGCGGTTTGAGTAGTTTTGGTAAGCAGGAAGTGCTACTGCCGCTAGAATACCGATAATCGCAACAACGATCATCAGCTCGATCAATGTAAAACCATTTTGTACTTTCTTCATTTTATATCTCCAGTATGGAAAACCAACTAATTTAAATTCCTGTCCGTAGAGTTAACAACGGGTAGGCTAACTAATACACTTTCCGTGCCAGAAGCTAAAAACTCGTAATATGCTGATTTAAAGGGATAAATATATATCGCGTAGTAATTTCCCCTACAATGCCAGTACGTCACTAACTGACAATAGAGAATGAAACTGACAAAAATTGTCAGTAAAGCAGATAAATCAGCATTTAAGGCACCAACTCGACTATGGCAGTACAGATGAGAGAGGCCTGGCTAAGTAATCGTTTATTCTCCCTTCGGCCCTCTTACACTGGCGTCACTATCAACAAGTCGTTTAACGGGCCTATTACTACTTGTGTAGGGTATTTAAATAGTTTGATGCAGTCCTTCTATTGGGAGAAGTGGAAACGGTGCCGGCATGCCGCTAAATTGGTATCGTGCTGATTTTGATGGTCTGAACTATTTGGCGGCATTTTAGACTTTGGGGGCGCACTGGCGATGTGCAAGCACATTGGGCTAAAAATCGGCCTAACTCTAGTCGAGCGCTAATTGCCTTTGCTGATTTACTTTCTCAAATTGGTGAGCAGGAAGAGATCCTCCTCTACTTGCAGCGAGCACATGAGTTGAATCCTCGAGAAATTACCATTCTTCTACATATGTGGAATTGAACCTGCGAGCCTGGCTTGGACGCACCATATAGCCTAGAAGAAATTGGAAGTATGGAGGATTTAGAGTATTACCCTAATGATGTGAACTTTCATTTGAAGGCGTTGCTAGAAAACTTAATCGCTGGTAAATGTAATTTTTCAAGCTCTCAGGCTTGGGTGGCGCTATTTGACGCTGTTGCTATGCTGCCGCTAGCGAGCGACCGCAGGGCCAGCTATCATTTCTTGTACTCAGGTCTCTTTATGTATAATCAATAGCTCGACCCTGCGTTGATTCAACTACGCTCCGCTTTTGATTTGCACCCCAATCCGGAGATTCCGATTAGACAAGCCATGATCAGTGCATCGGCAAGGCGCAATTCCGCTGCGTTAATATTTCTGGAGAGGGCGAGAGCTGCTGACAAAGAACAGCCAATCTTGTTACCCTCCTTTGAAGAAGAAATCGCGTTAATGGAAACAGATATAAATGTCCGGCTAGATAGTCGGTAGCGGGCGCGCCCAGGAATCAAAATGACTCAAACTGACCAGAACACTTCGTTATCGATTGTGATCCCAGCGAAGAATGAAGCGGAGAATTTGAAAGGCTTCTTGCCACGATTGCTCGCGGTGGTGGGGAATGCTGAAGTGATAGTGGTAAACGATGGGTCTACCGATGATACGCTGAGTATCTGCGAACAGCATGGTGTTACCGTTGTTACGCACCCCTATAGCAAAGGAAACGGAGCAGCGATTAAGACTGGAGCAAAAACAGCGAAGGGCGAGGTGGTCGTATTCCTGGATGGTGATGGGCAGCATAAGCCTGAAGATATACCACAGTTGCTGGAAAAACTCGCCACGGGCTATGACTTGGTAGTGGGTGCGAGAGATAAGGAATCGCAGGCAGATTCCTTTCGTGCAATTGCGAATGGCGTCTATAACTGGCTCTCATCTGCGATTACCGGTCATAAAATTCTAGACCTAACATCGGGCTATTCGGTGGGATATATGCCCATTCAGACGGAGCAACGCCTGGGCGAAAGTCATATCAGCCTGGTTAAAGATGGCATTCGTTTTCTGCTCATAATCTTCAAGGTTGGCACATTGTATTCGCCACTAAAAATATTCTTGCCGATAGCGGGTGGTTTTTTTGGCATAGGGGTGCTGAATTATATTTACACCTACACGACTCAGGGAACCTTCACAAATATGAGTGCGGTACTCCTGATGACGTCAATCATAGTCTTCCTTATTGGACTGGTGTCAGAGCAGGTTACGGCGCTGATGTACAAAGATAGTGACAGGAATTGAGCGCGCCCCGAGCGACTCGGTGGAGCACAAGCTCAGCGGGGCTTATGACTCCAGGCGCAGCATCTAGTCTACGTCTGACCAATCGGGTATTGAGAAGTGTGACAAACCTCTACTTTCCCAGACGAGTCGGAGTCGGAGTCGCAGTTAAGCTGGGGTTCATTTATCCCAGTCTATAGTAGGTGCATGATATTAAGAGGCTGATTTATAAGTATTTTTTTTGCAAAGCCGGATTAGCAGAGAAGATGCAGCTACTTGATAAAATGACTGATGTAGTTTATGTTTACGCGGCTCTCGAATTGGCCCAATCCATAAGATGACTTAGGATAGGATTGATAGCTGGTTGCATAATATGCAGTGTATTTACCTTAAAGGATAAGCAGGCCTGAAACACGAGTTTCACTTTCTGCTGAGGAATTTAACGATGAAAAATTCAGTGAAAATAATTTTGGCATTGACGAGTCTTGCACTAAGTCAGATCGGTATGGCTCAGGACAGAACTGTGAATGACGGTGTCTTCACTGCAGCTCAGGCAGAGACTGGCAAGGGCGTATACGACAACAGTTGTAAGACATGTCACGATATGCGCTTCTACCGAGATATCTTGAAGTCTTACAATGACCAGCCAGTGCTTTGGTTGTGGGAGTCAATCTTGGGAACGATGCCAGCCGATAATCCTGGTTCCTTGATGCTCGATGAGTATACAGACGTAATTGCCTATATATTATCTGAGAATGGGTTTCCAGCAGGCGAAGCTAAGCTGGATCCAGATAACGGTATGGACGCCATTAAGGTTTTGAGTCCCTGACTTAAAGTAGACCAAACAGTAGGAAAAAAATGCCGAACATAGTTCGGCATTTTTTTTGCTACTGTTCCTGGGTTTTAACTTTTTCAGATTTCTCGGGCCGCTACTAGTCTGCGCAGTCGTCCAAGATTCTTATGATTCTATTTTTGTCTCGATTCTCTATATCAAGATCATAGTTGTCTGCAATCGCTTGCCAGAGGCCTGCATATTCGCACTGAAATTCTTCGCGCGGTAGGTAACGATCCGGGCCTCGTTCGCGTTTCTTCTGAATCTCTCGCTTCTCCACCAACATCATGTTGAGCGGATCATTTGCAAATTGCATTTTCTTGTCTTGCGGCCAGCGATCGCCGCCATGAGTATGTGCGTACATGAGCGGGATGACATGATCTATGTCGATTTGAACAGCTACCTTGAAGATCTTGCCGGTATATTCATCTAGCCACTCACCGGTACGAACTACACAGTTGCGTGGGTTGGTGAATCGAGACTCAGTGCGGTTGGTGAGGATTAACATTTCTTGTCGAGTTGATTGACAATCATTGTCATAGTCGACTTCGAAGTCCCAATCATCAGTGTTGAAGAATTTCTCTTTGTCACGATGATTAGTCATGATGCTATCCCTGCGATTTCTCCCGATGTTGAATGTGTCAGGCATTTCGCATCCGCTCAGGTGGCAGTGATAAGAGCGGCTGTAATAGTGCCCGCCATTGAGATCGAGATTCCCACCATGACTCGACGCTACCGCAGGAATTAGCAGTAGTCCGATTGAGAGTAGATTTTTACACAAGGTTTTGTATTGCATCGATTCTCCCTGATTTTTTAGCCGGTCCAACTTTAATGAGTTCTAGCGATGGTCGTCATTCTATCAATAGTGAAAGGTCTGTAGCCTGGCAATTCTTAGTCAGTGCGCCTAGCGAAATATAGTCTACGCCAGTTTCAGCGATAGATACCAGTATATCCGCATCTATGCCCCCGGAGGCCTCCAGTTTCAAGCGCCCGTTATTCAACTTCACCGCCTTTACTATGTCGCTGCGATCGAAATTGTCGAGCATAACGATGTCGGCCTCCGCAGATATAGCCTGTTCTAGCTCATTCAGGTTCTGCACCTCTATCTCAACAGGTTTGCGCGGGTAGAGGGCTTTAGCTTTAGAAACAGCGGCATCGATACCGCCGCAGGCGGCGATGTGATTTTCCTTGATCAGGAAAGCGTCAAACAATCCCATTCGGTGATTGAAGCAGCCCCCTACACGAACTGCATATTTCTGCGCGCAGCGCAGGCTCGGTAGAGTTTTTCTTGTGTCCAATAACTTTACCGATGTGTGGCTTACCAGAGATGCATAGTGCTGGCTCATTGTGGAGACAGCGGAAAGTGTTTGCAGAAAATTTAGAACGGTTCGCTCGGCAGTTAGAATACTGCGTGCCGAACCAACAATTTGGACGAGTGTCTGATTGGGGGAGAGCCCAGCTCCCTCTTCGATGTTCCAGTTTACTGTGAGCGAACTATCGACTTGTCGAAAAACTTCGTCTGCCCACGGGCGTCCACAAAAGATCCCTTTATCTCTGCTTATTAGTTTCGCCGAGATCGTTTTATCGATTGGGATGAGTTCTGCGGTGATGTCGCCTGTGCCAACATCTTCTTGCAGGCAAAAGGTGACGAGCTTAGCTATATCGATGGGGATAGTAGGGGGCATGTATTCTCAAGACTCCGGATAATGTCGAAGCGTCAGCTCGCCGCCGCGCTGACTAAATTCTACCTGACGCAATGCACTCATGCCGAGCAGGATGGTATCGCCGGCCATGCTGGTAGTGATGCTGGCGTTGACATCCTCGAGAACTATATTGCCTAGAGTTAATTCGGCAACTCGAGTTGAATAGACGGTGACCACACCGTTCGCTGTCGATGCTCGAGATGTATTCCCGCGTTGCAGGCCGGCGGCAATGGCAATTGACTCGGGTATTGCAACGTCGGTGGCCCCAGTGTCCAATAGAAAGAGAGCCGGCACATTGTTCACGGTACCGCTTGCCACATAATGCCCCTGTCTGTTCTGTTGCAAAACGACTTCCCGTATCCCTGAATTTAACTCCATCGACAGCGGATTCTGATTCGGGTTTGCCTGTTGCTGTATTTGGCCGTCAAAGTAGAAAGTTAGACCGCCTAGCCCAAGTACGAAACTGAAAATCAGCATGCCCTGGCCAATGCGTTTGCCCGGTTGGGGTTTGTTTTCTGTCGGTGGATAAGACATTTCGAAGATTATGTCTTATCCCACTTGTAATAGGAAGTTGTGAACTCAGTCATGTTTCTTGAAAATTATTAACGAGATGAGCGATTGAATTTGTTCTAAATAGCTGGTAATTCTCCGGTCTGTGAACAGTGTCATGCTTTGCGTGCGGTCTGGGTGATATAAGAAATCTCGAAACACCCATAAACAGCGTGCTTAGTTAGATAAATTATGTCCATAGTCTCGTTGGTAAACCAAGCTACTAAAATTCAATCCGCGGAAATGGCGCTGATTGAGAAGGCTGGCTGGGCGCTAAGGCAGCGACTGCGAAAGCAGATGAATCAATTGAGCGGTAGCTTCTTCGATGAGGTCGATGACTTCGTTTTTGAGGCAGGGCAAAAAGGTCAGTTCACAGAGGGTAGCGACTATCTAGGCGCGATGCGAGAAGTTCGCGCCAAGCAAGTCTTGTTCGAAGAAACCTTCCTCGATACAGCCTCGAACAATATGGAGCGTGGCAATTCCCAATTTGACTACTCTGCAGCGCAGTCACGACAGAACTCAGAATCGGCGGTTATCTTCGAGAGTATGGAGATTGAGCTTGCAGTGAGCACCATGGCGCGAAAGGCGAATAAAGTTTACTCGCCCTACATGAAGCAAATTGAAAGTCTTGTCTCTACAATAGAAACAAAAAAAGGGAAGCAGCTGATACGCGGCAATACACTTTTTTCATCCGTGCTTCTTGGTTTTGTCGAGGCTCAAGATGCGATGAAGGTTAGTCTTGAGATTCGGTTGGTGTTCATGAAACTGTTCGAGCAGCATTTCCTCTTGAAAATGGGAAAGCTTTTCCTTGATAGCATCAGCATCTTGAACAACATCGATAACAAGCAGTTTGTAGATCGCCTCCATTCGTCCTCTTCTTCTTTTCATATGCCGGTCGCTAGCAGCTGTACCCCAAGCAAGGCGATGCAGCACAAGCCGGCGACGGATTTTCAGCAGCTCAAGCCTGACTCTAAAACGGTTGAGTCATTAGTTAGCGATGCTTTACAAGTAGTTCAATCAGGTGCTGATGTGCCTGGCTTTGTGCGGCAGATGGCCGTAGAGCATTGGCGCATGGTGTTGCTGTTAATTGGCCTCAACAAGGGCGTGTCGAGTCTTGAGTGGCAAGAGGCGGAGCATGTATTGCAGTTGTTGGTGCTGTGTAGTGCGGGTCAGATGGAAACGAGCGAATTTGATGAATCGCTGCTGATCGAAAAACTGAGTCAAGGGTTGCGATTGCTGAGAATTCCTATAGCCGATGAAGAACGGTTTATCAATGCGCTCAAAAATCATCTCTCGGGAAAGGTAACGCCACTGCGATCTTCATTTAAAGAGAGTGCCATTGATTCCGGCATCCGCATAGAACTCGAGGCTACAGTGAGCCATTCGGGAAAAAGTATTTTAGATGCTGATGATTTAAAAGAGATTGCTCAGCTGATAAACGGCGAACCGGTAAATGATGACTATGCAGAAAGCGAGGAAAATGCACAGCTGCTTGATTGCCTATCTTCCGTAGACGGCATGAGCGCCTGTAGTTCTGTGAAGATGCTTATAAAGGGCAAGCTTCACGATTGCGTAGTCACTAAAAGCGGGGCTCAGAATGATGTGTTCGTAATAACTAATTCGGATTCGAATACGAATGCTAGAAAGATCGCTATTACCCGCAGTCGATTGGGCTTAGCTATTTCCCTTCGTCGCTCAGAGATTATTCTCTCAGACGACGCCATTAAACCTGCAGCTTGTAATATCACCGTATTCGAGCGAAAGTCGTAGCTTTCGTTGCACCCGTACAGTCCTCCATGTGCCTTCACGCGTAACGGGCCAGAGCTAGTCCGCCTACTTCGTCAAGCAAGTTAACATTCTGTGGTAATATCGAACGATTGTAGTGTGAATGATCTTTGATAGATCGGACGCCATTTAGAAATCACTTCGTTCGTTGGACCGTTGCCATGGAACTCGCTATAGCCAACGACATCCTGATAGGTGCTCAAAAAGTAGAGTCGCCTAATCAGAATGCTCGGCCAGACTGCATCGATATTGAGTTGCTGGTGATTCACAATATTAGTCTCCCTCCAGGAGAATTTGGCTCGTCTGCTATTAAGCAGTTTTTCTGCAACGAACTTGATAGCGAATCTCATCCTTTCTATAGAGAAATAGCAGGCCTCAAGGTATCGGCTCATCTGCTGATCGATCGAGAGGGTCAGCTCACGCAGTTCGTTCCTTTCAGCAATCGAGCCTGGCATGCGGGGGAGTCATTTTTTTGCGAGAGGAGTAACTGTAATGATTACTCCATAGGCATTGAGCTAGAAGGTACTGATTTCGAGCCATTTACCGATAGTCAGTACACTAGTCTCGCCAATGTGACTAAACTATTGCTGAGCACATACCCGAAGATGAATGCGGACAAGATTGTCGGGCATAGCGATATAGCACCGGGAAGAAAAACCGACCCCGGCCCCTGCTTTGACTGGGCCAGATACAAGAAGTCGCTGTCAGTTTGAGTGGTTGGCTGGCCGTTGGCAGCAATAGAAAGCGCATGCACCGAAACGCACATAAAGAAGGGTTCGAATGAAATTTCTAGTGATTTTGATTTGTTTGATGGTCAATTATCTCTGGCTCAAGGACATTGATCGCTTTAATGATGGCTGGTTCTTCAGGTTCAGATGCCGAGTTGAAGGCTGGGCTTCAGGCTTCGTGGATAAAATCCCCCTCGGTTGGTTTGCTGCGTTCGTTCTCATCTATGCACTTCCCCTAGCGTCGCTCGCTCTGATCTTGTTTATCGCCACAGGCAGTGTTTTTGGGCTTGCCACTATGATGGTGCACATATTGGTCCTTCTGGTTGCTTTCGATCGAACTCAGCCAGGTCAACTAGCGAAGGATTTTCTCGAGAAGTTTAGAGGAGGAGACATGGATGCCTGCATCGATTTCCTTAAACAGGAATTTCATGCAACGAGTCTGCCGAATGCAGATGACAAGGATGGGGTCGGTAAGTATTTCAGTAAGCAGCTTACTTATCGCAGTTTCGAGAGGATGTTTGTTCTGTTCTTTTGGTATATGTGCGCTGGCGCCCTAGGGATCTTGTTCTCCTATATTAGCTACCAACTTCGCGATAGCCACAGGGAGCAGCAATTGCAGAAGCAGGTCGATTTCATCAATCTGGTAATTCAGATATTGGAATGGATTCCGCTTCGGCTTCTTGCGCTCACTTTCTCATTGGCCGGAAATTTTGTGCAATGCTTCGAGAATGTTCGCGCCTCGTTTTGGAGCTTTAGCATTGAGACAAACAATGCTGATCTCCTCTATGGATATGCTGGCTGCGCGGCATCTGGCATGGTGATAAATAGCAGGGCTAAAGAGGGCGAAGAGACTGAGGCTGAGGATAGAGAGTCTGCTGAGATTCAGGCCATCTCGGGCTTGCTGGAACGGAGTCAGGCTATCTGGCTAAGCGTACTCGCCCTAATAACTATTGTTGGCTTATAACTCGGTGCTAGAAAGATTCACTTCGTCTTAAAACTGTAAATTAGTAAATTAATTACTTGAGTAAGTCTGGGGGGGTTGTAGTATTTTGCTCTTTTGGCTTCGCATGCTCGGGTGCCAACTCTGAATTTTTGACGAATACTTATCCTAAGCCATTAATTTATAAGAGAAAGCCAATTAATACGTGAGAGTCTAATGTTTGAATACCTCTTGTAGTAATACTACAAGACACGGCAATCCAAAATGGAAAAATGCACGGATTTGGGTTAGAATCACCCCTGCTTTGTAATTTATTTACACAAACTAGACGAGCGCCTAGGCTCGCGATGGATGCGGAATTTATAGAACATGACTAAGCAAAATGACGGAAATCCAGAAGAAACCAAGGAATGGCTAGAAGCCTTCCATTCGGTAGTAGATGAAGAGGGCATCGATAGAGCCCAGTACCTATTAGATCGCCTCGCTGACCAGGCGAGCATTGAAGGAGTCGTATCATCTGCGGGTTCGGTCAACACTCCTTACCGCAACACAATATCTCCCACTAACGAAGAACGTATGCCGGGTGATATGTTCATGGAGAGGGAGATCCGCGGCATTATTCGCTGGAACGCTCTCGCCATGGTAATGCGCGCCAACGAGCGTAATCCTGGTATCGGCGGGCATATCTCCACCTTCTCCTCCGCGGCTACGCTCTACGATGTGGGCTTTAACTACTTCTTCCGTGGCCCGAATGAGGAAAACGAAGGTGACCTGATCTATTTTCAGGGGCATTCATCCCCGGGTATTTATGCGCGCTCCTATTTAGAAGGACGCATGGATGAAGCCAAGCTCGATAGATTTAGAGAGGAGGTAGACGGCGATGGCCTTTCTTCCTATCCCCACCCTTGGCTGATGCCTGACTACTGGCAATTCCCGACAGTATCCATGGGTCTAGGCCCAATTACGGCTATCTATCAGGCCCACGTCCTGAAATATCTCACTAGCCGGAAGCTTGTAGACAACAGCAATCGCAAGATCTGGGCATTTCTTGGTGATGGTGAGACGGATGAACCAGAATCACTCGGCGCTATCAGCAAAGCTGGGCGCGAGAAGCTGGATAATCTAATTTTTGTAGTTAACTGTAATTTGCAGCGTCTCGATGGCCCTGTGCGTGGTAACGGCAAGATCATTCAAGAGCTAGAGGGTGTGTTCCGCGGCGCTGGATGGAATGTTATTAAGGTAGTCTGGGGAAGGCACTGGGATAAGCTGCTGCATGCGGATAAGGACGGCATACTTCAGGCCCGAATGGATGAGGTAGTTGACGGTGAATACCAAAACTACGTTAGCCGTGGTGGAGCCTATACGCGAGAGCACTTCTTCGGGAAAAGCCCCGAGCTGCTGAAGATGGTCGAACACCTCTCCGATGATGACATCATGGCTCTTAATCGTGGTGGTCATGATCCCTACAAGGTCTATGCCGCTTATGCAGAAGCCGTTCAGAACAATGGCAAGCCAACGGTCATTCTTGCGAAGACAGTTAAAGGATACGCCTTCGGTGATACCGCAGAGGCGCAGAACGATACGCACTCGGTGAAGAAACTCGACATCGAGGGCTTGAAGAAATTTAGAAACCGCTTCGGCATTCCAATCAAAGATAAGGACCTCGAGTCGGTTCCCTACTATAGACCGCCAGAGGACAGTCTAGAGCTTACCTATATGCGCCAGATGCGCAGCAAGTTAGGAGGGCATGTACCACAAAGGCGCGTGGAAACTATACCGCTTGAAATTCCGGGCATAGACGCGTTTGAGAATCAAACGAAGAGCAGTGGCGATCGAGAACTTTCGACCACTATGGCATTCGTGCGCATGCTCGCGGCGCTTTCTAGAGACAAGGAAGTGGGTAAGCGTGTTGTACCTATCGTTCCAGACGAGGCGCGCACATTCGGAATGGAGGGTATGTTTCGCCAGATGGGCATCTACTCCTCAGTAGGACAGTTATACGATCCTGAAGATTCCAATCAGGTGATGTATTACCGCGAAGACAAAGAAGGGCAGATGTTGGAAGAAGGCATCACTGAATCAGGCGCGTTCTCCGCGTGGCTGGCAGCTGCAACTTCTTATAGCGTTAGTAACTATCCACTCATACCTTTCTATATTTACTATTCGATGTTTGGTTTTCAGAGAGTAGGCGATTTGTGTTGGGCCGCGGGTGATTCTCAGGCGCGCGGTTTCTTGATCGGTGCTACTGCCGGTCGCACGACACTCAACGGTGAAGGCTTGCAGCATCAGGACGGTCATAGCCATATCCTGGCATCAACGATTCCCAACTGTGTCTCCTATGATCCAGCCTATGCTTACGAGCTTGCAGTTATTGTTCAAGATGGCTTACGTAGAATGTACAAGGAGATGGAGTCCGTCTTTTATTACATCACTACGATGAATGAAAACTATAAACAACCTGAACTGCCGAAGGGCGCCGAAGAGGGCATCATCAAGGGCATGTACCTGCTCGAAGATGGAAGTAGTAAAGCGTATAAGACAGCGAAGCCGAAATCAGATCAACGGCTACGACTGCTTGGTAGTGGCACCATCCTGCTTGAAGTTAGGAAGGCCTCCGAGGTGCTACGTTCAGACTACGGCATATCGGTTGATGTGTGGAGTGTGACTAGCTTCAATGAGTTGCGCAAAGAGGCGTTAGCCGTTACTCGCGAGAATATGTTGAACCCAGGCAAGAAGGCGAGGGTTCCTTACGTGACTGAAATGCTCGCAAGGCAGAAGGGGCCGATTGTCTCAGCTACGGATCACATGAAGGCGCATTCCGATCAGGTTCGAGAGTTCGTTCCCGAAACTTATAGGGTCTTGGGCACAGATGGATTCGGTCGCAGCGACAGTCGCGAGCAGCTCCGACATTTCTTTGAGGTCGATTGCAAATTCATCGTGCTGGCTGCGTTAACCGAGTTGAAGGAAGTAGGCGTGGTTACTGCGAAGCAGATTACCGATCACATGAAGAGTAGCGGGATCGATCAGGATAAGCCTAACCCGCTCGCGCAGTAATCGAACCAGAATAGAGTTGATAACATTCAGGAGCCGTTGCCGGTGTCAATTGAGAATATAAAAGTTCCAGATCTGGGTGACTCCAGTGAAGTAGAAGTAATCGAGTTACTTGTTTCGGTTGGTCAATCTGTGGAAGAGAACGACTCGCTTTTGGTTTTGGAAAGCGACAAAGCTGCCATGGAAATTCCTGCGCCTATGGCTGGCGTGGTGAAGAGTATCTCGGTGAACCTAGGAGATCAGGTTAGCACTGGTAGTGAAATGCTCTCTCTAGAGGTTGCTGAAAGTGACAGTCAAGATTCTGCTTCAGCAGAAGAGCCAGAGGCTGCTGCAGAAACTCCGATAACAGAGCCTGCGAAGGTTGAAGAGGCAGTGTCGGCTCCAGTAGCTGCGCCTAGCCCTACATCTCAGACGATCGAAGTACCAGACTTGGGTAGCGATGACGAAGTCGAGATTATCGAAATCCATATTAAGGAGCAGGATGCTGTCGAAGTCGATGATGTGTTAATCACACTCGAGTCTGATAAGGCGGCTATGGACGTGCCGGCTCCCTACGCAGGCGTCATAGAGTCACTATTAGTGGCGGTTGGAGACAAAGTTAAAACCGGCTCGCAGATTGCGAAAATCTTGGCTATCGCACCTACGGCTAAAACAGAAGCGCCTGCGGCTAAACATGAAGAAGCGCAGTCAATTGAGGCAGTAGCGGCAAGCAATTCCGCTCCTGCTCCACAGCAAGCTCCGACAGCATCCCAGCCTGTCACGTCTGGGAATGAGCCTTCTAAGAAGGTCTACGCAGGCCCGGCCGTGCGGAAAATGGCCAGAGAATTAGGCGTCGATCTAGGGCAGGTTAAGGGCAGCGGTGCGAAATCTCGAATCCTCAAAGAGGATGTGCAGGAATTCGTTAAAAGAAAACTCAATGCTCCTGCGGGTCAGGGCGTTTCGCTGGCTACGGTCCCAGACATAGATTTCAGCCAATTTGGTGAAGTCGAAGAAGTTCAGCGCAGCAAGTTACATAAGCTCATCTCGGTGAACATGCAGCGTAACTGGAACTCTATTCCACATGTCGCTCAGTTTAATGAGATCGATGTTACAGATCTCGAAGAGTTCAGGGCAGGACTGAAGGGCGAGGCTGAACGTCGCGATGTCAGATTAACCTTCCTTCCGTTCTTGTTGAAGGCTTGTGCGAAGGCTTTGTTGGAATACCCTCAATTCAATGTTTCACTACATTCCTCCGGTGAATACGTAATTCAGAAGAAGTACGTACATATCGGCATGGCAGTAGCGACCGAAGCGGGACTACTTGTTCCGGTTATCAGGAATGTCGATCAGAAGACGATCTGGCAATTAGCGGAAGAAGTTATCGAGCTATCTAACAAGGCTAAGAATAGAAAGCTAAAGGCGAATGAGATGCAGGGTGCCTGCTTCACGATCTCCAGCTTGGGCGCTATCGGCGGTACTGGGTTTATTCCTATCGTCAATGCACCTGAAGTAGCAATTCTCGGTGTCGGAAAAACTGATATTAAGCCTGTCTATATAGGTGGGGAGTTTCTTCCGCGAAAAGTTTTACCGATTACGCTTGCGTATGATCATAAAGCGGTCAATGGCGTAGATGGTGGCTTGTTCGCTACGTATCTAGGCAAGTTGCTTAGCGATGTGAGACATCTGGCGTTATAAGCAGGCTGTTTATCCAGCCTAAAGAAGGTTAGGCTGGATAAAAAAGACGGTGTTCACCGCTGCTAACAGACTTGATGTGGCAGCCGTAGGCCTGGCTCAAGTTCTCTTCGGTCAGCACATCGGCACTTTTTCCGACCAATGACTCACCACTCTCCAGCAACAATATGATGTTCTCGCAAAACCTGAAGGCGAGATTGATGTCGTGGGTTGCCATGATCAAACTGGCAGAGGTCTCGGCAACTTTATTCGTGAGTACTGATAGTAGCTTGACCTGAAAAGCGACATCCAGATGATTGCTCGGTTCGTCTAGTAAGAAAAGCTGCGGAGTCTGAGCCAGCAACATGGCCAGAGCTAGTCTCTGTAGTTCACCTCCAGATAGGGTGTCTACTGCACGTTCTTTTAATTGATCCAAATCGAAGGCGGCTAAGGCACTCTCCGCGATATCAATGTCTTTCTGGTCGTCCCACAACAGAGACTGAGTGTGTGGGTGGCGCCCGAGCATTACCGTTTCGAAAACTGTTGCTGGCAATGCTTCGATGCCTTGTTGAAATAGTATGCCAACCTTACTCGCGAGTTCTCTCTGCTTTAGATCATAGACACTGACTCCATCTAACTGGATACTGCCCTGATCTGCGCGCCGCTGTCCTATCAGGGCATGTAATAAAGTGGTTTTTCCCGCTCCATTTTTCCCTAGCAATCCCCACCGCTCATTTTCCCCAACCTGAACATTCAGATCGCAACAAAGAGTTTTGCTCTTAATCTGGAGGCTTAGAGATTGGATTTTCAGGTTCGCCATGTTATTTCCGAATTGTAGATCTTAGAATCAGGATAAAGACAGGCACGCCGATTACGGCGGTAACCACGCCAACGGGAAGCTGCTGAGGGGCTATCAATGTTCGAGCCAGGCTATCTGCCAGAACGAGAAAACTTCCTCCAAGCAAGACACAGGAGGGTATTAATATGCGATGGTCTCGTGCGCCCAGTAGGCGCAGCATGTGCGGAATTATAAGGCCAACAAATCCGACAGACCCTGCGATCGTTACAGCAGTTGCTGTAAACACTGATGCGGAAAAGAATAATAGCAGCCGCAGTGACTGCACGTTGACTCCCAAGCTCACGGCCAATAACTCACCCCTTATGAGGACATTCAATGAGCGACTGACGAAAATGCCGCCAACCAAGCCTACAAGCAATAGCAGGTAATGAGCAGGATTGACGCTACTCTGGCTCAAGTCACCCATCAGCCAAAACAACATGCTTTGCACGTTGTTGGTGGAACTGGTGGTGAGTAGAATATTGATTACAGCACCCCAACCGGCAGAAACTACCACGCCCGTGAGTAGCAACCTCGTAACAGACCAGTTGCCAAATTTGTTCGCTATTCCAAAGACTAGGAATATGGAGAACAGGGCGCCAGCGAAGGCAGCGTTTGATAGCCAAAACCCTGTCGCACCAACGAGTATCGCCGAAAGTGCTCCGACAGCGGCGCCACCAGAAATGCCTAAGATGTAGGGGTCGGCGAGGGGGTTGCGTAGCAGCACCTGCATGATCGCGCCGGAGAGTGCTAGCAAACCGCCGGTCACGAAAGCGGCCAGCGTTCGAGGTACGCGAATCTCTTGCAGCACCTGCGAGTTAAGGCTGGGTTCTGACGAGAAGATACTCTCTACCAACTGAGCCACTGATATGTTGACGCTACCACTAAGCAATGAGAAAACGATGCTAGACACGGAGATAATTATAAGCAATGTCAGCAGTAGTATCTGCTTTTGAGCGATCAAAAGTGCTTTCCTAAAGTTCTGTGGATGTGCGTGCTGTTTTGGTAAATAAGCTCAGAAAATTCAGCATTATCGCGGCTTGGTCGATCTTATCATTTAATGTGTTGCATTCACTATTAATGATAAACTGCTTATCCGCCTAAGCCAGCGATTCTAGGCAGGTGCCATTTAACAATTACAATGCAGGTCGATTTTGTCTGCCTATAGATAGGAGTTGAGCTAGCGATGCCTTCGTTCGATATAGTTTCAGAAGTTGATATGCATGAATTGAATAATGCCTTAGATCAGTCCAACCGAGAGGTGGGAACGCGCTTCGATTTCAAGGGGCTAGACGCCTCGTTCGAGTTGAATAATGATTCAGATATAATTATTAGTGCAGAAGCAGATTTTCAGATTCAGCAAATGACGGAGATGTTGCGCTCTAAAATGGTAAAGCGCGGGATCGATATTAAGAGCCTTAAAGAAGGTGATGTACAACTGGTAGGTCAGAAAGCAAGTATGGTCGTTACCGTGAATCAGGGTATCGAGGCAGACATCGCTCGCAAGATTGTGAAGGCTGTCAAAGAGGCCAAGCTCAAAGTGCAAACTGCGATCCAAGGTGAGAAGTTGCGAGTAACGGGCAAGAAGCGCGACGACCTTCAGCAGGTAATGGCCTTGCTCAAGGAAGGTAGTTATGGCGTTCCATTGCAGTATGATAATTTTCGCGACTAGGCACCTGCTCCGTCTTGTGCCTTCCGCCTTTGGGCGATTTAGGGATTTCATTTGTCACAGCAAATTTCATTCGCAGATTCAATTCGAGCGCTAAGAGACAGGCGTTTTCTGACGATTTTGTTGTTTGGGTTTTGTAGCGGCTTCCCCTACGTACTGACCGGCTCTGTTTTGACGCTGTGGTTGCAGGAAACCGGCTTCTCTCGCTCTACCATTGGTTTTATCGGGGCAGTCGGGACCGTCTATGCCATCAACTGGATGTGGGCTCCGTTTGTCGACAGGATAAAGCTACCGATTCTTTATCGACTATTTGGTCAGCGACGCTCCTGGATTCTGATGTGTCAGATGGCAATCGCTATTTTGCTGTTTGCGATTAGTCTGGGAGATCCTAGAGAGAATCTGCTGTATGTGACGGTCATTGCCGTCGCTATCGCTGCGTTCGGTGCGACCCTAGATATCGCCGTTGATGCCTATCGCATTACTATTTTTTCCCGCGATGAAATGGACGCGAAGATGCCTTACGCTGCTGCTATGGCGACCAGCGGGTGGTGGGCTGGCTATGGCTTTATCGGCGGAGCTTTGGCATTGGCGCTAGGTGGTGAAACAATCGGGTTCGAATGGCCCACTGTCTACCGCTACTTAATATTGATCTACCTATTCATCTTCGCATTCGTCATTACAGTGCCGGAGCCGGTAATCGAGGAAGCTGATCTAATCCCGGAGACTAATAACAATTCTGAAAAGTCAGACGTAAACTGGATGGCAGAATACTTCGTAAAACCCTTCAAGGAATTTTTTGACCGTTGTGGATTTCGCTTGGCTTTCGCTGTGTTGATATTTTTACTGGTATTCAAGCTGGGCGAGGCTATGTTGGGCCGCATGTCTCTAGTTTTCTATGTCGAGGTTGGCTTTACTACCGATCAGATTAGTTTCTATCAGAAATTCTTCGGTGGACTGGTAACCGCCGCATTCTCGATTGTGGCAGCGATGGTTAATACTCGATTCGGTGTTATCAGGGGTTTGTTTGTTGCTGGAGTGGCCATGGCGGCTGCAAACCTATTGTATGCACTGATTGCAGTAGTCGGGCCTAGTGTAAATTTACTAATGCTAACTCTAGTGATCGATAACTTCTTCGTTGCCTTTTCAACTGTGGCCTTCGTTTCTTTTGTGTCCTATTTTACTAGTCGCACCTACACGGGAACGCAATACGCGTTGATGGTCTCTATATCAAATCTTGGTAGGACTACGTTAGCAGCAAGCAGTGGTGTATTGGTGGACTTCCTGGGCGGTGATTGGGCCTTCTTCTTCGTGTTGACCAGCCTAATGGTAATTCCAGGACTTTGCCTACTGCTCTGGGTGGGGAAATTGATGAAATCCTACGTCCCTGAGCGAGTAGCTCAGCCTACGTCCTGATTCCAGCCAAATTTCTTCAACGAGAACCTCCCCTTTAGAAATACTACGCCTTCCGCCTCTAGCTTGTTTTTCTGTGTCTGGTATTCATTACTGCCTGCGGGAAACGAGAGTTTTCCTTGAGAATTCGCAACTCGGTGCCAAGGCAGCTTGGTTCCGGTGGGAAGGTTTTTCATCACATGCCCTACGTATCTCGCATATCCAGGCAGGCCGGCCAATCTCGCAACCTGCCCGTAGCTAGAGACTTTTCCCTTGGGAATCTGGTAGACGATTTGCCAGATCTTCTCTTTGTTGTTGAGTGCGCAATTGTCCATAACCAATAGTTGGCGTATCCGCTATCGTGTTAAAGTAAGCCCATTATAAATTCAACCGAGGTTGGCCGTGCGTTTTCTTTTCATTTTTTTTATCTTGGTGCCCCTAGGTGAGATGTTGCTATTATTTGAGGTCAGCGATCGCATCGGTTCCCTGACAACGCTTGGAATGGTGGTGGCGACGGCGGTCATCGGGGTGCAGATTCTGAAGCGGCAAGGATTCGCGACACTAACCCGAGCGAATCAGAAGTTACAATCCGGGCAATTACCAGCACAGGAAATAGTCGAGGGCATGCTGCTCGCGGCAGCAGGAGCACTGCTCTTAACACCCGGGTTTATCACCGATACGATTGGCTTTGTCTTGCTAACTGGCCCGCTACGCAGGCCGATTGCGCGTTCAGTGGTTAGATCCGGCATGGTCAAGGCGATGGGCGGTTCAGCCTCGGGGGCTAGCTTTGGCCAATTCAGCAGCGGAGGCGGTCGACAAGAGCGCCAAGACGGCTCGAATGTCTATGAGGGCGACTACCACGAAGAGTCGGGTTCTCTGCCTGAAAGTGGGCGAAATCCCGACGATGATCTCGACAAAAAAGATCAATAAAAACAAGTAGATACACTGCTGTCGTTTGCTGGGCCGAAAAAAGCCTCGGTAAATGTCCACAAAGCATTGAATTTCCTAGGACTAACCCCATTTAGGAGTCATCAACTAATTTGCGTGGGAGGCCTGAAATAGCAGCCTGCGCTACAGATTGGTAATTTGAGGATGATTACGTCAGCCACCGGGGAAGATGTGATTGTTTTCAGTACTGTTAATCAAATCGTTCGATTTGGGAGAGATAGATAATGAATATCCGGCCTTTACAAGATCGCGTTGTCGTTCGACGCATGGAAGAAGAGTCAACTAGCGCAGGAGGCATAGTGCTTCCGGGTTCTGCTACTGAAAAGCCAGCGCAGGGTGAAGTTGTAGCTGTTGGTCCTGGCAAGCGTCAGGAGAATGGCGATACTCAGCCTGTGGACTTAAACGTTGGCGATACCGTGGTTTTTGGTAAGTATTCCAGCAACACAGTAAAAATTGGTGACGAAGAGTTATTGATTTTAAATGAAAGCGAAATATTTGGCGTTATCGAAAAGACGAAAAAGAAAAAGAAGTAGGGTTTCAATTTTCGACTCCAACAATCATTTAGACAAGACAGGAATTTTTAAAAATGGCTAAAGACGTAAAATTCGGTGATGCAGCTCGCCAAAAACTGTTGAAGGGCGTAAACGTCCTTGCAGACGCTGTGAAAGTAACTTTGGGCCCTAAGGGTCGCAATGTTGTTTTGGACAAATCTTTCGGCGCGCCTACCGTAACTAAAGACGGTGTGTCCGTAGCGAAAGAAATTGAGCTTGAAGACAAGTTTGAAAACATGGGCGCGCAGATGGTTAAGGAAGTCGCATCACAGACTTCTGATGTTGCTGGCGACGGAACTACAACAGCTACCGTTCTCGCTCAAAGTATCTTGAACGAAGGCCTGAAATCCGTAGCAGCGGGCATGAACCCGATGGATCTTAAACGTGGTATCGATAAGGCTGTTGTTGCCCTTGTTGAAGAAGTTGGCAAGCTTGCTAAGCCTTGCACAAATTCAAAAGCTATCGCACAGGTCGGCACGATCTCTGCTAACTCTGACGAGCAGGTCGGTCAGATTATCGCCGAGGCGATGGATAAAGTTGGTAAGGAAGGCGTCATCACAGTTGAAGACGGATCAGGTCTCGAGAACGAGTTAGACGTTGTTGAAGGCATGCAGTTCGATCGTGGTTACCTATCGGCTTACTTCATCAACAACCAAGAAAGTATGAGTGCCGATCTAGAAGATCCATTGATTCTTCTAGTCGACAAAAAGATCTCCAATATTCGCGACATGCTTGGTCTTCTCGAAGGCGTTGCTAAGTCTGGGCGTCCTCTGCTAGTCATAGCCGAAGATGTTGAAGGCGAAGCGCTAGCGACTCTGGTTGTGAACAATATGCGTGGCATCGTAAAGGTTGTAGCGGTTAAGGCTCCTGGCTTTGGCGATCGCAGAAAATCTATGCTGGAAGACATTGCGATATTGACTGGCGGTACTGTGATTTCAGAAGAAGTTGGTCTGAGTCTTGAAGGTGCGACAATCGATGATCTTGGTTCTGCGAAGCGCGTACAGATCAGCAAAGAAAATTCAACCATCATCGATGGTGCTGGCAACGGCAAGGCTATCAAGGGTCGCGTATCACAGATTCGTGCGCAGATTGAAGAAACTTCTTCTGACTACGACCGTGAGAAACTTCAGGAACGTGTTGCTAAGCTTGCCGGCGGTGTTGCGGTAATTAAGGTTGGAGCAAGTACTGAAATGGAAATGAAAGAGAAGAAGGCTCGCGTAGAAGACGCGTTGCACTCAACTCGCGCCGCGGTAGAAGAAGGTGTTGTACCTGGTGGTGGTGTTGCTCTGGTCCGCGCCTTGAAGAAAGTTGAAGGCCTTAAAGGCGATAACGACGATCAGAATGTTGGTATCGGCATATTACTAAAAGCGGCAACTTCCCCTCTGCGTCAGATCGTAGCTAACGCCGGTGAAGAGGCTTCGGTTATCTTGGATAAGGTTAAGGCTGGTAAGGGCAACTACGGTTTTAACGCAGCGACTGGCGAGTACGGTGACATGATCGCGATGGGTATTCTTGATCCTGCGAAAGTGACTCGTACAGCGATTCAGGCGGCTGGTTCTGTTGCTGGTTTGATGATTACTACTGAGTGCATGGTTACTGAGATGCCTCAAGAAGGCGGCGCTCCTATGGGCGGTGGTATGCCTGATATGGGTGGTATGGGTGGAATGCCAGGCATGATGTAAAATCGGCCTCTGGGGCGGTCTTGAACCTCCCTGGCGGCGTTGGCTTAGGGCTTCCGATGCTCGTGTAGGACTACTACACTGCGCGTCGGGTCTCTAAGCCGCCTTGCCAGAGAGGTTCAAGCTCTCACCCCAGGGACCGATTTAGAATACTGGTTGATCGGAATTTCGATCAATGGAAAGGATGGGGCCTAACGGCTCTGTCCTTTTTTCGTTTGTGGGGTATTGTCTGGCGCAGGGCTGCCGATGTTCGTGTAGGACTACTACACTGCGCGTCGGGTCCCTAAGCCGTGTTGCCAGAGAGGATCAATCCTCACCCCAGAGACCGATTTTGAAAACTGGTTGATCGGAACTTCGATCAATTGAAAGGATGGGACCTAATGGTTCTGTCCTTTTTTCGTTTCTGGGGAGGGAGTACTCTCTAGCTTAGGACTTGCGATGCTCACATATGGTCTATACGCTGCGCTTCGGCTTCCTAAAGCGCCTCGCCAGAAAGACTCAATCCTCTTTACAGCACCCGATATTGAAGACTGTTTGATTGGAGTTTCGATCACAAAAAAGGCGATACTGAAAGGTATTGCCTTTTTCTTTGTTTGCTTGTTAACAGTTACTAAGTGTTCGCTAGGTTCTCGTTTGCGAAGTCCCAGTTTACTAGGTTGTCTAGGAACGAGCCTAGAAAGTCAGGTCTTCGGTTTTGGAAGTCTAGGTAGTAGGCGTGTTCCCACACGTCACAGACTAGAATGGGGGTCTTGCCAGCGGTTAGTGGAGTCTCTGCGTTGGCGGACTTTGCGATCTTGAGCTTTCCACCATCGCTTACTAGCCATACCCAGCCGCTGCCGAATTGTCCCATTCCGCCTGCTACGAATTCTGCTTTGAAGTTGTCGTAGCTGCCGAAGGCTTCGTCTATCTTCGCTGCGATATCTCCAGTAGGAGCGCCACCACCGGAAGCGCTAAGGCTATTCCAGAAGAAGCTGTGGTTGTAGTGCTGGCCTACATTGTTAAATAGGGGGCCGCCTGCTTTAGCAGTTGTTTTTACCAGTTCTTCCAAGCTATCAGCGGAAATGTTTGCATCAGCCAGTAATTCATTGCCTTTTACTACGTAAGCGTTGTGATGCTTGCCATGGTGAATATTCAACGTGTTGGCAGACATATGTGGTTCTAACGTTTCTTTTGCAAAAGGAAGCTCAGGTAATTCTAGATTCATAATTTCTACATTCCATTATGGGTTACAAATACAAGGCAAACACGAGTCCATTCTCTGAATGTTTTTCCAGCATAAACGGGGTGTCTAGCAGTGCTACGAGGAGCCTATTCTAACAGGAAACGAGGGTGGAAAAGTGACGGAAGTAGTACAGGGGGCTGATTTATAAACACTACACGCACCGAAACGAATAACGCTTTCGATGCGTGTAGTGAGTATCTGTTATGGAAGGAATTGCATGATAAGGACGAGCACGGCAGTAAGGGCAATGCCCATGTGAATTACACCGACCACACTTGTCATTGGGCCTTGTTTTCCTTTAATGCCGTTAAATGCCAGGCCGAGAATAATGGCGAGACAGAGGATTTGTGCAATGCTGCCGACCCCGCCGTCCATCGACATGGGCAAGCGCCCGCTACCGTCTAGATGCGAAGACGCACCCATGAAGAACAACATGGGAAGAGAGAATAGCGTGTTCGTGCGCGATGCGAGGCCAGCCTTTGCGAGAGCGCCTGCAGCAGTTGGATCGGCTTCACCTCCACTAAGCACGGCGTTGGTTGAGGCAATAACGATTTGCTGAGCTGGCCAAATGATTAGCCAGACGTTGAGGAACATTATCGTGCCTAACAGCATGCCAATCATGATGTAGAAATTAACTGCGCTGCCAAGAAAGCCCACGAGAGCTAGCCCCGATAGGAATGTAAGGAGAGCGCCGTAGCGGAACCACCACAGTGCCCGCGGAACGAGTTTGGAAATTGCAGAGGATTTGGCGGCGGCATCGGTTTCTTTGAAGAATTCTGTCTGCACGAAGTTGAAGTAGTACAGAATACCAATCCAGGTGATGCCAGCAAAAAAGTGAATCCAGCGAAATAGATAAGATAGTAAATTTTCTAATTCCATAGAGGGGCTCCAAAGCTTGATGATCTAATTATTCTTATACCCACAGGTGCCCAATGCACGCAGTTGGTAGGCTGTTAGCAGTCTATCATCGGCCAGAATACTTAGCTATCGAGTGGTCGCGGGGATGGAATGCGTTGAGGATTTCGCGGATAATGGGAGACTATGACAGACAGCCACGATCTAGGTAATATCCCTCCCATAGTCCCAGACCGGGACGATGTGGACACCCATCGGAGTAACAAGCGAGCGCAGGGGCAGGATATCGTTCGCCCAGGCTATTATGCCGAGAAGGTAAAGGTGAGCACTTGGCCAGTGCGTATCCTGCTGACACTGATCGTTTTCACGATGGGCGGCGCCAGCTATGGTGCCTACCTGATGTACGGTGAGTATCTTAACGAGAGTGAGCAGACCGAACTGCGCATCGCCGATTTAGAGAGGCGTCTCGCTCTTGCCGGAGAATCTACTGAAGAGTCTGCATTCAATATGTTCGAGAGAATGGACTTCAATTTCTCGGAGATAGATAAACTCTGGGCCGCACGACGCGTAATTAACGGCTCTGTAGCGGATTTGCAGTCTGAGATCGCGAAAATCGGTCTGGTGAACGAAGGGCAGAATGAAACTACGGCTACAAACAGTCAGCAGATCGCGTCGAGCAATCAGGCAGTAATGGTAGCCGAAACGAAGATCAACGCCCTGAACACGGATATAGCGGCAATAATGCAATCTGTTAATGGGCTAAATACTTCAGTTCAGGAGCTAGATGCAATGCGCGGCGACCTCTCCTCGATACGCCAGTCGCTCAATAGCGGCGACAGCACGGTACTGGGCCTGGTTGGCAGGTTGGAGTACATCGAAGAATCCATGGAGTCTGTGAATGCCCACAGGCTGCAGATCAATGAAAGTCTGTTCCGTCTCCAGGAAAACCTCGAAGCGTTACAGGTTTCATCTGGCATTCAGTAGTAGTAAATCTCACTCTCCAGTAAATTTAGGGTCGCGTTTTTCGATAAACGCGGTTACCCCTTCCTTGAAGTCTCCCCGAGAAGCGCAGTCAGAAAAATACTCCGCCTCTGCCTGTAACTGTGACTCAAACTCGCTTTCAAGAGATCTATAGAATAAGGCCTTGGTATTGCCATAGACGTGCGTAGGGCCGGCTGCCAGCCTGCTAGCTAGTTTCTGTGTTTCTGAATCCAATTCATTGTCAGGAACTACGAAATTTATCATTCCTATATCTTTTGCGGTTTGGGCGCTGAAACGATCACCCAAGAGCGCTATTTCCATCGCTTTCTTTATGCCAACGGCGCGCGGAAGATGAAAGGAGGAAGATCCATCTGGGCTCGTGCCAATCTTGCAGTAGGCGAGGGTGAAGAAGGCGTCCTCGGCGGCAATAACTAGGTCGCATGCAAGCGCCATACTGACTCCAGCACCCGCTGCCGCTCCTCGGCAACTCGCAATAATGGGTTTAGGCATCCTACGCATGGCGAACATGATCGGGTGGAGATCGTGAATGCGCAGCATGAATTCCTTTTTAATTTCATCTGCGGGCTTCTTTATGGTCTCACCCATGCCTTTTACATCACCACCAGCCATAAAATGATCTCCTGCGCCGTTAAGAACAACGCAGCGGACCGATGTATCAATCTCCACATCGTGTAGCGCGGTGCAGAGTTCAGAGCGCATCTCCATGCTGAGAGCGTTTCTGGCCTCAGGCCGGTTCATGGTAAGGGTGGCAATGCCATCGCTGATTGAGACTTCGAGGTGAGACATGGGCTAATCCTGAGTTGAGACTTGCTGAGAAGTTACTTGGTTAAGGGCAATCAGTATAACGTCAGAATTTGCTAGATTGACAGTCAGTGATTTTGATCTTGGCAATAGCTCTGGTTTAGGTATAATACGCGCCCTTCAAGGGCTAATAAGCTTTTTGAAAAATGCGGATGTGGCGGAATTGGTAGACGCGCTAGATTTAGGTTCTAGTATCGAAAGGTGTGGGAGTTCAAGTCTCCCCATCCGCACCACTTAGAAGACTTATATCGTCCGATATGGTCTTTAACCTCTCTAGAATACTGACATACCCTCTATTTTATTGTCCTGTGGCGTCCAATGATATATTGCGGCATCCATCATTTAATGTAACACTGATTGTAACATTGGCTTTAGATGACGGGCTGGGTGTTACAATGGCTAATACTACAAAGCCCCTTACTAATACCGAAGTAAAGCAAACTAAGCCCCGCGAGAAAGAGTACAACCTCGCTGATGGCAACGGCCTCTATCTGCGAGTTAAGCCTAGCGGCACAAAGCTCTGGTTATTTAATTACCTTCGCCCCTTCACTAAGAAAAGAGCTAACCTTGGATTGGGTATTTTTCCCGATATTTCGCTTGCTGATGCTAGGGTTGAGGCGCAAAAATTCAAAGGCTTGTTAGCAAAAGAAATTGACCCGAAGGAATATCGAATAGAGCAGGCGCGGAAGGATGAAAAGGCACACACAAATACCTTCGAGTATGTGGCGGCAAAATGGCTCAAACTAAAAGAGTCGAAAGTATCAAATTCCTACTACAAAAAAATCTCGAGCAGGCTTGAACTGCATGTTTTCCCTCGCATTGGGAAATTGCCGCTGCACAAGATCAATGCTGTAGACACGATAGAAGCACTTGATCCTCTTGCAAAGCAGGGAAAGCTCGAAACTCTCGACAATATATGCGGTTGGATCAATGAAGTAATGGTCTATTCTGTGAATACTGGGCTGGTTCACTCAAATCCTCTCTCTAACATTAAAAAAGCATTCAATAGCCCTAAATCAACCCCTCTGCCCGCTTTAAAGCCGGACGAGTTACCTGAGTTAATGATTGCGCTTAATAAGGCATCTATAAAGCTCGTAACGCGGTGTCTGCTTGAATGGCAGCTTCATACTATGGTTCGTCCCGCAGAGGCTGCAGGAGCGCGTTGGGAAGAGATCGACCTAAAAAACAGTTTATGGGAAATACCAGGGAATCGAATGAAAGGCGGTAAGCCACATAATGTTCCCTTATCTCCTCAAACATTGGGCCTGTTGGGCATTTTGAAGCCTTTTAGTAGGCAGAGAGAGTTCATATTTCCGGCAGATAGAAATCCAAGGAAATCAGCTAATTCACAGACAGCAAACATGGCTTTGAAGCGGATGGGGTTTCAAGGGAGGCAGGTTTCTCATGGATTTCGAGCTTTAGCCTCAACAACGTTAAATGAGCAAGGATTTGATAAAGATGTAGTAGAAATTGCTTTGGCACATATCGATCGGAACGCTATTAGAGCTGCATATAATAGAGCTGAGTATCTCGAGCGGAGAAGGGTGATGATGTGCTGGTGGTCAGATCATATTGAGCAAGCAGCTACAGGAAACCTGAGCCTTTCGGCTGGCGGAAAAACTCAAGGGCAATAGGTCAGGTAATGGAATTTAAGTTGGATGAAAAGCAAAGGGGGAAAATTCTTTCACTGGGCATAGTTCCTAAGGGTAACGAAGAGGTTTTTTTTAATTCACTAGAAGCGCATTTACAGGAAAGTCGCATATGGCGGCCAGGGGACAATAAGTCACCAACTAAGAAGAATAAAGATCATCTAAAAAAAATAGGAAAAGCAGCAAAAAACTCGAACTTCTTTTAGATAATTCAGAAGCCAATTTGCTAAATGAGCTTTCAAGTTTTGAAGTCGCTTCAAAATTCCAGCCGAGTAACACATCAATTAGATGGGATAGAACAAATGCTTCAGGCTGCGTTAAGATAGTAGCTGCATGCGCTGAACGCCTGAATGATGACTCCATCCAGGCTTATGGGAATAGATATTCCGATAAAGCTATATCCGATCTAATAGACTACTGGAGAGATAGCCTTAAAAAATCCCTAAGCACGAATTACATTGAAGATAAGTTTGTGAGATTTACCGCTATCATCCTTAGAAAAAGCGATGAAGCGGCGCGTAAAGCAATCGAAAGGTTTAACCGCAAGCCGCAGTAGTCAAAGTTTCCAGGACAAATCAGCTGAAAAAAATGGCCTGAATTGTCCGTATTTTCCATTCTTAGCTTAGCCTAGTATGTCGTCAGTTGTTAATTTATAACATGAGGATGGCTCATGTGATGATCTACCAACTCAAACAAGACGAAAGATTTCTTCGATTACCAGAGGTGAAGCATATTACTGCTTTGTCTCGCGCCCATGAATCGCTATCAATTCTCTAGACACTTAGCAGCCTCTGTTGATAACGCTCTTCATACTTTACAGGCGACAGCTGATTATTGGAACTGTGCCGTCGTTTGCTGTTATAAAACATTTCAATGTAATCA
>Ga0307986_10000141_pt1 | contig 51218 bp, 57 predicted proteins | sample EllFjometageno82_FD_203170 | JGI IMG/M metagenome (GOLD analysis project Ga0307986, IMG submission 203170) | Marine microbial communities from Ellis Fjord, Antarctic Ocean - #82 | ecosystem: Environmental > Aquatic > Marine > Unclassified | place: Southern Ocean | collected 2014-10-09 | reverse complement strand
ATTTTATCTATTTTATATTACATACTAAATTTTAATGACAAAAAAATCTAAAATTGACCATTACACAGATAAAGAAGCATTAGACTTTCATAAACAAGGTAAGTCTGGCAAAATTGAGATAAATTCCTCTAAACCTTTAGTAACAAAAAGAGATTTATCTTTAGCTTATTCTCCAGGTGTTGCGGTACCAGTTAAAAAAATAGCAGAAAACCCTGAAACTGCATACGATTATACAAGTAAAGGAAATTTAGTTGCGGTAATTAGTAATGGATCTGCAATTTTGGGACTTGGAAACCTTGGGTCTTTAGCCTCTAAGCCTGTAATGGAGGGAAAATCAGTCCTATTTAAGAGATTTGCAGATATAGATTCTATAGATATAGAGGTGGATAGTTCAGACGCAAACGAAATAATAAATACTATTAAGAATATTGGTAATACTTTTGGGGGAATTAATTTAGAGGATATTGCAGCACCTGATTGTTTTGTAATTGAACAAAAATTAAAAGAAGTTTTAGACATTCCTGTTTTTCATGACGATCAACATGGTACGGCAATAATTACAACAGCCGCACTTTTCAATGCTTTAGATATTTCAAAAAAAAAAATTGGTGATGTAAAAGTAGTTGTAAATGGTGCGGGTGCTTCTGCGATTGCTTGTACAAATTTATTTAAACTCTCTGGTGTAAAAAATGAGAATGTTATTATGTGTGACAGATCAGGTGTAATTTATAATGGTAGAAAAAATGTTGATCAATTTAAGTCCGCGCACGCTAACGATACAAAATTAAGAACGCTTGCTGAAGCCATAAGTGGAGCAGATGTATTTTTAGGTTTATCTGCTAAAGACGTGCTTACAAAAGATATGGTAAGGTCAATGGCAAAAAATCCAATTATTTTTGCTTGCGCAAATCCAGATCCAGAAATAAAACCTGAGCTAGTAGAAGAGGTTAGATCTGATGCTATTGTTGCAACAGGTAGATCTGATTATCCAAACCAAGTTAACAACCTTATTGGTTTTCCTTATATCTTTAGAGGAGCACTTGACGTTCGTGCAAAAGAAATTAATGAAGAAATGAAAGTAGCCGCAGCAAAAGCAATTGCACAATTAGCGAGAGAAGAAGTTCCAGATGAGGTGATTGCTGCTTATGGAGGGGAAAGACCTAGATATGGAAGAGAATATATTATTCCTTCAACTTTTGATCCAAGATTAATTAGTGTTATACCCGCGGCAGTAGCTGAAGCTGCTATGAAGTCTGGTGTTGCCAGAATAAAAATTAAGGATATAGAAAAATACAAAGAAGACCTGACCAGAAGACTTGATCCTTCAATGAATATTATGCAAGGTATTAATGCACAAATAAAAAAATCACAAAAGCGAGTAGTTTTTGCCGAAGGAGAAGACCCTAGTATTTTAAAAGCTGCTGTTGCATTCAAAAACAGTAAGTTGGGTATACCAATTTTAATTGGGAAAGAAGAAAAAGTTAAAGAACAGTTAAAAAATATAGGCTTGGATGAAAACTTTAAAATAGAAATTGTAAGTTCAAAAAACACTACATTGAGAGAAAAATATACTAAACATTTGTATAAAAAACTTCAAAGAAGTGGGATGTTAGAAAGAGAATGTGATTACCTAGTAAGAAACGATAGAGTCGCTTGGGGTTCGTGTATGGTCGCGTGTGGTGACGCAGATGCGATGGTTACAGGAGGAACAAGACATCATGCTGCTACAATAGAAAAATTAAATAAAGTTGTTGAGTCTAGACCTGGAGAAATAATATTTGGACTAACAATGTTAGTTTCAAAAGGTAGAACAGTTTTTGTGGCAGACACTAATGTACATGACAACCCAACTGCCGAACAACTAGTTGAGATTGCTATTTCAAGCACTAGAGTAGCAAGACTATTTGGTTTTGATCCTAAAGTAGCTTTTTTATCTCACTCCACTTTTGGGAAGCCGGCAACGGTGAGAACAAAACATGTTAGGGAAGCTATAGAGTTAATGAAGACGAAAAAGATAGACTTTGATTACGATGGTGAAATGCAGCCAGATGTTGCTTTAAACCCCGAGTATAAAGCTTCATATCCTTTCTCTAAAATTGTCGGCAATGCGAATATTTTAATAATGCCTGCTCTTCATAGTGCTTCTATAACTGTTAAATTAATGAAAACTTTTGGTGGTGCCAAATTGATTGGACCATTGTTAATTGGTCTAGGTCTCCCGATTGAAATTGCGCCTTTAAGATCTTCTCCATCAGATATTTTAAACCTTGCTTCTATTGCAGCCTATTCTTCTGAAGTGATTAATTATAAAAATTAAATTTTATTTCTACTAAGGTCGGAAATTAAATAAATTGTTGGTATTACTATTTCTACATCGTATATTTTTTTTGCTTCAATTATGACTTCTTTTTTTTCTTTCTCGTCGCTTGCAATGCCAAAAATGTAAACTTTTTTATTAATTGTTTCTAAGGTGTAATTGCCTGATTTCGTTATTTTGTTAAAAATTAGAGCTGTTCTTAACTGTGAAGTAATTAAAATATCTTTTGCTGTACTTCTAAAATTGGACTTGCCTTTTATGGCTATAGCGTTTTTGACTGATCTCACTCCCTTCGTTTCCCATGCCAATTTTGTTATTTTGATTTTCTCTTCTGGCTCGCTTACTTTTCCTGTTAAAAATATTTGTCCATCTAAAATCTTAACTTGTATAGATAAAAAATATTTTTTTTCCGTGAGTGTTAATCTCGCAACTAAATTTTTTTGCATAATTGTATCGTCGATTTGCATACCTACGGTTCTAGGATCAAAATTAATACTTACACCTCTTCCAAAAGTAGACAAACCTGACTTTCCACAATTTGCTAGCATCAAGAACAGGAAGATAAAACTAATTATTTTTTTCATTATTTTTTATTTCTAAACAAATTTCATATACTTTTTTTTTTGAAATTTTTTCTTTTTTTGATATTAATTCTACAACATCTTTTAAGCTATATTTTTGAAGATATTTATTAGCTTGACTAAAAATATCCTTATCTAGCTCTACCAGATCATTATTATGACAAATTTTTGAAATTACAACAGTTAGTTCACCCTTAAGTCCTAACTTAAAGGGTTTTATTGCATTCATCGAATCTCTATAAAGTGTTTCATGTAATTTTGTAATTTCTCTAGCAATAACAATATCTCTGCCGGTAAAATATTTTTTAAAAAATTTCAAATAGAAATTTATTTTAATTCCGGGTATGAAAAAGACCAAAGAAAAATCTAAATTTTTAAGATTGTTCAAAACTTTAGCAAGTTCATTTTCTGTTTTTGGTAAAAAGCCATAAAATAGAAATTTATCATTAAAACCAGTTATACTCATTGCTGCTGTAATTGAAGAAGGTCCTGGTATGGGAAAAATTTTAATTCCTCTTTCCGCACAAGTCTTAATCAACAGAATCCCAGGATCTGAAAGTGTGGGTGTCCCAGCGTCAGAAATTAACGACAAAATTTTGCCCTCATTCAAATATTCTGTAACTTTATGTAGCTCTTTTTGCTCATTAAACTTATGGTAAGAAACTAGTTTTTTTTTTATTTTATAATGGTTTAATAATTTTAAAGATCTACGTGTGTCCTCACATAATATTATGTCTGATTTTTTTAATACCTCTAGTGATCTTAATGTTATATCATCTAAATTTCCTATGGGTGTCGATACAATATATAGTCCAGGTTCAAATATTTTCATAAAAAATGATTAAAATTATCACTACTTTTTTATCTTATATATTCATATTGTTTAATAGTAATTTAAATGCTGATGAACATGACAAAAAATTAAGAGTAGGTTTGTTGGCTCCTTTTTCAGGTGAATATAGAAGTTTAGGTGAGTCTTTATTGCTGTCCACTCAACTTGCACTAGATGAGATTGGTGATAAAAATATTATTATTATACCGAGGGATAGCGGAACTAATGACAAAAATAAATTAAATTTAGCAATTAAAGAAATAATAAGTAATGGTGCTAAAATAATAATTGGTCCTATGACATCCCTTTCGTCTAGTGAGCTCAAAAAGTATAGAGATACAATTTTTATCTCACTTTCGAACAAAGAAACTCAAATAACAAATAATGTAATCAATATAGGAATAAGCCTTGAGTCTCAACTCAAAGCAATAGAGTTTTTTTTATTAAAGCAAAATAAGAAGAAAACTATAATTTTATATCCTAAAAATAAACACGAGAAATTTGTGGAAGAAAAAATTAAATCATTAAAATTAAAACAATTTGAAGTTTTTAAATATAGTTCAGATCCGCGAATTCTTACTGGAGAAATAGAAAAACTAACAGGCTATAATCAAAGAAAAAGCGAACTGCAAATAAGAAAAAATATCTTAAAAGAAAAAAATGATGAACAGTCCAAAAGGGAACTAAAAACCCTTGAAAGTCTCTATACTTTAGGTTCAGTTAGTTTTGACTCTATTATAATTATAGATTTTGGAAGTAGTCTAAAGAGTGTTCTTGCCTCACTGGCTTTCTCAGATGTCGACGATGAGTCAATAATTTTTACAACTGTAAACCAATGGTTTGATGAAAGTATATTTCGTGAGAGTTCAGTAAAAAATTTATATTTTCCTTCTGTTAACATGAAACAGTTTAAAAAATATAATGAAAGGTATTACAGGACCTTTTTGCAAAAGCCAAGTGAGATTACTATTTTATCATACGATGCGTTGGGTCTAATTTATTATGTGTGGAATAAGAACAATGGCATTAACACAATTAATGATTTTTTTATTGATGAGAGAATTAAAGGAAAAATTGGAACTTTTGAATTTAAGAATAACAGAGTATTTCAGCAGTTAAAAATGTACAAAACTCAAAAAGGAAAATTTAAAGAGTTTTAAATTTTTTTTTTAATTTTCTAAAAGCTAAGTAACGATGATCTATGAGCATTTTTTTCCTTTTTCCCATCTGAGCAAAAGTTAATTTATGTCCTGTTGGAATAAAAATAGGATCATAGCCAAAGCCATTTTTGCCTAATATCCTATCTGAAATATTTCCTTTAATTTCTCCTGTCACTGTATATTTTTTTTTTAAATTTATAAAAATAGTTAAGCTACAAATAAATCTTGCCTTATTATTTTGTTTCTTTTTATTTTTGTTTTTATTTTTTATTAATTGAATAATTTTTTTCATAGACCTTTCAAAATTTCCATGCCTTTTTGCCCATCTTGCTGTGTATATACCCGGCTTATTATCTAAACATTCAATACAAAGACCAGAATCATCTGAGATTGTGATAATTTTTGATTTTTGAAAAAAATATTTAGCTTTTAGTTCTGAGTTTGATTTAAAACTTTTTCCACTTTCCAGGGGGCTTTTGATGTTTATCTGTAAGGGCGATATTTTTTTTATTTTTTTGTTTAATAAATAGCTGATTTCTTTAAATTTTCCTTTGTTGTGTGTTCCTATTAAAATTTTTTTTATTTTTTTCATTCTGCCCTAGTATTTATATTTTAAAACCCTATATAGCAGATATGGGAAAAGAGAACGATATTAAAAATGAAGATGAAATCATAACTACCGAGCAAAATTCTGGTATAACTGAAGAGCCTAAAATTGAAGAAATTAAAGAACCTTCAGTTGAAGAAAAATTAGAGGAAGTAAAAGATAAACTATTAAGAGCACTTGCCGATTCTGAAAACCAAAGAAGAAGGCTAGAAAAAGAGACTAAAGAGGCTTTTGAATATGGTGGATTTAATTTTGCTAGAGAAACTTTATCACTACTTGATAACTTACAGAGAGCGCATCAATCAATTAAAAATGATGAGAGCTTAAAAGAAAATAAAGACTTAAATAAATTTTTAGAGAACATTCAAATAATTGAAAAAGATTTAATAACTATATTTGAAAAAAATAATATTAAAAAAATAGATTGTCTTAATCAGAAATTTGATCCAAATAATCATCAAGCAATGCTTGAGATGGAAGATGAAAATGTTGAACCTGGTATAGTGCTTCAAGAAATTCAGCGTGGCTATTTTTTTAAGGACAGGTTGTTAAGACCATCATTTGTTGCTGTTGCAAAGAAAAAAGACACTAAAAATATTGAAAAAGAGCAAATAAATGATGATTCAACTCTTGTAGAGAAATAAAAAACACCCATATACGTAATAATCAAAACAAAGGATTAATATAATGAGTAAAATAATTGGAATAGATCTTGGAACAACAAATTCGTGTGTAGCAATCATGGATGGTTCGCAAGCAAAAGTTTTAGAAAATACAGAAGGTGCAAGAACTACACCATCAATTGTCGCGTTTTTAGAAAATAATGAAAAATTAGTTGGACAACCTGCGAAGAGACAAGCTGTCACAAATGCACAAGATACGATTTTTGCTTCTAAAAGACTAATCGGAAGAAGCTTCGAAGATGAATCTGTAAAAAAAGATTTAGGCAAAGTTCCATATAAAATAGTTAAATCAGACAAGGGTGAGGCTTGGATTGAAGCAAAAGGCGAAAAATATTCTCCCGCTCAGATTTCAGCTTTTGTTCTACAAAAAATGAAAGAAACAGCAGAAAAATATTTAGGTCAAGCGGTCACAAAAGCAGTAATAACTGTCCCGGCTTATTTTAATGATGCTCAAAGACAAGCTACAAAAGATGCAGGGAAAATTGCTGGACTTGAAGTTCTAAGAATTATTAACGAACCAACTGCTGCTTCACTAGCATATGGTTTGGATAAAAAAGGTGGGCAAAAAATAGCTGTGTACGATTTAGGTGGTGGTACTTTTGATGTTTCAATTCTTGAAATTGGAGATGGCGTCTTTGAAGTTAAATCTACTAATGGAGATACCTTTTTAGGTGGAGAAGATTTTGACGATGAAATAGTTAATTATTTAATTGATGAATTTAAAAAAGATAATGGTATTGATTTAAGAGCAGATAAGCTTGCGTTGCAAAGATTAAAAGAAGCTGCGGAGAAAGCAAAAATTGAGTTGTCATCAGCAACGCAAACAGAAATAAATCTTCCATTCATTACTGCTGATAAAACAGGTCCTAAACATGTTAATTTAAAATTTACTAGAGCTAAGCTAGAAGCGTTAGTTAGTAAATTAATAGAAAGAACTTTGACACCCTGTAAAACTGCGCTAAAAGATTCTGGTTTTTCAGCCGCCGAGATTAATGAAGTTGTTTTGGTTGGTGGCATGACAAGAATGCCAAAAGTTATTGAAGCCGTTAAAAATTTCTTTGGAAAAGAACCTAATAAAAGTGTTAACCCTGATGAAGTGGTTGCTATGGGGGCGGCTATTCAAGCTGGTGTTCTTCAAGGTGATGTTAAAGATGTTTTATTGTTGGACGTAACACCTTTATCATTAGGCATCGAAACACTGGGTGGAGTTTCGACTAAACTAATTGAAAAAAATACAACAATTCCAACAAAAAAAAGTCAGGTTTTCTCAACCGCTGAGGATAATCAACCAGCTGTATCAATAAGAGTGCTGCAAGGTGAGAGAGAAATGGCAACAGACAACAAGTCACTTGGAAACTTTGAGCTTGTTGGTATTCCACCAGCGCCAAGAGGAACTCCTCAGATAGAAGTTACATTTGATATTGATGCTAATGGAATTGTGAGTGTTTCAGCAAAAGATAAAGGAACTGGAAAAGAACAAAAAATTCAAATTCAAGCTTCTGGCGGTTTAACAGATGAAGAAATTCAAAAAATGGTAAAAGAAGCAGAAGCCAATAAAGAAGAAGATAAAAAGAAAAGAGAAAGCATCGACGCAAGAAATCAGGCTGATAGTATTGTTTTTTCTACAGAGAAAAGTTTAAAAGAGCATGGTGATAAAGTAACAGAAGAAGAGAAAAAAGCTATAGAAACTGGAATTTCTGATCTAAAGAAATCTCTTGAAAATGCTGACGCTGATACTGAAGAAGTTAAAAAGAAAACCCAAGACTTGATTCAAGTTTCTATGAAATTAGGTGAAGCTGTTTATAAAAGTCAGCAAAAAGATCCTTCGGCTAAATCTGGTGATCAAGAAACTGGAAAAGAAAATAAAGAAAAAGAAGACGTCGTTGATGCAGACTTTGAAGACGTTAAAGAAGATAAAGACGATAAAGACGATAAAGACGATAAAGAAAAAAGCGCCTAAGATATATTAAAAAATGGAGTAACTTTTTGTGTCCAAGAGAGACTACTATGATATCTTAGGGGTAAATAAATCTGCTTCTAAGGATGAAATCAAAAAAGCATACCGTACAACTGCTTTCAAACATCATCCTGACAAAAACCCAGGCAATAAAGCTGCTGAGGAAAAATTTAAGGAAGCAAGCGAAGCTTATAGTATTCTCTCGGATGATAACAAAAAAACAAATTATGATCAGTTTGGTCACGCAGCCTTTACGGGTGGTGGTGGTGGTGGTCAAGGATTTAGTGGTTTTGACACATCTTCTTTTTCTGACATTTTTGAAGATTTCTTCGGAGATTTTTCAGATGGTTCAGGAGGATCAAGTGGACGAGGATCGGGCACTAGAGGTAACGACTTAAGACATGATCTGAGTATAAGCTTAGAAGAAGCATACAAGGGCTCAGAGAAAAAAATTGATTACACAACATATAAAAAATGTGGTGGTTGCAGTGGTAGTGGTGCTGAACCAGGATCAAAACCAATAAAATGTGATTACTGTAAAGGTAATGGCAAAATTAGATCTAGCCAAGGTTTTTTTACCGTTCAACAAACTTGCCCTCAATGCTATGGAAATGGAGAAACTATTGGTAAAGCATGTAAAAAATGTGCTGGTAATGGAAAAGTTCAAAGTGATGAATTGGTTTCAGTAAAAATTCCAAAAGGAGTGGATGATGGAACAAGGATAAGACTTTCGGGTAAAGGAGAAGCTGGTATTAAAAGTGGTGGAAATGGAGATTTATACATATTTATCTCTGTTCAGAACCACAATCTTTTTAAAAGATCTGAAGAAAATTTATTCTTTGAATTACCTATTACCTTTGCGGACGCTGCTTTAGGGGCAGTTATAGAAGTTCCATGTATTGACGGGACTAAAGTAAATGTTAAGATTCCAGCAGGTACACAATATGGTAAACAACTAAGACTAAAAGATAAAGGCATGCCAATTCTAAGAAGGAGTTCATACGGAGATTTATACATTAGAGTTATTCCAGAGGTTCCTGTGTCATTGTCTAAAAGACAAAAAGAGCTTTTAGAAGAATTCAAAGAAGTGGAAAAAACTAAGTTAAGCCCAACAATAAAAAGTTTTTTTGAAAAAACCAAAAAATTTTGGAACTCAAAATAATGAAAAAAATTAAATTAGCAATCTCTGGATGTATGGGAAAAATGGGACAACAACTTATAAAATCTTCTAAGCAAGATAAAAAATTTCAACTCACAGTCCTTACAGAAAATAGAGTAATTAATAAAAAAATAAGTGGTATTGAGCCTAATCTAAATAACGAACAAGCTTTTAGAAAAGTAGATATAATAGTAGATTTTACCATTCCTAAATGTACGCTCGAAATTCTTAAAATTGCAACTAAACTTAAAAAAAAAGTTGTTATCGGTACAACAGGTTTTACTAAAAAAGAAGAAGATCTGATTAAAAATTATTCTAAAAAAATTACAATTTTGAAAGCAGGAAATATGAGTTTGGGAATTAATCTACTTATGTACTTAACAGAAATTGCATCTAAATCTTTAAATAATAAATTTTTAAGTAAAGTTTTTGAGATTCACCATAAACATAAGAAAGATCATCCTTCAGGTACAGCTTTAATGCTTGGCAAAGGTATAGCTGAAGGCAAAAATAAAACACTTTATGGTTTAATTGGTAAAAAATTTTTAAATAAAAAGTCCTTTCCTTATGGAAAAAAAATAAATTTTAATTCGTTGAGAAAAGGAGAGGTAATTGGACAACATGAAGTTAAGTTTTCTAATGGTAAAGAAATAATTACTTTAAATCACGAAGCATTTGACAGGTCTCTTTATTCAGAAGGAGCTTTAACGGCTGCGAAATGGTTAATAAATAAAAAGCCAGGTTTATACTCCATGAGAAACGTTTTAAATTTTAAATAAATTCAAAATAATGAGTAAAACTCAACGAGCCTCGTTAATCTTAAAAATACTAAATAAAATTTACCCTACAACACCTATTCCTCTTAAACATAATAGTAAATTTACCTTGCTAGTTTCTGTTCTTTTATCAGCACAGTGCACAGACGTGAATGTAAATAATGTAACAAAAAATATATATCCCAAATACAATAAACCAGAACATTTTGTTAAATTAGGAAGAAAAAAAATTGAAACACTTATAAAAAGTATAGGTATCTTTAGAGTGAAAGCAAAAAGCATATATTTATTGTCAAAACAATTAATAACAAATCATAATGGTCGCGTTCCTAAAAGTTTTGAAGAATTAGAAAGATTGCCTGGCGTTGGTCATAAAACTGCTAGTGTAGTTATGTCCCAGGGCTTTGGTCAACCAGCTTTTCCTGTCGACACCCACATCCATCGATTGGCTCAAAGATGGGGATTAACTAACGGTAAAAATGTAATACAAACTGAAACGGATTTAAAAAGATTATTTCCAAAAAAATCCTGGAACAAACTTCACCTTCAAATTATTTTTTATGGAAGAGAATATTGCAAAGCTAGGGATTGTTATGGTATAAGTTGCAAAATTTGTAGCACTTGTTATCCGAGTAGAAAAAAACCAGTTAAAAATATAAAAGCTTAATATATATTATGAAAATTTTAGGAATAGGAAATGCAATCGTAGATGTTATTTGCAAAGTTGATGAAGATTTTTTAATCAAAAATAACCTAACTAAAAGTACAATGAAATTGGTAGATGAAAAAGAGTTTAAACAATTATTATCTAACTTGAAAATTGAAAAAACTATAGCAGGCGGGTCTGTTGCTAACTCTATTGTAGGACTGGCTCAACTTAAAAATCAAGTATCTTTCATAGGAAAAGTTAGTGAGGATAAATTAGGGAATGAGTACGAGAGAAGCTTAACTGATGAAAAAGTTAAATTTTGCTACGATAAAAAAATAGAAAAGACCCCAACAGGCACTTGTTTGATATTGATTACATCAGATTCAGAAAGAACCATGTGCACATTTCTTGGGATAGCAGGAAAAATCACTCCTAATGATATTGATGACAATTTTATTAAACAAAGTGATCTTGTTTTTTTAGAAGGTTATTTGTGGGACGAAGGTGAACCCAAAGCAGCTTTTGATAAAGCTCTAAAACTTGCAAATAAGTCAGCTATGTCTTTGTCTGATAAATTTTGCGTCGATAGACACAAGAAGAGTTTTTACGATTTAGTTAAAAATAAGCTAGATATTATATTTGCAAATGAACAAGAAATAATAGAATTAATTGATGCAAAGTCATTCGATGATGTGATTGAATTTGGTAAAGATTTAAATAAAACATTATTGATAACAAGATCAGATAAAGGAAGTATTGCTATCAGTGGGCCTGAAGTTGTGGAATGTGATGGTCAGAAAAATCTTAAGATAGTAGATTTAACTGGAGCAGGTGATTTATTTGCTGCTGGTTTTTTACATGGATATATTAATAAAGCTTCCACCAAAGAGAGTTTGAAAAAAGGCACAGAAATGGCATCTAAAATTATTCAAAAAATTGGTGCTCGATTGAGTTAACAATGTATTTATTTAAAGAGAATTAAAATTAATTTTTTTTCCTTTTAAAACTTCCCTTGCCTTTTTTTGATTTAACAACACGTTTTCGATACTTTTTAGAAAATAGATCTATAGCTATTTTATTTCTTTTTTTCAAATCGAATAGCCAGCTTTAGAATTAATTATGAAATTATTATCTTTAAACTTATTAAATATTTTCTTTCTAAGACGGTATATGTGTGTTTCAATTGTATGAGTGTCTGCATTTTGTGAATAATTCCAAACTTTATTTAAAATAGTGATTTTAGATACTGGTTTTGCTTCATTAAATAATAACAAAATGAGTTGAATTTCCCTTTCAGTTAAGGGTGTTGAAATATTACCTTTTTTTAGTTTTTTTTCATTTTTATCTACAAAGTACTCTTTAATCTTAATAGATGAATTTTGATTAAATTTTGCAGATATTATTAAATTATCAACTTTGTTGTTAATTTCTCTTAGACTAAAAGGAAGAAAAATTTTTTCGTCAAATTTTAGATCATTCGAATTCGAAACTTCATTAGGCGCTAGTAACAAAAAAGGCTTATTTTTAATTTTATTAATGGATTCTATAAATAATAAATTACTAGTGATACTGTTTTCAATTAAAACGCAGTTAATTGATGAAAGAGAAGATTTATAAAAATTATTTTCTTCAAAAAAAACTAATGAAAAGTCTAAATATTCTTTAATTTCGTTCAGACAATTGTTAAGGTTCTTTGTAGCAAAAACAAGCAAAGTATTTTTCATATTTGAATGAATATAAAACTTAAAAAAAAATTTATATACTTTAATAAGTATAAGATAAAATGTGCCATAGGTAAAAGAGGAATTACATCAAAAAAAATTGAAGGGGATAATAAAACTCCTACGGGCACTTATACTTTTGAATCAATATATTATCGAAAGGATAGAATACCAAAAATTAGAACTTCGCTCAAAAAATATGTAATAAATAAAAAAACAGGGTGGTGTGATGATGTGAGGTCTATCCATTATAATAAAATGATTAAATTTCCATTTAGATATAGTGCAGAAAAGCTTTGGTTAAATGTAAATATCTATGATGTAATAATTGTAATTAATTACAATTTAAAACCTGTGGTAAAAAATAAAGGAAGTGCTATTTTTCTACATATTGCAAAAAAAAAATTTAAACCCACGGAGGGTTGCATTGCGATTACAAAAAAATCAATCATTTATTTAATTAGTAAAATAAATAAAAAAACAACAATAGAAATTAATTAAGTTCTTTTTCCAAAGATCAAGCTACCTATTCTAATGAATGTAGTTTCATAATTTAAAGCTATTTTAAAATCGGAAGACATCCCCATACTAAGTTCTGTAAGACCTAATGATTTGTTTAGTTCCATTAATTTTTTAAAATATGCTTTTTCGTTACCATCATTAGGGGGTATAGCCATTAAACCAATAATATTAATTTTAAGTTCCCTGGAACAATAATAATAAAAGTCATCAAGAAGCTCAATACCTATTCCTGATTTTTGTTTTTCATTTCCAATATTAACTTGAATAAAATATTTAAGTTTTTTATTTATACTACTTTCATGTTTGGACAAAATAGTTGCTAATTTTTGATTATCTAAGGAATGAATATAATCAAATAATTTTACAGCTTCTTTTGCTTTGTTAGATTGTAATTTTCCAATCATATGAAGTTTTATACTGGGGTACATTTTTTTAATATCCGCCCATTTAAATTGGGCTTCTTGAACTTTGTTTTCGCCGAAGTGTAAATGTTTGTGAACAACTAAAGGGCTAATTGCTTCATAGGGAAAGGTTTTAGAAACAGCTATTATCTTTACGTTGCTATTATTAATAAGAGATTTTATATTTTCAAGTTTAGAAATTATGGGATTCATCAATGTTCATTATAAAGAATAATTATTATTTTTATATAGAAAATACTCAATCATTAGATCTTGATTGTATTAAAAAAAATAAAAAAATATCTATTATTTACAGAAATAATGAAGAACAAGAAAATTATATAGATTTGTATAAATTTAGACAAAAATGCAGAATTAACAATTTTAAGTTTTATGTAGCTAATAATTTTAAATTAGCAGCATATTGTAAGGCAGATGGTTTATATTTATCTTCCTATAATAAAAAATTTTATTCAAAACTTAAATATAATTTAATCGGATCCGCTCACAATACAAAAGAGATTTATGAGAAAATAAAACAGGGTTGCAAAACTATTTTCTTATCAAGGTTGTTCAAGGTTTCCTACAAGAGTAATCAGGATTACTTAGGTGTTGTTAAATTTAATTTACTTAAAAAAAAACATATTGATCTAGTGCCACTAGGAGGAATTAATAATAGCAACTTGCTTATGTTAAATATGGTAAATTCAAATGGTTTTGCTCTATTGTCTGAGATAAAAAAAAAGCCGGTTATTGCTAACCGGCTTTTTTAAGTAAGATTTTAGTATTAACTAAAATGCCATTACTACAGCAAATACATGCTCAGACTCGTCTTTTGCATTAGCATAATCTGCATTTTGTATATCTTTAGTAGATACTGATAATGTCATTCCACCCATTGTGTAGGCAGCTTGAATAGTATCAATGCTCATTCTAGTATCGTTTTGAGCGTCTATAACAGTTGCAGCCGACGTTGCAGTTTTTTGTCTTTTCGCTGCAGTAGATCGCTCTACTTCGAAAGAAACTGTTAAGTTATCGTTATACGCATAACCGATAGATGCATTTTCATTCTCAAATTTTTTGATTAAAGCTAAATTTGCAGCAGTAGATATTTCATCTTGTGGAGCAAAATTACTTTCTGTAAAAACGTTTTGAGATATTCTGTGTTGTCCAACACCTATTGTTATTGGTCCTTGTGTATATTTAGCAAATACACCACCTTGTTCTTTCTTGAAACCACCTGTAGTTACAGTGTCGAAGTCGGCGTATGACGCACCTAGTGATAAACCATCAATTGGTGATGTTATCAGTTGATACTGAGTAACATTTGCGTCTGTTGCCGTAGAAGCAGCTGAACTGTTTGATGAGTTCTTAGCGTTGTCTGCAGTTGGTGCATACGCAACTTTGAACGATGTCTCAAATGGTAACAAACCTGCTGGTGTATGATATTGAAGGTTGTTGTACGAATCAATATTTGTACCGTATTGCATGCTCGCACTATTACCCATGTCTGAACCAGGAGCATACGCACTTGCAGAAGCTTTATACTTAGTACTTAAACTTCCTTCAGTGTTGTACGCAGCTATTACACCGTAAGGTGTTGTAAGCTCTAGTCTAGTGTCATCTGATGTTGTGTTTCCAGATGCGTTATCATCTAGTTCAACTTGATATTTCCAAGTGTAACCGTTGTCTAGTTCACCTGTACCAGTGAAAGCAAGTTCATTTGTAATTCCTAAACTTTTACCAGTATCATTTTGTGCAGTCGTACTTTCACTTGAACCCATGTTGTAAGTTGCTTTTGCAGTACCAGTAACAGTTAATTCACCAGCGTTTGCAGAAGAAAATACAGCAACAGAAGCAAATAATACGATTGCTTTGATTATGTTTTTCATTGTTTTCCTTTGTTTTTTTCTTAATTAATATTAATTAACAGGTGATTTATATATTGGTTGTTGTATGTTTTCCCTTTAATTAAACTTATTTCCCAAGATCTTTTTAAATTGTTGTAAATATGTGACACTCAAATTTTACCCTATTTATATTACTAATTTAGACAAATAATGTTATTAAATGGAATATTTTAGCTAATTTTCTAAAATAGTTATTAAAAATGCCTAAATTAACATTACTTATACTATTATTTACTTTTCTCCTTGTTTCTTGCGCAAAGTACAAAAAAGTTGACTCTAGAAAAGTTCCACAAAATGCTCAAGAAAGAGCTCGAAAAAATGTTGAGGAAGGAAGGGGTATATCCGTTAAAGGTCTTCTTGGAAAAAATAAAGGAGGGGCGAATTTTGAATTTAGTAGATCTAATCCAATGTGGCGTGCTTCACTAGATACATTAAATTTTTTACCTTTATCAAATGTAGATTATTCGGGGGGAATTATAATTACTGATTGGTACTCTGATAGTTTAGAAAATAATGATTCTATTAAAATTACTCTTCAATTTTTGTCTAATGAAATACGATCTGATAGTCTTAAAATTAGTGTTTACAAAAAAAATTGCAACGTCAATAATGCTTGCAAAGTAAATCTGTCTCAATCGAAAATTAACGAAGAGCTACTAGAGACAATTTTAACTAAGGCGGCACAATTGCAAATAGCAGATAAAACTAAAAAATAACTTTACACTGTAGAATTATATGGAGCGTTACAATATCCAATTAATTGAAAAAAAATGGCAATCATTTTTTGAAAGAAAAAAATCTTATAGACCGAAAGAAAGTCCAAAATTTTATTGTCTAGAAATGTTTCCGTATCCGTCTGGTAAAATACACATGGGCCACGTTAGAAATTATACTATAGGTGATGTTATTGCTCGTTTTAAGTATCTTAATGGATTTAGTGTTCTACATCCTATGGGCTGGGATTCTTTTGGTCTCCCAGCTGAAAATGCAGCTAGAGAAAACAATCTCCATCCTAAAGAATGGACTAAAAAGAATATACTGGAAATGAAACGACAGCTTAAGATGTTAGGTCTGTCTATTGACTGGAACCTTGAAATTTCCACATGTGATGAAAATTATTACAAACACCAGCAAGAATTGTTTATTGATTTATTTAACAAAGGCCTTGTTTCGAGAAAACAGAGTTATGTTAATTGGGATCCGATAGAACAAACTGTTTTAGCAAATGAGCAAGTTATTGATGGAAAAGGATGGCGTTCTGGAACTCCTGTTGAAAGAAAAAAACTATCACAGTGGGTTTTTAATATTACAAAATTCTCAAATGAATTACTGAAAGACTTAGAGCTGTTAAATGGTTGGCCAGAAAAAGTTAGGTTAATGCAAAAAAACTGGATTGGAAAATCTACAGGTTGTGAAATTGATTTTCAGATATTAGATAAGAAAGAAAAAATAAAAGTTTTTAGTACCAGACCCGATACTATTTTTGGGGCTACTTTCATAGCAGTTTCAGTTGATCATCCAGTTTGTAAAGAACTAGAAACAAAAAATAATTTTTTGCAATTTAAAAAAGAATGCTTAAAGGTCGGCACAACAGAAGAGGCTCTTGCAAATGCAGAAAAGGAAGGTTTTCAAACTAATTTTTTTGTAGAACATCCTTTTATTAAAAATAAAAAAATACCTATTTTTGTAGCAAATTTTGTTTTAATGGATTACGGAACTGGAGCTATTTTTGGTTGCCCAGCTCATGATCAACGCGATTTAGATTTTGCTAAAAAATATAATTTAGAAATTATAGAGGTCGTCACAGATATTAAAGAAAAACCTAAAGACTTTAATAAACTCAATGAATCTTACACTTCAGGTGGTTATTTAATAAATTCTGACTTTTTGAATGGTCTCACTGTAGAAGCTGCAAAAATGAAAATAATTGAAATATTGGAGAAAAAAAAGATTGGTAATAAAAAAGTGTCTTTTAGGTTAAAAGATTGGGGAGTTTCAAGACAGAGATACTGGGGCTGTCCTATACCAATGGTTTATTTGGAAGATGGAAGTGTTGTGCCTGTAGATAAATCTGAGTTGCCCGTTAAATTACCAGAAGATGTAGATTTAAAAAAAAATGGAAATCCGCTCGAACATCACCCGACCTGGAAAAAAACAAAACATAAATTAACTGGAAAACTTGCAATTAGAGAAACTGATACTCTTGATACATTTGTAGATTCTTCTTGGTACTTTATGAGATTTTGCTCACCTCAAAATATAAATGAACCTTTCAATACTGCAGATTTAAATTATTGGATGCCTGTCGATCAGTATATTGGAGGAGTAGAACATGCCATTCTACACCTGCTTTATTCAAGATTTTTTATGCGCGCTGTTAAGGAAAACAAACCAGATATTAGGGAAAAGGAACCATTTAAGGGTCTTTTCACTCAAGGGATGGTTTGTCATGAAACTTATAAAGATGAAGATGGTGCTTGGTTGTATCCCGATGAAATAGAAAAAATCAATGATAAAGATTTTATAAAGAATATCGATGGATCCAAAGTTCTTGTAGGTCCATCTGAGTCAATGTCTAAATCCAAAAAAAATGTAGTTGACCCTGAAAGTATGATTAAAACTTACGGTGCAGATGCAGTTAGATGGTTTATTTTATCTGACAGCCCGCCTGAGAAAGATGTGCAGTGGTCACATCAAGGGGTGCGCGCGGCTTATAAATTTTTACAAAAAATACACAATTTAAACATTATAATTAATGACCGAAAAGACAGGGGATCTAAAGATGAAAATGAATTTGAAATTAAATTTAATAATTTTATTTTAAAAGTTACTAATTTGATTAATAATTTTCAGTTAAATGTAGTAATTGCAAATGTATATAGTGTTTACGCTTTATTTACAAAAGCATCTAATGAAGAAGTTAGCAACAAATCTTTAAAGCAACAATTTTCTAAATTGATGACAATTCTTATTCCGTTTGTTCCTCATCTTGCTCATGAATGTCTAGAACACATTGGAGAAAAAGAGGTAGATAAATGGCCTGAGGTCAATGAAGACCTTGCGGTAAATGAAAAAATTAAAATTGCGATACAGATTAATGGCAAAACAAGAGAAATTATCGAAATAGAAAAAGATTTGGATGAAAATAATGTTATAAATCTTAGTAAAAAAAGCAAAAAGATTAATGATAGTTTGTTAAATAAAAAAATTGTAAAAATAATTTTTGTAAAAAATAAAATAATCAATTATCTTATTAGTTAATACTTTATGAAAAAGATTAATAAAATTATATTTGTTTTCTGTATTTCAATTCTACTAATATCATGTGGATATAAAAAAATTAGCCAAACCCAACAAGCAATCTATTTACAAAACATAACAACATCTGGAGAAAATCGCACGGCCTATGCATTAAAAAATGATATTCTTTTGATCTCAGACAAAAATGCCAAAATAAAATATGATGTTGACTTAAAAATCTCACAAAGCATTTCAACTAGAATTAAGAACAGTGCTGGAAAAGTTACAAGAGACAGGATGGCTATATCAGTAAATTTATTTTTAAAAAATATTAATAATCAAAAAACTTTGAATAAATCATTTTCCAGGAATTCAGATTATGACATTGCTTCTACGCATTCAAAAACTTTAAACAATAGAAAAGCTACAAAGAAAAATCTTATTAATCAATTGTCAGATGATATAAAAAAATTTATTTTGATTTATTCAGAAATTAAGTGATATTAAAAAGCTATATAGTAGAACAAAATTTTGCTGTTTTGGATGAATATCGCGCCGTTTTATTGTATGGCGAAAATGATGGCATCAAAGATGATGTTAAATTTAAATTAAAAAATTTAAATCAGGATTCTGAAATAATTAATTTATTTGAAAATGAGATTATAAAAAATAAAGATATTTTATATGCAAATGTTATTAATGAATCACTTTTTAATGAAAAAAAAATAATTTTCATACATCTAGCAACTGATAAAATATTGGATGAGATTTCCGAAGCGTTAGAGAAAAATACAAAAAAAACCAAAATTTATATTTTCTCTGAAATTTTAGACAAAAAATCGAGACTGAGAAAATTGTTTGAAAAGGAAAAAGGGTTAGCAATATTTCCTTGTTATGAGGATAATGAAAGAACTTTGGTTACCTACGTAAATAAAGAGCTTAGGGGATATAGTGGTTTAACGGGTGAAATAGTCAGTATAATAATTGAAAATTCCAGTTCTAGTAGAAAAATCATAAAAAATGAACTCTTAAAAATAAAAAGTTTTTTTTTTAAAAAAGTAATTAATAAAATACAACTCTTTGAAATTTTAAACATTAAAAATGACTCAGGATTTGAGGAGATAAGAGATAATGCTTTGGTAGGCAGGAAGGATAAAATTAATAAATTACTCTCTCAAATAGATATATTGGATGAGGATACTTTCTTTTATCTAAATAGTTTAAGTTATAGAATCTTTAAACTTACAGAGATTCAAAAAATTAATGAGACGTTTGATAATTACGAAAAAACTTTAAACAGCTTAAAACCACCTATTTTCTGGAAAGATAAACCCATCTATCTTGAACAACTCAAGAAATGGGACTTAAATAAACTTAATAAAGCAGCATGCAAGATAGGAGAGGCAGAAATTCTAATGAAGAAGAATTCTCAAATAAGAAACGACGTTGTAATTAAAGAATTATTAATTGCACTTTCGAAAGAAGCATCTATTTTTTCTTCAATAGATTAGATAACATTTCGAATTGATCGAGATTACTGTACTCGATTACTAACTTCCCAGAATTATTTTTTTTATTAATCACTCTTACCTTTAACCCTAAACGTTCTTCTAGCTTTCTTTGCACCAACAAAATGTTTGGATCTGTTTTCTTAATTGACTTTAATTTCTTGTCTTCTTTCTCTTTTTCGTTTTTTACTATATTTTCAATTGATCTAGCGCTGAGTTTGTCTTTAATTATAGACAGGGCAATTTCTAAAGCATTAAATCTTCCTACAAGAGGTCTAACTTGGCCTGCTTTTAAATCTCCCTTTTCTACCATCTTGATTACCTGTTCGGGTAAAGATAAAAGTCTTAAAGTATTACTGATATGACTTCTGCTTTTGCCCATAAATTCAGAAAGCTTTTCATGGTCATAATTAAAATCATTAATAAGTCTTGCATAACCTTTTCCTTCTTCTATTGAATTAAGATCTTCTCTTTGAATATTTTCAATTATGGCTAATTCTAAAGACTGTGTATCATTAAGATTCAATACTATTACTGGAACTTCATGAAGCCCAGCTTTTTGGGCTGCAAGCCATCTTCTCTCTCCTGCAATAATTTCAAATTTGTTATCCTTGTTTTTTCTAACAGCTATAGGCTGAATTATGCCACATTTTTTAATAGATTGAGATAATTCTTCTATTTTCTTCTCATCGAAATAAGTTCTAGGTTGAAATTTATTTCTGTTCAGTTCGCCTATGGTTACTAGCAAATATGGGCTATCTGGGTTTGTTTTTTTAATAGATTCGTAATTGCTATTATCAGTTTTTACCTGGTCACCAAATAACGACATTAGCCCTCTACCTAGACCCTTTTTATTTTTTTCTTCGTTCATGTAATACCTTTGCTGTGTCCTTGTTCTATAAATTCTTCAGCTAAACTAATATAAGATTGGCTACCCAAACAAGCTTTATCATAAACAATACAAGGGACACCATGGGAAGGTGCTTCTGATAGTCTCACATTTCTTGGTATTACAGTTTTGTATACTTTTTCTTTAAAGTACTTTCTTGCCTCATCATCTACTTGGGTTGAAAGTTTATTTCTTTTGTCAAACATCGTTAAAAGAATACCTCTTATTTCTAATGTAGGATTCAAATTAATTTTTATTCTTTCAATTGTTTTTACTAATTGAGAAATACCTTCTAAGGCAAAAAATTCTGTTTGAAGAGGGACTAATAATTCATCTGCAACGACTAACGACATCACAGTGAGCAGACTTAAAGAAGGTGGACAATCGATAAAGATATTTTCATACCTATCTAAGAATTCGTTATTTTTTTCTGTTAAAATCTCTTTTAAAAGGAATGCTCTATTGGGGTCATTTGCGGTTTCAACTTCTAGACCAGATAAATTGACGTTTGAGCCAATGATATCAAGGTTTTTAACACAACTGTTTTGAACACTATTTTTTAGGTCAGATTGACCTATAATAACTTTATAGATATTTTTTTCACTTTCATTGTTTGATTTTCCCAAACCAGTAGTTGCGTTACCCTGTGGGTCTAAATCTATTACTAATATTTTCTTACCTAGTTGAGCTAATGCTGTTGAAAGATTAACTACTGTTGTGGTTTTACCGACTCCACCTTTTTGGTTTATAACTGAAATTATTTTCTTCATTTTAATTTTTAACATTTACTATTACTATTTTTGAATCTGGACTAGTAATACTTTTTTCTAAATCATATCTATAATTAAAATTGTTGTTAAGTTGTTTTATCTCTTCTACGGCACTTTTCCCTTTTAATATAATAAGTTTGTGGTTAACTTTGATTATTTCACGTGAAATACGAATATGTTCCTCTAACTTCTTAAATGCCCTAGAAACTACATAATTAGTTCTGATGTCATGTGAGCGATAATCACCTTCATAAATTTCAGCTCTTATGTTTAGTTTTTCACACAAATTCCTTAAAAATTTGATTTTTACTCTAGACTTCTCATATAATTTCACGTGAAATTTGAAATTTTTGTTAAAAATAGCAATAATTATACCTGGGAAACCAGCACCAGTACCTAAATCAGCTAGACTATTTCCGTCGTCAAACTCTATAAATTTAACTAATTGAGCTGAATCTAAAACATGCCTGTCCCATATACTTTCTACTGTTGATTTAGCTATTAAGTTAAATTTTTTATTATAGTCAATTAATTCCTTACAAAATGTGTCTATTTTATATAATGCATCCTGGCTAAAATGGAGTTTATTTAATAATATAGATTGAACTTCTTTTTCATTCATTAAGCAGATACTTTATATCTGCTTTTCTTTATAAATCCTAAGAGTATAATAGCTGCAGCTGGAGTCACACCATCTATTCTCAAAGCTTGTCCGAGAGTTTTAGGTTTGATTAATTTGAGCTTAGATTTAATTTCATTGGAGAGGCCACTAAAATTTTCGTAATTAATGCCATCGGGAATAAGTATTGCTTCATCCTTTTTAAAAGCAGCAATATCGTGGGACTGTCTCTTTAAGTAGCCTGAGTAGTGGGCATCAATTTCAACTTGTTCATCTAGAGATTTCTCAAAATGGGGCACATTGTCCCATATTTTTCTCAATTTATTTAGCGTAACTCCATTCTGGGAAAGAACTTCTATTCCTGTTCTCTTAACCCCATCCATTGCAATTTTAATAGAATGTTTGGCTGCTGCATTCGGAGAAATCAAATTAGATTGTAAAACATTATAAATAGAAGTTAGTTTTTTTTGCTTGTCTATAAAACTCTTTTCCCTAATTTTTTTAACTAAATTAATTTTCATACCAAGAGGGGTTAATCTTTGATCGGCGTTATCAGAGCGAAGTGACAATCTATACTCAGCTCTTGATGTAAACATACGGTATGGTTCAGATACACCTTTTGTAATAAGATCATCAATCATCACTCCAATATAAGATTCGGACCTATCTAGAATAAATTCTTTTTCATTTCTTATTTTCAAAGCAGCATTAATACCAGCTATCAATCCTTGAGCGGCTGCTTCTTCATATCCCGTTGTTCCATTTATCTGTCCTGCTAAAAACAATGATTTGATCTTTTTTGTCTCCAATGTAGGGTGAAGCTCTCGTGGGTCAACATAATCATATTCTATTGCGTAACCAGCCCTGACCATCCTGACTTGCTCTAAACCCTTGATTTTAGACAACATTTGAAGCTGAACATCTTCTGGTAGAGATGTTGATATGCCATTTGGGTAAATAGTACTGTCGTTTAATCCCTCTGGCTCAAGAAAAATTTGATGTTGTTCCTTCTCCTTAAATTTAACAATCTTGTCCTCTATAGATGGACAATACCGTGGTCCAATACCCTTAATATTACCAGAGTACATTGCACTTAGATGTATATTCTCATTTATTATTTTATGAACTTCATTGTTAGTGTGTGTAATACCGCATGAAATTTGTCTATTACTTAATTTGTTAGTGAGAAAGGAAAAAAAATAAGGTTCAGCATCTGCTGGTTGCATTTCGATTTCATCATAATTAATAGTTGTGCCATCTAAACGTGGAGGTGTACCTGTCTTGAGCCTGCCCAACGTAATATTGTATTTTTCTAATTGTTCACTTAGACCAGTTGAGGGTTTCTCATTAAACCTTCCAGCTGGAATTTGTTTTTGACCAATGTGTATTAGTCCATTTAAAAAAGTTCCAGTAGTTAAAATAAGTTGTTTACAAAAAATTTGTTTACCGCTCTCACAAATAAATCCTATTATTTTACCATTGCCACTATCAAATAAAAATTTAACCAACGGGTCCGCTACTATGGTTAAGTTCTCGTAATTTAATAGAACATTTTGCATATGTTCTTTGTAAAGAGCTCTATCTGATTGTGTTCTTGGTCCTCTTACTGCAGGGCCCCTGCTTCTATTTAGAAGCCTGAATTGTATGCCTGACTTATCAGTTACAGTACCCATTACTCCATCTAATGCATCTATCTCTCTTACCAAGTGTCCTTTACCCAGACCTCCAATAGCTGGGTTACATGACATTTCTCCAATAGTCTCTATTTTGTGTGTAAAAAGTGCAGTATTGACGCCGATTCTAGCGGATGCAGCTGCCGCTTCACATCCGGCATGTCCACCACCAATAACTACTACATCGTAAGATAAATCGTTCATGAACTAAATGTATTACTCTTAGATCATTTTACAAGATCTTATTTTAATTATTTACCTATGCAAAAATCTTTAAAGATCGAACCAAGAATTTCTTCAACATCTACTTTTCCAACTATTCCACCTAGGTGTCTTGTAGCTAGTCTAAGATCTTCTGCGGCCATCTCTATATCTTTATTTTGATCTTTTTTTAGGAAATTGTTTATTTCTTTTAAACAATCATTTAATTTAATTCTGTGTCTTTCTCTTGTAACCAACACATCATTAGATGTTATAAATTTACTATGTAATTTTTCTTCTATTTTAGTTGCTAGTAAGTCAATATTTTTGTTATCTTTAACTGATATTAATATGGTTTCGATATTATCAAAATTATGATTTTGTTTGCTTTCAATATCTGATTTATTTAAAACGACAATACAATTTTTATCAATTAGATTTTTGATTCTGAAATTGATATCTTCAGAAGAGTTATCAATCATAATTAAACTCAAATCAGATTCATTTGATTTATTTATTGCTAGCGAGACCCCTTTTTTTTCAACCTCATTTGTAGAATCTCTTATTCCTGCAGTATCCGACAGTATCACTGGGTAACCATTAATATTCAAATAAACCTCTATAACGTCTCTGGTTGTCCCTTTCTCCCCTGAAACAATGGCGGCGTCCCTCTTCGACAACAAATTAAGTAGGGATGACTTACCGGCATTAACTTCTCCTGCTATAGTTACTTTAAAGCCATCCCTAATCTTTTCTCCTACTTTATGACCTTCTAAAATTTTTTTGATATCTGCATGTACTTCTTTTATTGATTCTTGAACTTTTTTTAAAACTTTTTCTGGCAAATCATCTTCTGCAAAATCAATTTTTGCCTCTATGTGTGCTAGAGATCTAATAAGTTTTTCTCTTAATTCATTATAATAAATTGAGGCATTTCCCTGAACCAACTTTATGGCCTGTTGCCTTTGGAGCTCAGTTTCTGAATGTATTAAATCTCCAATACTTTCTGCTTCTACAAGATCAATTTTATTGTTTTGGAAAGCAACTTTGGTAAATTCACCAGCTTCCGCCAATCTACAATTGTCTTGCTCTGATAAAACTTTTAAAAAATAAGAAATCACTGCGTTGCTACCGTGGATATGAAATTCAACTAAATCATCGCCTGTAAAACTATTTGGAGCAGGAAATGACAATAATAGGCCCTCGTCGATTAATACATTATTTGATGGGTTGTAAAATTTGCAGAGGTTTGTCTCCTTTGGCTTTAAATGTTTTTTTTGGGTTATACGCTCAGAAATTTTTAAAGCTTCTTTGCCTGAAACTCTAATTATTGCTATACCTGAAGGGCCTCTGCCTGAGGACAGAGCATATATATTCATTTTAAAAAGTTTTTAAATAATTTATATTTTAGCATGTTTCAAATTAACTGGAAATTAAAAGCATTGCTATACAAAGTTTTGGGCATTTTTCAAATTAATGGTTTTTTTTATTTAATTCAAAAACATATTACTAAAAGATCAAAAATAGAAATTAATGAAATAAATAAACTTTGGACATATCATGCTAATTCCATAGAGAAAAATAATATTAAAAATATATTAGAGGTCGGAGCTGGAAAGTCTTTACAACAAAATATTTATATTGCTTATAAATTTAACATCTTAATCAAGCAAACTACTATTGACATTAATTTAATGATTGATTTTGACCTGGTAAATCAAGCAAGCGAACAAATCTCAAAAATTTTAGGGGAAAGAAATAGAGGTAAAATTCAAAGTCTAAACGATCTGAAAAATTTTTATAATATTGACTATAGAGCTCCCTACACTTTGGGGGATTTAAAAAAATCTGGTCACAAGTTCGATATTTGTATTTCAACAACTGCACTTGAACATTTTACAATTAATGATCTTAATAAATATTTATCAGATCTAAAAGGAGTCCTTAATAAAAAATTCTTAATTTCATCTATTGTTGATTATTCTGACCATTATAGCCACACGGATAAAAATATAGGTGCCTTAAATTTCTTAAGCTATTCTGAAGAAGAATGGAAAAAGTTTAATAATTCGTATCTCTTTCAAAATAGATTAAGGCATCAAGATTATAAAAGAATTTTTAAAAAAGCGGGTTACAAAATTACAGAAATTTTTGTGGGATCAACTTCAAGAGGTCCTAAAAAAATATGCCATGAGTTTGATAATAAAAGTGAAGAAACCTACATTAATTGGGCTTACTTTTTAATTGAATCTAAATAACCTTAGCTGGTCTTATTCATTGAATCAAAAAAATCTGCATTGTTTTTTGTGTTTTTAAGTTTAGAAATTAAAAATTCAATTCCATCCATAGTTCCCATTGGACTTATAATTCTTCTAAGAACATTCATTTTTGATAAATCATCCTTTTGAAAAAGAAGCTCTTCTCTTCTTGTTCCTGATCTAGTGATATCTAAAGCTGGGTAGATCCGTTTATCAGCAACTTTTCTATCTAGAATTAATTCACAATTACCTGTTCCTTTAAATTCTTCAAATATAACTTCATCCATTCTAGACCCGGTATCAACTAGTGCAGTAGAAATAATTGTTAGCGAACCGCCTTCTTCTATATTTCTGGCAGCACCGAAAAATCTTTTAGGTCTTTGCAACGCATTTGCATCTACACCACCAGTTAACACTTTTCCAGAACTTGGAATGACTGCGTTATAGGCTCTTCCTAATCTAGTAATAGAATCTAATAAAATTACAACATCCTTTTTATGTTCTACCAATCTTTTAGCTTTTTCTATAACCATCTCAGCTACGGCAACGTGCCTTGAAGCAGGTTCGTCAAAAGTAGAACTAACAACTTCACCCATTACAGATCTTTGCATGTCCGTAACTTCTTCTGGTCTCTCGTCAATGAGCAGTACCATTAAATAACACTCAGGATGATTTGTCGTTATAGATTGTGCAATATTTTGCAATATTATAGTCTTCCCGGCTCTAGGTGGAGAAACGATCAAAGCTCTTTGACCTTTTCCAATTGGGCTAACAAGATCAATTAATCGTGCAGTATTATCTGGTTTTTTTTCTATTTTTGTTGTCTCAACTTCTAAAGTTATTCTTTCGTTTGGATAAAGTGGTGTTAAATTGTCAAAAGCAATCTTATTTCTTCCTTTTTCCGGTTCCTCAAAATTAATGTTTGTTACCTGCAATAATGCAAAATATCTTTCGGCATCTTTTGGTGATCTTATTTCTCCCTCGACCGTATCACCTGTTCTAAGACCAAACCTTCTAATCTGACTTGGACCTACGTATATATCATCTGGACCTGGTAAATAATTTGATTCCATTGCTCTTAAAAAACCAAATCCGTCTGGTAGGAGTTCTAGAACGCCCGCTCCAGTGATTTTTTCATTTTTCTCTGCAAGCTTTTTCAATATAGCAAAAAGTATCTCTTGTTTTCTTAGAGTGCTAGGATTCTCAATACCGAGCTTTTCAGCTTGGGATATAAGATCTGCAGGATTTTGTTTTTTTAATTCTTGTAGGTTCATATGTGAATATTAATCTGAAGGGGTAAGAAAATATAAATATAAATCTTTTTCGCAAAAATTCAAGCCTTATAATGGTTTAAAAATAACAACAAATACAATACCAATCAGAAGAATTGTGGGCACTTCATTTATAATTCTATAGAACTTAGAGGAATATTTACTATAATTTTGACTCAAACTTTTAAGGCAGTAAAAAAGGGAAAAATGATAAAATGTTAGTGAAAAAACCATAACGATTTTTAGTTGTAACCAAAGATGAGCAAAACTTTCAAATCCGATTGATTGTATCAATAAAATTCCAAACAACCATGACAAAATCATTGCTGGATTCATGATATAGAAAAAAAGTCTTTTTTCCATTAACTTGAAGGTTTCAACCATTTTTATATTGTTTCTTGTTTCCGCGTGATAAACAAATAGTCTGGGCAAATAAAGCAGGCCTGCCATCCAGGCAATCACCGAAATTAGATGTAGAGATTTAAATAGAAGATAATAGTTCATTTATTTATAATTTTAACCTCGGACATTTTTTAAATTTTGAAAGACAATTAATCGAAGACGTAAATCTTTCACCTTTACTAGATTGCAAAATACTCTTTTTTAATCCTGTAATAAAATCTTGGTTTATGCCTACTGCTGGAATACGAATATATTCCTTCGACCCATTTTCTTCTGCTAATTTTCTATATTCAATATCAAGTTCGACTAGCGTTTCTGAGTGTTCTGAAACAAAAGCTACAGGAACAACTATTATTATCTTCTTTTTTTTTGCCTCAGCCTTAATGATGTTTTCTGTGGACGGACCGATCCATTTTAGTGGGCCAACACGACTTTGGTAGCTTAAAATATAATTTAAGTTTTTAATCGATAATTTTTCTACCAACTCAATAACTGACTGTTCGACTTGCCATTGGTATGGATCACCTTGTTTTATTTTATTTTCTGGGAGACCGTGCGCTGAAAAAATTAAGGTTATTTCACTTAATTTTTTTAGATCAATTTTTTCTTTTATTAAATTACTATAAGACGCAATAAAATTTTTTTCTGTTGGGTAACAACATATGGTTTTAGTTTCTATTTCTAGATTTTCTTTTTTACAAAGATCCTCCCATTCCTTAATTGAGGAGCCGGCTGTAGCGTTTGAATATTGAGGGTAAAGTGGTAATAAGATTATTTGATCAGGGTTATATTTTTTTACTTTTTTAATAGTTTCTTGCGCTCTTGGATTCCAGCATCTCATTGCTATAAAACATTTATATTCATCTTTTTGACTTTCGAGATTTTTTTCTATTGCATTTGCTTGTTTTTGTGTTTCTTCTAAAATTGGAGATTTACCTCCCATCTCAGCATATATTGCTTTGGCTACTGGTGCTCGCCTTTTTGAAATAAATTTAGCAAGAGGGTATCTAAAAATTGCTGGCAAGCTCAAAATTGCGGGGTCGTTAAATAAATTAAATAAAAAGGGCTCAACTGCTTCGAGATTATCTGGACCTCCGAGATTGAACAAAATAACAGCTTTTTTCATTTAAAGTTTTCTACTCTGTTTATAATTTTTTTAAGAATGTCAGGGTTTGTTTGAGGTAGCAATCCGTGTCCCAAGTTAAATATATATGGCATGCCTCTGAAAGTATTTAAATAACTATCAACTTGGCTATATATTTTTTGTTCGCTTTCAAATAACACTTTAGGGTCCATTCCACCTTGAAGACAATAATTTCCTAGATTGTGTTTAGCCCATTCCGGGTCTATGTCGTAGTCTAAGCTTAAAGCATCAGGCTTAACTATTTCTGCAAATTTTAAATAATTTTTATTTAAGCCTTTTGGAAAACAAATAACTGGAATGTTAATTTTTTTGCAAAAATCAACAATTTTTTTATTTGGTAAGTAGCAATAGTCATATAGTTTCTCCCTTGGGATTAATCCAGCCCAAGATTCAAAGATTTGAACTGTATCTCCTCCTGCATTAATTTGATGTTCAATATGAGCACATAAATATTTAGTAAGATTATCTATTATGATTTTAAGTTCGGTTTCTTTTTCTTTTAATTTTTTTAGATCTATCTCATTTTTATTTTTTTTTAAACCAAGCATATAAACTGCTATTGTCCAAGGTGCGCCTACGAATGAAATTAAAGATTTTTCTTTGGGTAGGTTTTTTCTAGTTTTTCTTATTGCGTCATAAACAGGGGTTAATTTTTCAGTAAAATCTTCTTTATTATTACTTAAAAAAAAGTCTAAGTTAATCTTTGAAAGTTTTGGTCCCTCGTTTTTTTCAAATTCAACTTTTTGTCCAAGACCATAAGGCACCATTAAAATATCTGAGAAAATTATTGCAGCGTCTAAATTAAATCGTTTCAGAGGTTGCAATGTTATTTCGGAGCTAAGATCACTATTTAAACAAAGTTTAATAAAATCTTTATTTTGAGATCTAATCTTTCTAAATTCAGGGAGATATCGACCAGCTTGTCTCATAAACCAAACAGGGATACAAGAAGGATCTTTGTTAAGTATACAGTTTGTTAATTTATTCATTAATATAATAATATATTTAAAAGTATATTATTTGATATAGGTCATGTTGGTTGTCAGCATAACTAATTATACATGTTTTTAAACAGTTTGTTCCACAGACAAATATAAAAAAAAGCTTTTAAAACCTTAAATAATTAAAATTATTAAAAAAGCTGTTTAAAACATTTTAAATCATCAACATAGAATAAAATGTTGAAAACTTGTTAAGGCTTGTGGAGTATTTATTTATTTAGTAGAGCCAAATGTATAACAAAAAGTTATAATAGGTTTATTAACATAATTACCTATGGGACATAAATACCAAATTAGTCTAATTTCAGATTCTACAGGAGAAACCCTAGACAGAATATTTCTTGCGATAAAATCACAATTTTCAAATTTTAAATATCAAAAAAAAGATTATATTTTTATTAGAACTAAAGACCAAATAGACAAGATAATAAAAGAAAATAACAACAAAAATAATTCTATAATTTTATACACTATTGTAGAAACTAAATTAGCTAAATATATTTCCTATAAATGTGATCAGAAAAAAATACCATGTTTTAGTATTTTAGGGAATTTAATACTAAATTTTTCAAGGCTGCTAAAAAAACCTCCCGCTCATATTCCTAGTGCTCAACATGTCTTAGATGATAACTATTATAAAAGAATAGAGGCTATACAATTTACAATGCTACATGATGATGGAATGAGATCAGAAGACGTGAATAACGCAGATATTATCTTATTAGGCGTGAGCAGAACAAGTAAAACACCCACTTCGATCTACCTAGCAAACAGAGGATATAAAACTCTGAATATCCCCTTAGTGCAAAATTTAAATATTCCAAATATTCTTAGAGAAAAATCAGATAGTTTTTGTGTGATAGGACTTAGCGTCGAAGCAGAACGATTATTGGATATCAGATCTAACAGACTAGAAGTTATGAAGATGAAAAGTATCGAAAACTATTCTGATTTAAGCTTTATACAAAAAGAGATCAGAAGTTCAAAAGAATTATTTAAAAAATATAATTGGCCTATAATCGATGTGACAAGAAGATCTGTGGAAGAAACAGCGGCCTCTGTTATTAAAATTTTTGAAATAAAAAAAAGGAAAAAAAAATGAAAATAATTTTAGCTTCAAAGAGCGATATTAGAAAAAAAATACTAGAAAAGAACAAGGTTAGTTGCATCGTAGTTCCTTCGAACGTCGATGAAGATCAGGTTAAAGACTCTTTACTAGCTGTCGGGGCAAATCCTTTATTAATCTCAAAAAATTTAGCAGAACTAAAGTCAGTAAAAGTCAGCAACAAGTATCCAGACGAGCTTGTGCTAGGAGCTGATAGCGTTATAAGTCTCAATAATAAGTTAATTAACAAACCAAATACGAGAGAAGAGGGTTTTGAGATATTAAAAAAACTAAATGGATCGTCACATTACCTGATCACTTCTGTGTGCATATCGAAAAATGGTGCAATGGTTTGGAATTTCACTGACCAGTCAGAATTGAAAATGAAAAACCTGTCAGAACAAGAATTAACTGATTATCTAAAGAAAATTAAAACAGAGGTTTTGTTGTCATATGGGGTTTATCAAATAGAAGCTGGAGGTCTTGAACTTTTTGACTCTGTAAAGGGTAACATGGACTCAATCATGGGCTTGCCCATTAAACAAGTAATCGACTATATTAAACTAGCAAAATGACAGAAAAAAAATTTGGAATTATCGGCAAACCATTATCGCATTCTCTTTCACCAGCACTCCATAATTTTTGGTTTAAGAAATATAAAATTTCAGCAAAATATTCTCTTATAGAAGTAGAGTTGGATGGAATTGAAGAGATAATAAAAAAAATTAGAAATAATGAACTGCAAGGGATCAATGTTACAGTACCATATAAGCAAGCTGTAATCCCTTTTTGTGATTTAATAGTAAACGAGGCAAAAGAAACATTGTCTGTAAATACGATTAACTTAAATGGTGAAGGGAAAATTATTGGAAATAACACAGACGTGTATGGACTCGAGCAAGGTTTTTTAAATAAGTTAAACAATCAAAACTTAATTAAAACTAAAATACTTATTATGGGGGCAGGAGGTGTGGTGCCTTCAATTATTTACACTTTAGCAAAAAAAGGAGTTAAAGAAATATTTATAAGTAATAGAACACCTGAAAAGGCTGAAAATATTAAAAAAAAATTTTCTTTTATTAAAATTATTAGTTGGGGAAATATCGAACAAGAAGCTGAAAATATGGATATAATTATTAATGCAACAAGTCTTGGGTTAAAAAATGAAAATAATTTCAAACAAGAGTTTAATCTATTAAAGCCGGATCTAGTATACTTTGATGTTGTCTACAACCCGAAAGAAACAATGATGATAAAAAAATTCAAGGAGAAAAATATTAAGACTTACAATGGCTTAGAAATGTTTATTCACCAGGGGCAGAAATCATTTTACTTGTGGAATAAAATTAATCCAGAACTAGATGATGAATTAAAACAAACTATAACAGCAAAATTAAAATGATAGCCATAGGTATCACCGGATCCATAGCGTCGGGCAAGTCAACAGTTGCTCAACTTATTGCTAAAAATAAATATCCACTATTTAACGCAGATAAAATAGTGCAAGGTTTATATAAAAATAGTAAATTTATTAAACTTTTAGTTGGAGAGTTTAATTTAAGTAGTGATAAAAAGTTAAAAACACAGATAAAACTATTAATAAAAAAAAGAAGTAAAGATAAACTCAAAAAACTGGAGTCCTTAGTTCATCCACATGTTAGAAAAAAAATGATTAATTTTTTGAAAAGAAAAGATAAAATTTTAGTTTTAGAAATACCTTTATTAATAGAAAATAAGTTAAACAAGTACTTTGATAAAATAATTTTTGTCGGCGCAAAAAAAGAATTACGACTAAAAAGATATCTCAAGCACAACCAAGATAAAGAAATGTTCGAGACACTAAATAAGAAACAGCTACCACCGGCGGTTAAACAAAAAAAGTGCGATTTTACAATTAATAATAATTATTCGTTAGCAAAACTAAAAAAAAATGTTAAAAAATTTATAATAAACAATGAATGAAATTTTTTTAGATACAGAAACAACAGGTTTATCACCTAATGAAGGACACAAAATAGTAGAAATTGCATGTGTAGAAACTAAGGATTTAATTTCAACAGATAGAATTTTTCATAAAATAATAAATCCTCAAAGAAGTGTTCCGGAAGGAGCCTATAAAGTACATGGTTTTTCTACTGAATTTCTAAAAGATAAAGAAACTTTTAATACTATAGCTAATGAGTTTGTAGAGTTTATTAAAGATAAAAAAATAATAATACACAATGCATCTTTTGATCTTAGTTTTTTAAATTATGAACTAAAATTGGTTCAGAAAAATGAAATAAAAAAAAATAATATTATTGACAGCTTAGAAGTTGCAAGAGCAAAATTTCCCGGTGCCTCAAACTCACTAGATGCACTCTGTAAAAGATTTGGAATAGATCTTTCGAAAAGAAAGAAACACAACGCTCTATTAGACTGTGAGCTATTGAGAGAAGTTTATATAAATTTATTAGACGCCAAAGAACCAAAACTTATATTTAGTAATGAAAATTCAGTAAATGATTTAGAAAACAGAAAAAGTATCAACAGAAATTATTGTAAAATAATTATCAAACCCACCCTGGAAGAAACAAAACTACATAGTGTTTTTTTAAAAAAAGAGTTAAAGAAAAACTATTATTGAGACGATCCCTTCAAATAAAGTTCTTTAAAATTAATTTCTTTCTCGATTTTAATTTTACTAAAACCAGATTTTTCAAATAACAAAATAAACAATGATCTAATTTCTGGATAAACCTTACTAGGTATTTTGATTAGGATAATTTCTTCAAGAGATTTTTTATCTGTAAGCTCTCCTTCAATCTCAACGATTGTTGAAAAAGCAATTTTGGTATTAATTTTATTTTCATCATCTACTAGGGGGCTCAAAGAGAGTATAATTACAATTTCAACAATTTTGTTTTTGATATTATGACTTTTTATATCAATGTTTATTTTATAATTTGAAATATTTTTTTCCAACAAGAAGAAAGTCTTAGGGTTAGGAATCTCAAATTTTAAATCTTTGATATATTTGCCTACTATTTTATAATTCATCTTTATCTTTTTCTATTATTTCAGCGTCTAGTATTTTATCTCTATTTTTTTTATATTTATTTTTCATCCAAAAATTGATTATTATTTTCCTAGTAAAAGGGACAAGTAATAAAAAACCAAAAGCATCAGAAAGAAAACCAGGAAGTATTAATAAAATAGCCGCTACTGCTATGGACGCACCAGAAAAGATTTCATATAAAGGATTTTTATTTTCATATAAATTGTTCATGCCTAATTTAATTGTATTTAAGCCTTCAATTTTTGCATAATAAATCCCAACAATTGCTGTTAAAAATATTATTAAGACAGTATTAATCGCACCTATTTGTTGACCTATTTTAATCATGATGCTTATCTCTAAAACCGGTAAACCAATGATAATAATTAAAAGTGTGTTCATTTGCTTCTTACAAAAATATATTATTAATGTATATTTATCAAATAATGAGCAACAATTTCGGATTTATTGACATTATTTTATTAGCTATGATTGCAGGATTTATCGTTCTGCGACTAAGAAACATTCTGGGTAAAAGAACTGGGCACGAAGGAAAGAGTCCAGGAGTTTATGAAGATAAAAAATATAGACAATTCAAAACCGAGAGTAAAAGTAAATCTATCCTAAAAGATGTGTTGGAAGATAGCGAAAAAAAAGAATTCTTAAAAGGAGCTGAAATTGCATATGAAAACATCTTAACTTTTTTTGCAAAAGGTGAAAAAGAAAAACTTAAACCACTTCTAACAGAAAAAATTTATATTAATTTTGAGCAGGCAATTGATCATAGAAATAAAGAAGACATAAAATCTGAATTCACATTCATTGGAGTTAAAGAGTCTAGTGTTGAAAAATTTGAAAAGAAAAATAATGAATTTATAGCAACTGTTAAGATTATTTGTGAAATAATATCAGCCAAAAGAAATAAAGATAAAACTATTATTGAAGGTGACCCTGACAAAATTAAAACTGTCACAGATTATTGGAATTTCTCAAAAGGAGTTACAAGTAAAAATCCAAATTGGTACTTGGCTGAAATTATTAGTAAGTGAAAAAAAAAGAAGAACTATCAAGTATAGATAAAGCTCAATGGGAAGAATATTTAAAAAATCCTAAAGATATCTTTGATAAAGAACAAGATGGGAAAAAAATATTCGACGCAAACTCTAGGTTTCGTTTTGACCTACACGGTTTTACACTATTAGATGCCAATGAAAAAGTTAAAGAGCTGATAATTAGCTGCCAAGAAAAAGGCTTCAGAGAAATTTTATTGATTACTGGTAAAGGGTTACATTCAAATACAGATCAGAATACTTATGTCTCTAATAAGCTCAGTAAATTAAAATTCTCTATTCCTGAATATATAAATTCAAACAAAGATTTGTCAGATAAAATTTATAGCATGAAACAAGCATCTATTATTGATGGAGGTGAGGGTGCTTTAATTATAAACTTAAAAAAACTATAATATGAACTTACTCAGATCAGTATCTTTGGTTAATTCACCAAGATTTTTTTCAATATATTTTTTATCTATTAAAATTTTTTCACCTGAGCGATCTGAAGCTGTAAAACTAATATCATCTAAAACTTTTTCAAGTAAGGTGTGCAGCCTTCTGGCACCTATATTTTCCACTGATGCATTTACTTCTGCAGAAACCTTAGCTAAAGTATCAATACCATCATCGGTAAATTCTAAATGAACATTTTCTGTTTTTAACAAAGCAACATATTGTTTAATTAAACTATTGTCTGGTTCTTTTAGAATTCTTATAAAGTCATCTTCTGTTAATGCATTTAGCTCGACTCTTATAGGCAAACGTCCTTGAAGCTCAGGTAATAAATCTGACGGTTTTGCAAGCTGAAAAGCTCCTGATGCAATAAATAAAATATGGTCTGTTTTAATCGGTCCATGCTTTGTGTTGACTGTTGTGCCCTCAATTAAAGGCAAAAGATCTCTTTGCACACCTTCTCTAGATACGTCACCACCAGTACGATCACCACGTGCTGAGATTTTATCAATTTCATCTAAAAAAACTATTCCATTATCTTCAGTTGCTTTTTTAGCTTCACTTATAATCTTATCTTGTTCAATTAATTTATCTGATTCCTGAGCAATCAATATATTGTGAGAATCCTTTACATTCATTTTCTTTTTTTTTGCTTTTTGACCCATTGATTTTCCAAGCATTTCAGAAACATTAATCATTCCAATGTTAGCACCTGACATACCTGGAATTTCAAAACCTTGCATGCTGGATGGACTTTCACTTACTTCTATCTCTATTTCATTGTTATCTAAATCTCCATTTCTAAGTCTTTTTCTAAAACTTTCCTTAGTAGCAATGCTTGCTTTGTTTCCTACTAGAGCATCTAAAACCTTTTCCTCTGCCAACAATTGAGCTTTAACATGAACCTCTTTTCTTTTCTTTTCCTTTTCTAAAGCTATGGCTATTTCAATTAAGTCTCTAATAATTTGCTCAACGTCTCTCCCAACATAACCAACTTCTGTAAATCTTGTTGCTTCAACTTTAATAAACGGAGCCTCAGCTAACCGTGATAGTCTTCTAGAGATCTCTGTTTTCCCAACCCCTGTCGGTCCAATCATCAAAATATTTTTTGGTAAAACTTCTTCACGCATTTGTTCGTCCAAAGCCTGTCTTCTCCATCTATTACGCAATGCAACAGCAACTGCTTTTTTTGCATTCGTTTGACCAATAACATATCGATCAAGTTCAGAGACGATTTCCCTTGGCGACAAGGCACTTACCGTAGAATTTTCTTTTTTTTTTGTTTCTTTAACGATATTCAGGTTTGTAACTTTAGTTGCTTCTGTCATTTTTAAACTTTTTCTATAGTAATATTATTATTTGTAAAAACACAGATTTCAGAAGCTATTTTAATAGCTTGTCGAGCAACATCCTCTGCTGAAATATCATTTTTGATTAAAACCTTTGCAGCAGCTAATGCATAATTACCACCTGAACCGATTGCTATAATATTATCTTCGGGTTCTAAAACATCACCTGTTCCAGAAATAATAAAACTATTTTCTTTATCAGCAACAGCCATTAGAGCCTCAAGCCTTCTTAAATATTTATCTGTTCTCCAGTCCTTTGCAAGTTCCACAGCTGCCCTCGGAAGATTACCAGCGTGTTTTTCAAGTTTGGCTTCTAGTCTCTCAAACAAAGTAAGCGCATCAGAAGTCGAACCTGCAAAACCTGCTACTACTCCACGTTTTTCAATCTTTCTAACCTTTTTAGCATTGCTTTTCAGTACAGTGTTTCCAAGACTAACTTGTCCATCACCAGCAACTACAGTTTCATTGTTCTTTCTTAATAGAACAATTGTAGTCCCATGCCATTTTTCAGAAGTATTCATACATTGTATGTGGCTATTAATTCTATATCTTCAATAGATAACCTGTGTTTATTGATAAAGTGGAAATTTCTCTATATATCTTTAAACAAAATCACTAATAATTTATGAAAAGAAAAGCAAAAATTTCAAGAAAAACCAAAGAAACGAGTATTGCTGTTGAGGTTAATATTGACGGCAAAGGTAAATATAAAATTAATACTGGAATTGGTTTTTTAGACCATATGTTGGAGCAACTTGCCAAACATTCTTTAATGGATATTTCTGTAAAAGCAAAAGGTGATACCCATATTGACTTACACCATACAACAGAGGATACAGGCATAGCTATTGGGGAAGCTATTAGCAAAGCAGCAGGTAATCGAAAAGGAATAAAAAGATACGCACATGCATTAATACCTATGGACGAAACATTAACACGTGTTGCCATAGATGTTTCTAATAGGCCCTACTTAATTTGGAAAGTAGAATTAAAAGTTGAAAAATTGGGTGAAATGGACACAGAGTTATTCAAAGAATGGTTTCAGGCATTTTCACAGTCAGCTGGAATAACCCTACATATAGAAAATGTTTATGGTGAAAATAGCCATCACAAAATTGAATCATGTTTTAAAGGCTTAGCAAGATCTTTAAAAGATGCCTTTGAAATAGATAAAAGAATTAAAAATTTTGTACCGTCTACTAAAGGCTCTTTATAAATTTGATGAATGTCACAATTGTTGACTACCAATCGGGAAATATAAGTTCTGTTATAAATTCTTTTCAACAAGTTGCAAAAAACAAAGTAAAGATAGAAATAACCTCAGATTTAAGTAAAATAAGATCTAGTGACAAATTAATACTACCAGGACAAGGTTCATTTAAGAGCTGCGTTGACTCCTTAAATAATATCGACGGCTTACAGGAGGCTCTTAAAGAATTTGTAATTATAAATAAAAAGCCACTTCTAGGAATTTGTGTGGGACTACAGATGTTTGGTGATGTTGGTTATGAAGAATCAAAGACTAAAGGATTGGGTTGGATACCTGGAGCAGTAACTAAAATGGATAATCAACATGGTAAATTCAAACTTCCTCATATTGGTTGGAATGAAATTGAAATAGTGAAAGAAAGCAAAATATTTAAAGGTATTCAAAATAAATCACACATGTATTTTGTACATAGTTATGAGTTCATCCCTGAAGATAAATCTGTAATCACAGCAACAACAGATTATTCTTCAAAGATTGTTTGTTCCATAGAAAAAGACAATTTATTTGGAACTCAGTTTCACCCCGAAAAAAGTGACAAAACTGGACTAAAGATAATTGAAAATTTTCTAAATTTATAAATGAAAATATTACCAGCAATAGATATAAAAGATAAGAAGTGCGTGAGATTAATCCAGGGTGATTTTACAAATAAAACAGAATATGAAACCTCACCCCTTGATCAGGCAGAAAAATATAAAGTTCACGGTTTTAAAAATTTACACATCGTTGATCTTGATGGAGCTTTAACGGGCCAAACAGTTAATTTAAATATAATTCAAGAAATAGTTGGTAAATATGATTTAAAGGTTGAAGTAGGTGGAGGCGTACGAACTCTTGATAGTATCAAAAGATATGTTGAGGTAGGTGTAGAAAAAGTAATATTAGGTAGTGCCGCAATAAAGAATAAAGAATTTTTAAAAGAAGCATGTAAAAAATTTAAAAATAAAATTGCCTTAGGTTTGGACGCTAAAAACGGAAATTTATCTGTTTCGGGTTGGAAAGAAAATTTAGACATTAAAACTCTAGATTTTTTAAGGGATGTAAATGATTACGGTATAAGCAGATTAATTTTTACAGATATTAATAAAGACGGAACCAAAGAGAGTCCTAATTTTGAAGAGACAATAAAAATTGCCAATGTATCAAATTGTCCTGTCATTATTTCCGGTGGAGTTTCTTCAATGAAGGATATCGAAAAAGCAAAAAAGTTAAATAATAAAAATATTGAAGGTATTATAATTGGTAAGGCTATTTATGATGGAGATATCAAATTAGCCGAGCTTGCAAAGGAGGTAAATGCTTAAAAATAGAATCATACCATGTTTAGATGTAAAAAATGGAAGAGTTGTTAAGGGTATTAACTTCGTCGAATTAAAGGACGCAGGCGACCCAGCTGAACAAGCTAAAATTTATAGCGATGGAGGTGCAGATGAAATTTGCTTTTTAGATATCACAGCATCTAATGAGAATAGAGAAACCATAATTAATATAGTAAAAAAAACAGCTAAGAATTGTTTTGTCCCGCTGACAGTTGGCGGTGGAATAAGAAACATACAAAATATAAAAGATCTTTTGTTGGCTGGTGCAGATAAAGTTTCGATAAATACCGCGGCAGTAAATAATATTAATTTAGTTATAGATGCTTCCAAAAAATTTGGCTCCCAATGTATCGTTGTTGCAATAGATGCAAAAAATATTTCAAAAAATAATTGGGAAGTTTTTACTCATGGTGGCAGAAATAAAACTGGTATAGATGTAGTTGAATTTTCGAAAAAAGTAGAAAAAGCTGGAGCCGGAGAAATTTTATTAACCTCTATGGATAGAGACGGAACTAAATCGGGTTACGATATTGAATTACTAAAAATGGTTACAAAAAACACAAATATTCCTGTGATAGCCTCAGGTGGTGTTGGAACACTCGATCACTTATACGATGGTATTACCGCAGGTGGCGCCAGCGCAGTGTTAGCTGCATCTATTTTTCATTTTGGTGAACACAGTATTAAGGATGCTAAAGAATATTTGAATTCAAAAAAAGTACCTGTAAGATTATAAAATGTTTGAAAATTTAGAACAACTTATTAAAAAAATAAGAGAGAGAAAAAACTCTTTTCCAAATCAATCTTATACTAGTAAATTATTAAATGATAAAAATTTAAGTGTATCAAAAGTAAAAGAAGAAATAGGGGAGCTATTCGAAGCTGTAGAAGAAAATTCAAACAAGATACATGAAGCAGCAGATGTCATATATCACTTAATGGTTTATCTTGAATCAAATAACGTCAAAATAGAAGATGTGATGGAAGAATTAAAAAGAAGACAAAAATAAATGAGTTACGATAAGAACAATATATTTGCTAAAATTCTTAGAGGTGAAATACCTTGCAAGAAAGTTTATGAAAACGAATATGTGTTGTCATTTTATGACATTAATCCTCAAAAGAAAGTACATGTACTCGTTATTCCAAAGGGCGAATATGTCGATTTAGATGATTTTATTAACAAAGCTTCGGATAAAAAAATAATAGAATTTAATAAAGCAATCATACATATCGTTAAAATGTTAAAAATTTCCAACCAAGAAGGTGGTTATCGCATTCTCAGCAATACGGGGAAAGATGGCGGACAAGAAGTTTCCCATCTTCATTACCACATCTTAGGTGGCGAGCAAATTGGAAAGATGGTTGTTTAATTTTATCAGATGCCTAAAGTTCAAAGATTTTTTTTAGAATTAAAAAAAACTAAAAAAGTAAATCAACAAACTATTTATCCAAAAAATGTTAAATTTTTCCTAGATACTGAAAAAGATATTAATATAAATAAGTTTTTTTACCGGCAAATAGGAAAAGATCATTTTTGGAGAGACAGGCTTTTGTGGTCAGATAAAGAATGGCAAAAGTATATAAACAATAAAAATCTAGAAACAGGTATTATGAAAATAAATGATGACTACGTGGGTTTCTACGAACAAGAATTTCATGAAAATAAAAATGAAATGGAATTAATACAAATGGGCATACTAAAGGAATATCAAGGAAAAAAATTAGGATCTTGTTTGTTGGAATATATTATTCAGGAAGCATTCGGTCGTGATGTCGTAAGATTATGGGTACATACGTGCAGCCTAGACCATAAATACGCTTTAAATAACTACTTATCTAAGGGTTTAAAAATATTTAAAGAAGAAGAAATAAACTTTGTTCTTTAATCAATAGAAGGAATTTTAAAAATTTTAGGATTAATTTCACTATTTATATATTTAATTTTTATAGAAAAATTAATTGTATTTTGTAACTGATCTACCAGAGTCCACCCTATAAGATCATACTTGTCTTTTTCAAAGAAAATTATAATTTTTTTATTATCTTCATCTATATAAGTTAACTCAATAGTATCATTTAATTGATAATCTGACTTTTTAATTAGATTAATTAGACTCTTTTTATTAAAAATTTTAATAAATATAGAATTTGAAATTGGGTAAAAATAAATATTGTTATTTTTTTTTTTTTCAATGACTAATGTTTTATTATTTATTAGAATTCTCTTTTGCATAATACCCTCATATTCACAGCTAAGTTTGCTATCAAAAGAAAGGATACATTTTCCAGACTCTTTTTTATTGTTTGTTGTTTGCACAAAGGTAAAAGTAAGATTGTTAATGTTGTTTAACCGATTAATAATTAATTGTTTTTCCTCTGAATATAGATTTAGGGAAAAGTTAATAAAAACTAAAAGGAATATAAAAAATCTATTAAACAATACTCACAACACTTCTCTCTTACCCACATGATTTGCTCTACTAACAATTCCTTTTTCTTCCATCATGTCTATAATCCTTGCAGCTCGATTATAACCAATTTGTAATTTACGTTGTAGAAAACTTGTAGACGCTTTTCCTTCCGATTTAATGATATCTAATGCTTGATTATATAACTCATCAGTTCCATTATCAGGTGTTAATTCGCTATTATCGTTCTTATCGATTGATGTTATTTCATCAATATAATCAGGCTCACCTTGAGCTCTGAGAACATTTGTAATTTTTTCGATTTCTTTTTCAGAAACATATGGACCATGTATACGCACTATTTTATTAGCAGATGACATAAATAACATGTCACCGTTACCCAATAATTGTTCCGAACCTTGTTCACCCAATATAGTCCTACTATCTATTTTTGAGCTTACTCTAAAAGATATTCGAGTAGGAAAGTTTGCTTTTATAGTACCTGTTATGACGTCTACACTCGGTCTTTGCGTTGCCATTATTATGTGTATACCAGCAGCTCTAGCCATTTGTGAAAGTTTTTGAATATAGTTTTCTATTTCTTTACCAGCCACTAGCATTAAATCAGACATTTCATCCACAACTACTACAATGTAAGGCATTTTATGTTTATGTTTTGCATTGTATCCGTCAATATTTCTAACTCCTTCCTTGCTCATTAATTTGTATCTGTTGTGCATTTCTCTTACTGTCCAACCTAAAGCTGAAGCCGCTTTCTTAGAATCTGTAATAACTGGTGTCAATAAATGAGGAATACCTTCATAGGCAGAAAGTTCTAACATTTTAGGATCAATTAAAATAAACTTACATAAATCTGGTGTTAACTTGAAAAGAAGTGAAACTATAATTGTATTGATACAAACTGATTTACCTGAACCAGTTGTTCCAGCTATTAATAAATGAGGCATTGCAGTTAAATCTCCTACAATAGGAACCCCAGAAATACCCTTTCCTAAAGATATTGGAAGTTTAATTTCTTTTTTTAGAAATTTTTCATTTGAAAGAATTTCTCTTAAGTAAACGCTTTCTCTTGATTCATTTGGAATCTCAATACCAACTGTATTTTTACCAGGTATAATAGAAACCCTCGCAGATGTTGAGCTAGTATTTCTTGCGAGATCATCGGATAAATTAATAATTTTGGAAACTTTTACGCCAGGTGCAGGCTCAAATTCATACAAGCTTACTACTGGTCCGTCATTAATTTTAGTTATTTTTCCATCGATACCAAAATCTAGTAATATTTTTTCTATAAATTTTCCATCTGGTCTATTCTCAGATTGATCTAATAGATTAATCTTAGAAGGTTTTTTCTCTAATAAATCTACGGAGGGAAGTTTGAATTTCTTCAGACCTGAGTACTTTACGTTTGCAGCCACAGGTGCTGATGACCCCTCAAAAGAAAAAGTTTGTTGAGGCAAATCAGGTGATTGATTATTTCCTATTAGATTTTCAAATTCTGTTTCTTCATTTTCTGATTGAATGTTTGAAGTGTTATTTTTTCTAAATATTGTAAAAAATTTTCTCAGGTCAATCAAAAAATATTTCGTATTAATATTAGACGCAAGAATAAAAAAAATAAAACCTAAAATACCACATACAAAAACAATATATTCATTCTTTATATTTGGTAAAAAATTAGTAATAAAATTATATAAAGCATGCCCTATAAAGCCAGAATTTCCACTATCTATTAACCAAAAAGAATTGTTGAATATTATATAAACAAAAATACAAGTAAACATAAGATAAAGAGCCACGTAAAATATTTTGAATTGAATTTTTTTTATTTCTTTTTTAACAACTAAGCTAATGCCCCAAATTTTAATTGTAACCAAAAGTAAAAATGCTACCAAACCAAAACTTTGCAATAAAAAATCAGCAATAAGCCCTCCGTATATGCCCAGAAGATTATTAATAGAGATGTTCTGTGACCCATAGATAAAAGTAGGGTCATTTGGCGAGTATGTAAAAAAGGATATAGCCAGCAACAAAGCACTAAATACCATGATTAATCCTACTAATTCAATGGAACGGTTCCTTAAAAAGCCGATAATTTTTTTATAAATCATTATTCATTTTACGAATCATTTAGTCTACTTTGTATCATTTTTATTAAATTGATAAAATTTTTAAAATATGGACGTACAAAAAATTTGTATTATCGGTGACGGTTTAGCTGGTCTTTCGACAGCTATAATTTTGAGTCAAGAAAATATTAAAATAGATTTATATATAGGCAATAATAAGCCAACAAATGATGATCGTACAACGGCTGTATCAGAAAGTAGTTTTCAATATATCAAACGAAAATTTGGTATTAAGAATTTAAATATTTTTTGGCCATGTAAGGAGATCAAATTATTTTATGAAGAGAAAAAAATTATTACTAATTTTTTAAACTTTAAAGAAAAAAATAAAAATCTTATGTATATTTTTAAAAATAAAGAATTAAAAAAAAAACTTGAAAAACAAATACTAAAAAAAAAAAATATCAAATTAATAAAAAAAAATGTTGAAAGCATTGATTACAACGATGGTAGTTTACTTTTAAAAAAAAAAAAATTTTTTTATAATTTAATAATTTTAAGTATTGGCAGCAAATCTAAATTGTACGATAGTATTACGCATGGGAGATCAATTGAAAAAGATTATAAAGAATTGGCTATAACAGCAACAGTTAAACACAATTCTAAAATTAATCAAGTTAGTCAATTTTTTTTAAAAGAAGGACCTTTTGCAATTTTACCATTCAACAAAAATATGTTTTCAGTTGTTTGGAGCATTAGTAGTATTTTTTTTAAAGAAAACAGCAAAATATTAAAAAAAACTTTAAGTGAAAAAATAAAAATTATTTTAAATAATTCTAAAATTAAACATATTAATAACATTCAATCATTCCCAATAAAATTAAGTTTAAAAACCATATATTTCAAAAAAAATGTACTAATTCTAGGTGATGGTCTACATGCTGTACATCCTATGGCTGGTCAAGGTTTTAATTTAGTCTTGAGAGATATTAAGAAATTAAGTCATCTAATTTCAAAAACATTAAAAATTGGAATGTCATTAAAGAACAGTTTTATATTAAAAGATTTTTACAACACCAGAAACCCAGAAAATACTATTTTAGGACTAGGAATAGATCTAACTAATATTTTTTTCAAAAATAATAAATATTTTTCTCCAATGAAAAAAACAATACTCAAGAATCTAAATAACTTTAGATTTGTCAAAAAAATAAGCCAAATAATATCTGACAAGGGTATAACCAGTTAGTTATTGCACTGTTGAAGAAGCAACAGATCCTTCGTGTAAATAAAATTCTATTATTTCAGATAATATTTTGGTTTTAGATTGAACACTAACCGATTCTAGTATTGTTTGCTTTTCTTCGTTAGAAATAGGAGCAATCATTGCTAGTGTGTTTATTCTTTGGTCTTCGTCTAATTTTTCAAATTCTTTCCAATTAAGAAGTAAACCGTTTTTTTTAAAAAAAATTTTAGTTTTTTCAGAGAGTTCTATTATTTTTTCTATCTTCTTTAATTGCTCTTTTTTGGGATCTAAATCCTCTTGAAATTTATCGTACGATACTTCAAATTCCCGGTAACCTTTATCATTATTTATTTCTGACTTTATTTCGAAGCGAGTAACACCAACTAAATTTACTAGAATTCTTCCATCTCTAGTTTTCTTATTTTCTATAATTTTTCCAAGGCACCCAACGGAATATACGTCCGTGCTACTTTTTTTGAACTGAATTAGCCCCATATATTTATTTGATTTTGCAGAGTCATTAACTAAAGCTAAATATCTTGGTTCAAAAATGTTTAGTGGTAAATTAGTTTTAGGAAAGAAAATAACACCACTTAAGGGGAAAACTGGAACTTTTTTAGGTAATTTTAATTTCATAATTTTTCAAAGTATATTCGAAAATTTTCATTAACCCTAGAGGCATTTTTACTTATTGCTTGCATTAAAATAAACGTCTATTTATAATAACTTTAATTTTGCGGGCATAGCTCAGTGGTAGAGCGTCTCGTTGCCAACGAGAAGGTCGAGGGTTCGAATCCCTTTGCCCGCTCCATTCAAAATATGGAAAAACTTCATGAAAAAAAATGTATAACCCATAATGGAACAATACCTCCGCTTAATGAAAGTGAAATCAAAAAGTATTTAAATTTACTTGATGGTTGGAGTGTAAAAAGTAACGTAGATAAAATTTTTTATCTGGAGAAAGAATATAAATTTAAAAACTTTATAGAAAGTCAAAATTTTGTAAGTAAAGTGGGTTTAGTTGCAGAACTTGAAAGTCATCACCCTGATATTTCTTTTGGCTGGGGTTATACAAAAATTAAAATTTTTACACATGCCATCAGAGGACTAGCTGAAAATGATTTTGTATTAGCGGCTAAAGTTGACCAAATATAACTAGTGATTAAAGTGTCTGACGCCAGTAAATACCATTTTTATATGTGCTTTATCAGCAGTATTTATGACTTCCTGATCTCTTATTGATCCTCCTGGTTGAACAATAATTTTTACACCAGCACTGATCAATGATTTTATTCCATCGGCAAAAGGAAAAAATGCATCTGAGGCTGCTATTGAATTTTTTAATTTATCTTTTTTAAAAAGCTTAGCCTTTTGAACTGCAATTTTGCAACTATCAAGTCTGCTTGGTTGTCCGGCTCCAATTCCAATTGTTGAAAAATTATTTGTTAAAACTATTGAATTTGATTTAACATATTTTGAAACATTAAATGCAAACTCTATTTCCTTTAATTCTTTTTTAGTTGGTTTTTTTTTTGTAACAAATTTTAAATCTTTTTTATTAAAAATAATTTTATCTTTATCCTGTAACAAGAAAGATCCATCATAGGTCTTTAAAGATGTTTTATTTTTAAGTTTATATTTTGAGATATCTATTATTCTGAGATTTTTTTTATTTCTTAAAACTTTAAGAGCATCTTTTTCAAAACCTTTTGCCAAGATAACTTCCAAAAAATTTTTATTTATTTCATCTGCAATTATTTTTGTGATTTTAAAATTACAGGCTATAACTCCACCAAATGCACTTATTGGATCACAAGCGTAAGCATTCTTAAAAGAGTCAAAAGCTGACTTATTCATAGATACACCACAAGGGTTAGCGTGTTTAACTATAACAGTTATGGGAACTTTTCCTGTTGAGAGCAAAATTTCTAAAGAGGAAAAAATATCATTGTAATTATTGTAACTAAGTTCTTTACCATTAAACTGTTTTAAGCCCAATTCTGTATCATTATAATCACTTATATAAATTGAACTTTTTTGATGTGGATTCTCTCCATATCTTAATTTTGCAAACCTTTTACCAAAAATAGTTTTTCTTTCTGGAAATTTTATATTTAGCTTACGATTAAACCAATTAGCTATCATCGCATCATAATAAGCTGTCAAACCAAAGGCTTTACTAGACATATACTCTCTAAAATTTAAAGTAGTCTTACCTTTATTTTTTTCCATTTCACTTATTAAATCTGAATAATCACTTATATTAGTTATAATTATTACATTCTTAAAGTTTTTAGCTGCAGCTCTGACCATAGTAGGTCCACCAATATCTATATTCTCAATAATTTCTCTTTTATTTTTTGAGTTAGTTACAACTTTTTGAAACGGGTAAAAATTGACAATAATTAAATCAATTGAAGGAAATTTTTTTCTTATCATTTCTTTTGAATGCTTCTTGTTTGATCTATCATGAAGAATACCCGCATAAATTTTAGGGTGCAATGTTTTTACACGACCATTTAGCATCTCTTTAAATCCAGTATAAGAAGAAACCTCTTCACATGGGTAGCCTAATTTTTTTATATATCTATAAGTACCGCCAGAACTTATAATTTTAATTTTATAACCCAGCAATGTCTTTAATATTTTTGGTAGATCAGATTTGTCTGAAACCGATACTAAAGCAGTTTTAATTTTCTGTTTCATTTTTAATAGTTTTTTTTTAATTCCCAGTGAATACTTTTAGCTTCATTATTCTGTAGTATTCCTGAAACAGTTATACACGAGTTATTAATTATTCGATTTCTAGCTAAAAATATACTTTTTTCTAAGGATATATTTTCCCCAGTAGCTGTAAATACTAGTGATTTATTTTTTTCTATCTGGATTAATATAGAATTTTTACCAAATGTTTGTACGGCAGTAAGACCTGGATACAGGTGAAATCTAATACTGTAATTATTAACTATTTTTTTTTTTTCAATACCTGGGATTAAATTATCCACACCAGATAAATTATTATCTTTCTTATTTATTTTTATTGTTCGTTCATGGACATAATTAAAATTATCTTCATACGCATCATGTTTCGCTGAAACAGAAATAGCGTTCAAACTTTCATTGGTATTAAAATCAAAAACTTTAAAGGAAGACATTATTGATGTTCCAAAAACACTATTGATTAAATTATTTCTCTCAAATTTTGTTACAGAAGAGTCATTAAGACACAAAGTTGACTGTGCAGAGGTGAGTCTACTAATTAATTCTGCCTTTTTTGATATTTTTTTACCAAAACCACAATTAGTTATAATTTTATGATTATCAATAAAGTATTCAAAAGATAAAGGTCCTGACTGATAAGTGCTTGAATTTCCTTTTGTAGGTGGGGAACCAACATCAAAAAAGAGTAAAGATTTTTTTCTTTTTAAAATATAAATTTGATTAATATTCTTCTTCTTCCGTATCGCTTTATATTCCAAACCTGCTAAATATTCTAAATATAAGCCTATTTTAAACTCGCTAGCGCCATTAAATAATGGATTTTTATGAGTTGGAGTTTCCATGGAAAACAAGCAGTCTATTAATTTTTGAACTATATCATCCAAATAGTCAGGAATATATTCTTGAGCATCTTTACAGCATTCTTTAATTATGACAAGAAATTTTGAGCATTGTACGAGATCGTAAATATTTCTATTTATTGGGAAACCATCCTCATCAAAAAAATTTTCAATGACAATTTTTAACTCTTTAATACCAAGCTCAAAGTTTTTATTATATTCCCTAAATACAAGACCAGATAAAATAATTACAGAAATAATTTCAATTTTTTTTATAGAATTATTTTCATAACTTAAATTCCCTTTCAAGTGATTTACTTGAGTAATAATAGAACTAAAAAAAAGGTGTTTAAAAGCTTTATCGGCATTATTCAAAATAATATCAGAATTAAGAATCCAAGCTAAGATTCTTTTACAAATATTTAAATTCTGCCAATTTTCCTTATTATATTTATTATTGTTTTTAATCCAGATTGAAATTATTTTTTGAATAACCAAGCTATCATTTTTTCTATTAATTAAATTTAACCAAAAAAAACTATTAAGATTTTCTTTATCTTTATTATTTTTGTGTTCAGTCCAGAATGTATTAATATTAACTTTAGAAAGTTTAAAAGAGTAAATTTTTTGATTAACAAATGAAGAAAGTAAAAATGAATTTGGGTAAAAATACAACTGTTCAGGTGTTTTAGTTTTTAATGATTTGTTATAAAAACTAGTTGTAAAATAAAAATTTTTAAAAAAGCCTACTAAACTAATTTTTACAGCTATACAATAGAAGTAAGCAGCCTTGAAGCTAGACATTAATTTGATCTAAGTAATTGAATATTCTTTTTAAGATCACCGTTGTTTTCTTTAAAAACCGTTGATCCAGAAACTAAAATATTTGCACCACAATCTTTTACTTTTTTACTATTGCTGAAATTAATACCGCCATCAATTTCAATATCAACATTATGTTTTTTTTCAATAATCACTTCTTTTAATGCTTTCACTTTTTCTAAAACTTCTGGCATAAATTTTTGCCCCCCAAAACCGGGGTTTACGCTCATAATTAAAACTAAATCGATTTGATCAAGACATGAATCAACTAAATTAATTGGTGACCCAGGTTTTAATGATACTCCAACTTTTTTTCCAAAACTTTTAATTAATTTAATAGTCTCTTGTAAATTTTCTGTTGCCTCTGGATGGAAAGTTATGATGTCAGCACCTGCCTCCGCAAAATCTTTAATAAATTTATCTACAGGTTTAATCATTAAATGAACATCAAACGTAAGCTTTGTTATAAGTCTTAGTCTTTTGATAACTTCAGGACCAATGGTTATGTTTGGTACAAAATGACCATCCATAACATCAATATGAATATAATCAGCTCCAGCTTTTTCTAGAGCAATTATTTCATCTCCTAACTTGCTAAAATCAGCAGAAAGAATAGAAGGTGATATTTTAATTAATGAGCTCATATTTATATTTATATTTTAAACTCTAATGATGTCAAAAAAATAGTTTGTTAGTAAAATAAGCGGTAAAGTTGTTTAGAAAAATCACTCTCCAGAGGAAAAGCAAGCATTCCCCATACGTCATAACCAAGCAGATATGGCATCGCATAGAATCTAAAAAGGTAAAAAAACCAAGCTACGTAAAGTGCTATAAAACCACCAAACAAGAAGCTAGGGGTTATAAATCTAAATAATTTTATGACTGGGTTGGTGTACTTTACAAAAACCCTCATGAAGAAAAAAGTAGAGTCTTCTCTTTGAAAAATATTCATAAAAGCTCGACCAATCAGAGTCCACATAATCATGCCAAGTATGTAGTCAAGAACAATTATCCAAGTAGGTATCATAAATTTAAAATATCATTAATTAGACAAAAAAAAAGGGGCGAAAATTTCGCCCCTTAAGTTTTTTATAGTTTATTACTAGTGTTGTTTACCCAAGATAGCCTTACCTGTAGGAACTCTACAGTCATCAACCATTTTTTGAGTAGCAGCATCTGGTTCTTTAGTCATTAAACTAACTACAACCATTGTTACTAAACAAATTGGAGCACCGATCATTCCGAATCTT
>Ga0307986_10000139_pt1 | contig 51315 bp, 51 predicted proteins | sample EllFjometageno82_FD_203170 | JGI IMG/M metagenome (GOLD analysis project Ga0307986, IMG submission 203170) | Marine microbial communities from Ellis Fjord, Antarctic Ocean - #82 | ecosystem: Environmental > Aquatic > Marine > Unclassified | place: Southern Ocean | collected 2014-10-09 | reverse complement strand
AATTGAAATTTACCCATTCACTTTAATTCCAGGTGCTATCTGGTTGATCTTTAAAATTTTATTTCTTTTTATACTATTTGCATTGGTAAAAGCTACTGTACCAAGATATAGATATGATCAGCTGATGAGACTCGGTTGGAAAATTTTTCTACCTTTAGCTTTAATGTGGGTAGTTCTAACATCAAGTTACTTATTTTACTTTAATCTGCTACCAACTAATTAATTATGAAAATTTCAAGAATATTTAAAACAATTTTTATGTTAGATTTTTTAGGAGGCCTTACTATTGGGTTAAGAGAATTCTTTAAACCTAAAAAAACAATAAATTATCCTTTTGAAAAAGGAAAAATTAGCCCAAGATTTAGAGGTGAACACGCTTTAAGAAGGTATCCTGATGGTGAAGAAAGATGTATTGCTTGCAAATTATGCGAAGCTGTATGCCCCGCTCAAGCAATTACAATTGAATCTTCTGAGAGAGCGGATGGTAGTAGAAAAACTACCCGATATGATATCGATATGATGAAGTGTATCTACTGTGGTCTTTGTGAAGAATCTTGCCCTGTAGATGCAATAGTTCAAGGACCAAATTTTGAGTTTTCTACAGAAACGAGAGAAGAGCTTTATTATAATAAGGAAAAACTTTTAGATAACGGAGATAGATGGGAAAATATTTTAGCTGCAAATATTAAAGCGGACACTCCCTACAGATAATTATTATGCTAGCACATGCAATTTTTTTTTATATCTTTTCATTAATAGCAATTGTTTCTGCAATTATGGTCACAGTTTCTAAAAACACTGTTCATTCTGTTTTCTTTTTAATTTTAGATTTTATTAGTATTTCCTGCTTATTTATTATGATAGGTGCTGAATTTCTTGGCATGATAATGTTAATTATTTATGTTGGAGCAGTAGCGGTCCTATTCTTATTTGTTGTGATGATGCTTAATGTTGCTCAACAAAAAAACCAATGGTTTAGTGCTAGAGAAAGTTCAAAACATATTCCTGTCGGATTAATTATTAGTACCATTATATTCTTTGAATTAATTATTGTTATTGGTGGATGGAAATACAAGCCAGATCTCGTTTCATCTATGTCATTAAATATCGATACTAGCATCAGTAATACCCATGCTATTGGTTATGTTTTATACACTGACTACATCCATGTCTTTCAATTAAGTGGAATGATTTTATTAGTTGCAATGATAGGGGCTATTGTTCTTACTTTTAGGCAGAGATCTGGTGTTAAAAGACAAAGTTACTTTAGTCAAATATCTAGAGAAAGATCTGATGGTGTTGAATTGATAGATGTTCCAAGTAATCAAGGGGTCAAATCTGATGATTGATATAGGTTTGGGTCACTACCTTACTTTAGGAGCAATAATATTTACCATTGGCATAGTTGGTATATTTTTAAATAGAAAAAATATCATAGTAATATTAATGAGTATCGAGCTTATTCTATTAGCAGTGAATATTAATTTGGTAGCTTTCTCTATTTTCATGAATGATATAACTGGACAAATTTTTACTCTCTTTATATTAACTGTAGCTGCCGCAGAAGCTGCCATAGGTTTAGCAATAATAGTAGTTTATTATCGAAACTCATCAACAATTAGAGTTGAAGAGATAAATAGTTTGAAGGGATAATATGGAATTTGCATTATTATTTCTTCCACTGCTAGCATCTATTATATCAGGTTTTTTTGGTAAATTTATAGGTGATAGGAATTCAGAGATAATAACCAGTGTGTTAGTTTCGATTTCAGCAGTGTTATCCTTAATTCTTTTTTATCAAGTTATTGTTAGCGGATATGAAAACAATGCGGTTATTGCTACTTGGATAAATTCAGGAACACTTGATGTAAATTGGTCGATTAAAGTAGATGCGTTATCTTCGGTAATGCTCGTTGTTGTAACCCTGGTTTCTTCATTAGTTCATATTTATTCAATTGGTTATATGTCTAACGATCCACATAAACCAAGATTTATGGCGTATCTTTCTCTTTTTACCTTCGCAATGTTAACGTTGGTTACATCTGATAATTTTCTTCAATTATTTTTTGGCTGGGAAGGCGTTGGTCTTTGTTCTTACTTTCTAATTGGTTTTTGGTATAAAAAAGATTCAGCAAATGCAGCTGCTATAAAAGCTTTTGTAGTAAATAGAGTAGGCGACCTTGGATTTGCTTTAGGAATATTTTTAATTTTTTATCTATTTGGTACTGTTAACTATTCTGAGGTATTTCAACAAATACCACAAATTGTTGACACAGAATTATTATTTTTAGGAATGCACATCAAAGCTATTGATTTAATTTGTATCCTTTTATTTATTGGAGCTATGGGTAAATCAGCACAAATTCTTTTACACACATGGCTACCTGACGCTATGGAAGGTCCTACACCCGTTTCTGCTTTAATACATGCCGCTACAATGGTTACAGCGGGAGTCTTTTTGATTGTAAGGTGCTCGCCAATTTTTGAATACTCTCCTTTAACTTTAGACATTATTACGGTGATTGGAATGACAACTGCTTTTTTTGCTGCAACTGTAGCTTTAGTTCAAACGGATATTAAAAAGATAATTGCTTATTCAACATGCAGTCAATTAGGTTATATGTTTTTTGCAGCTGGTGTTGGCGCTTATAATGTTGCAATGTTTCATTTGTTTACTCATGCATTTTTTAAGGCATTGCTTTTTTTATGTTCGGGATCTGTAATCCACTCTTTTAAGGATGAACAAGATATTAATCAAATGGGAGCAGTGTATAAAAAATTACCTTATACTTGGATTTTAATGATTATTGGGACACTAGCTCTTACAGGCTTCCCCTTTCTTTCTGGTTTTTATTCAAAAGATGCAATTATAGAATTTGCTTATCTTAGAGGTAATACGGTAGGTTATTATGCTGCTGGTGTTGGTATTTTAACAGCCTTACTTACTTCAATATATTCTTGGAGATTAATTTTTAAAACATTTCATGGTACTTATAATAATCAAAAATTAAAAATTGAAGAAATGCACGAGTCTCCCATGGTTATGCTTATACCCTTGATTATACTGGCAATTGGAGCAATTTTTGCAGGGTTTTTATTTAAAGATCTATTTATTGGTCATGGAGAAGAAAATAACTTTTGGGGAGAGTCTATTAAATTTCTAAATCCATTAAGCACTGATCACCCACCTTTATGGATTATTTTGATTACACCCACACTTGTCATTTTATCTATTCCAATTGCCTATTATTTATTTGTAAAAAATAAAGAGTTACCAAATCAATTTGTTCAATTTAACAAACCTTTATATAATTTTTTGGTTAATAAATGGTATTTCGATGAATTATACGACATCATATTTATCCAATCTTCAAAAAAAATTGGATTATTCTTTTGGAAAACAATTGATATAAAAATTATTGATAAATTTGGACCCGACGGTCTTTCCTTACTAATTAAAAACTTGTCAATAAGAGCTAGTAAATTTCAAAGTGGATTTATTTATCAATACGCCTTTATGATATTGATTGGTCTTTCTGCGTTATTAACATTTCTAATTTTATACTAATGAATTTTCCAATTTTATCATCTCTTATTCTTTTACCAACTATTGGAGCTTTATTTTTATTATTTTCAAAAGATAAAAATTCAAATACGGGAAAATATGTTGCTTTGTTCACTTCTTTTGTTAATTTTTTAATCTCAATTTATTTATGGTATTTATTTAACCCGTCGACATCAGCTTTTCAATTTGTTGAAAATAGAGAATGGTTAAAAGGTTTTGTTAATTATAAGGTGGGTATAGATGGAATTTCAATTCTATTCATAATTCTAACAACACTTATTACTCCATTGTGCATAATATCTGTTAACAATACAATTAAAGTAAGGTTAAGAGATTTTCTTATTGCCATATTGGTAATGGAGAGTTTGATGATTGGTGTTTTTTGTTCACTTGATCTAGTTGTATTTTATTTATTTTTTGAAGCGGGATTAATTCCTATGTTTTTAATTATTGGAATCTGGGGAGGTGAAAGAAGAGTTTATTCTGCATTTAAATTTTTCTTATATACACTGCTTGGATCTGTTTTGATGTTAGTTGCAATAATTTCAATTTATTGGATTGCTGGCACAACAGATATAGTACAACTATATGAATTAGGCATAGATACAAAATATCAAAATTTATTGTGGCTTGCTTTTTTTAGTTCTTTTGCGGTCAAAACACCTATGTGGCCAGTTCACACTTGGCTACCAGATGCACATGTTGAGGCTCCAACTGCTGGATCTGTTCTGTTGGCCGCTATTCTTTTAAAAATGGCTGGGTATGGTTTTATTAGATTTTCCTTAGGCTTGTTTCCTGTTGCCTCTGAATTATTTACTCCATTGGTTTACTCACTGAGTTTAATCGCAATTATTTATGCGTCTCTAGTTGCCTTAATGCAGGAAGATATGAAAAAATTAATAGCATACTCCTCTGTGGCTCACATGGGTTTTGTAACATTAGGAATTTTTACTATCACACAACAAGGTATTGCAGGAAGTATAATACAAATGATCAGTCATGGACTTGTTTCAGCTGCATTATTTTTATGCGTTGGTGTAGTTTATGACCGTATGCATTCTAGATTAATTAAAACTTACGGCGGTCTAGTTTCTGTGATGCCCAAATATTCAATTCTATTTATGCTGTTTACTTTAGCGGCATTAGGACTGCCTGGAACAAGTGGCTTTATAGGAGAGTTTTTAATTTTAATGGGTGCATTTAAAGATAACTTTTTAGTAGCAGTTATTGCAAGTGTTGGGGTCATTTTTGGGGCTGCGTACATGTTATGGTTATATAGAAGGGTAATTTTTGGAAATTTAGTAAACAAAGATCTTTTAAAAATACCTGATTTAGATAATTCAGAAAAATTTATTTTATGGAGTTTGGCTATACCTGTATTATTCCTTGGTTTTTATCCAAACCCCCTTATTAATACAATTGAAGTATCGGTGAATGATTTAATTGAAATGTATAATTTTAACTTAAATATGTTTAGTCCTGAAGCGCAAAAATAATGAATAATTTGAATTTAATCTCTCCTGAAATTTTTATCTCGTTATCGATAATGTTTTTATTAATTTTGGGTGTTTTTAAAAAAAAAAGTTCAAGTTTAATTCATAATCTTTCAATAGGACTTTTACTAATTACTGGAATTTTAATATTAAATAATCCCATTGACAGTGCTGTAACTTTATTTGGTGGTAGTTATTTAGTTGATAACCTTTCATCTTTAATGAAAATTCTTACAATTGCAGGAGGAGCTTTTGTTTTATCAATTTCAACAAAATATTTAAAAATATCTCAAATTTTCTTAATAGAATATCCAATTTTGATTCTTTGTTCAATTTTAGGAATGATGGTTATGATTAGCTCTAATGATCTTATGGTTTTTTATATTGGACTTGAATTACAATCATTAGCTTTGTATGTTTTGGCATCATTTAATAGAGATCAATTAAAATCATCTGAATCAGGTCTTAAATATTTTGTGTTAAGTGCACTTTCTTCTGGTTTATTACTTTATGGTTGTTCTTTAATCTATGGATTTTCTGGATCAACAAACTTTGATGTTATTGCGAATTCAATGGATTCAACGCATTATGGACTAACATTCGGAATAGTTTTTATTTTAGTTGGATTGGCATTTAAAATATCAGCTGTACCTTTTCATATGTGGGCACCAGATGTTTATGAGGGATCACCAACATCTGTAACACTATTTTTTGCCATAGTTCCCAAGATTGCGGCTTTAACTGTTTTTATTAGATTCTTGTATGTTCCATTTTTTAATATGATTGATCAATGGCAACCTATTATAATTTTTTTATCAATTGCCTCAATGATATTTGGAGCTGTTGCAGCGATCGGACAGAATAATATAAAAAGATTAGTTGCGTATAGCTCTATTGGTCATATTGGTTACGCTTTAGCGGGACTTTCTGTTGGAACTAACGAAGGTATTCAATCATCTATTGTTTATATTTCCATTTACATAGTAATGAATCTTGGTTTGTTTTGTTGTTTATTTATGATGAAAAGAAATGATCAATATTTTGAAACTATTGATGATTTATCTGGACTATCAAAAAACCATCCAGTTTTATCCTTGTCATTACTTGTTATACTTTTTTCATTGGCGGGTATTCCACCATTGGCTGGTTTTTTTGCTAAGTTTTATGTATTTAAGTCTGTAATTGAGCAATCAATGTACTTTCTAGCAATTGTTGGCTTATTATCAACTGTGATTGCTGCCTTTTATTATTTAAGAATAATTAAGGTTATTTATTTTGATGAAGAAAGAGAAAAATATGACACAGATCACAGCACTTGGTTGAAAATATCATTAGCCTTATCGACGTTGTTGATTCTTCTGTACTTTATCTTTCCTAGTAAATTAGTAGAAATTGTATCTAGAATTAATATAATTTAATGAATTTAAAAAAGTTTAATTTTAAAATTATAAATAGTACGAATGACCGAGCTTTTAAGATAATTAAAAATACTAACAATAAATCAGGAATTATAATTGCTGAAAAACAGAAAAGAGGAAGAGGTAAATATGGAAAAAAATGGACCTCATTTAAAGGAAATCTATTTGTTAGTATTTTTTTCCAAATCAACACGCTTCAACTGTCACTGAAAAATTTGACAAAAATAAACTGTTTTTTGGTTAAAAAATTATTATCAAATTTTTATAAAGATGAAATTACAATTAAAAAACCAAATGACTTATTAATAAATAATATGAAAATTTCAGGCATATTACAGGAAACATTATCTAAATCAGGCAAAACATTTATTATAGTTGGAATAGGTATAAATTTGATTAAGAGTCCCTCTATAAAAAATTATTTGACTACAAATCTTTTTGATTTAACTGGTGTAAAAATTACTCCTAATAGTGCAGCCCTGAAACTAAAAAAAATTTATGAAAATTTTATTCCAATGTTTCCCAAATTTAATATAAAAAACTTAGATAGAAATTTAAAATGATTATTGTTGGTGATATAGGAAATACAGAAACAAAAATTTGTTTGATAAACTCTAAAAATACTATTATTAAAAGAGTTACCCTTATAACAAAAAAAATAGATTACTCTTTGCTTAAAGAATCTTTATCCAGCTTAAGCTTAAAAGAAAAATCAGTTGATAAATGTTTATTTTGCAGTGTTGTTCCAAAATCATTTAATAAAATTAAAAACTTTTTTAATAAAACTTATAAAATTAAATGTCTTGAACTTAAAACACTTAAATTAAATAAATTGATTAAAATTAAGGTTAACTATAAACAAATTGGCTCAGATAGATTGGCCAATGCAATTAGTGTCATTAACAATAAAGATAATTTTATAATTTTAGATTTTGGAACTGCCACAACTTTTGATGTTTTGATTAAAAACAGTTATCGTGGTGGTGTAATTGCACCTGGCGTTAAACTTTCACTTGATACGTTGACAGATAAAGCAACGCAAATCCCCAGAATTGATTTAAAAAAAACATATAAAGTTATTGGGTTAAACACTATTAGTGCTGTTAGGGCTGGTTTTTTCTGGGGTTATGAGGGTTTAATTGACAATATTGTTAATTTAATTAAGAAAGAGACCAAGATGTCCTTTAAAATTATAATTACTGGAGGATTTTCTAACTTGTTCAAAAATTCAATAAAAACGAAAGCTACATTAGATAAAGATATTACAATTAAAGGTCTAATAAAGGCCACCACTTTAATTAAATAAATATGAAAGATGAATTATTATTTTGTCCTTTAGGGGGCTCAGGAGAAATAGGCATGAACATGAATTTGTTTGCCTATGGTAAACCAGGAGAGCATAAATGGCTTATGGTTGATATTGGTGTTACGTTCGCTGATGATACACTGCCAGGTATTGATTTAATTTATCCAGACCCTGGTTTTATAGTCGATAAAAAAGAAGATCTTTTAGGAATTGTTTTAACTCACGCACATGAAGATCATATTGGAGCGATTGCACTGCTATGGCCAGAATTAAAATGTAAAATTTTTGCAACACCATTTACCGCAGTTTTAATAAAAGAAAAATTTAAAGAAAAAAATATTGATGTAACAAATTATTTAAAAATAGTTCAACTAAATGGTACTGTTAATTTGGATCCATTTAAGATTGAATATATTACTTTAACACACTCAATACTTGAGCCCAATGGTCTTAGAATTGAAACTCCAGCAGGCGTAATTCTTCATACAGGTGATTGGAAAATTGATCCAGAACCATTAATTGGTGAAAAGATTAACTCTAATAGACTTAAGGAGATTGGTAAAGAGGGTGTTCTTGCGATGATTTGTGATTCAACAAATGTATTCAGCATGGGTAAAGCTGGCTCTGAATTAGATGTTAGAAAAAGTTTACTAAATATTATGGGTAGTCTTAAAAAAAGAATTGTTATGGCTTCGTTTGCATCAAATGTAGCTAGAATGGAAACTGCTTTTTATTGTGCAGAAAAAACGGGCAGACAAATATCGTTAGTTGGAAGATCCATGCATAGAATATTTAAAGCAGCCAGACAATGTGGATATTTAAAAAATGTTATTGAACCTATTGACGCAAGAGAGGCAAAAAAAATTGCTAGAGAGAAAATAGTTTATCTTTGCACTGGGAGTCAAGGTGAGCCAATGGCAGCTTTGATGAGAATCTCTAGTTATACTCATCCAGATGTTTTTATAGAAAAGGATGATGCTGTTATTTTTTCATCTAAGATTATTCCTGGTAATGAAAAAAAATTATATAAATTACAAAACCAATTAGTCAAAGATGGTATTGAAGTTATTTCAGAAGAAAGTGAATTTGTTCATGTTTCTGGACATCCCAATAGAGATGATCTTAGGGAAATGTATGATTGGGTGAAACCTCAATGTGCAATTCCTGTTCATGGTGAGCATAGGCATATGATAGAACACATGAAATTTGCTTATGAAATGAAAGTTCCAAACCCAGTACAAGTAGAAAATGGAGATATTGTAAAACTATTTCCTGGTAAACCACATGTATTTGATAAAGCACCAAGTGGAAGACTTTATCTAGATGGAAACACCAGCGTTGAAGAAGATGCTCAATCAATTAAAGATAGAAAAAACATAGGTGCCAATGGATACATTGAGGCAACTATTTTAATTACACCTAAAGGAAGTATTCACAAAAGACCGGTATTAACCTTCAGGGGATTACCTGTGTATAATGTTGATGAATTTGTATATGGATTAGAAGAAGCAATAGAAAAAACAACTAAAACTTTTTCTATAAAAAGTAAAAAACAAGAATATAACTTAATCGATGCATTAAAAATAACCTGCAGAAAATATGCTAAAGAAATGACTGGTAAAAGGCCATTTATAAATATTAACCTAGTAAGAATCTAGATGAGTGCTACGGGTCTTGGTATTATTTATATAATAATTTGGTGGATAGTGTTTTTTGCAATTCTTCCAATTGATGTAAATAGAGAAAAACCCATTAAAATTGATGGTGAAGATACTGGATCACCAGAAAACCCAAGGATATTAAAAAAGTTTATTTTTTGTACTGGTATTACGACTGTTATTTTCATAATAATTTATTTATTAATAAAATATGAATATTTAAATTTAAGAAATATTATTAGTTAAATATGTACATTTCAAAATCCTTTATTCCAATCTTAAAAAACAACCCATCAGAAGCAAAAATAAAATCACACCAATTAATGCTTAGAGTGGGGATGATAAAACAGTCTTCAGCAGGTATTTATTCATGGTTACCCTTAGGCTTTAAGGTAATGAAAAAAATTGAACAAATAGTTAGAGAAGAGCAGAATAAAATTGGTGCTCAAGAAATATTAATGCCAACAATTCAATCTAGTGAGATTTGGAAGGAAAGTGGTCGTTATGATGATTATGGTGATGAAATGCTTCGTATTAAAGACAGGCAGGGTAGAGAAATGTTATACGGACCAACGAATGAAGAGTTGGTTACAGACATATTCAGATCAAGTATTAAATCTTATAAATCATTACCTCAGTTATTATACCATATTCAGTGGAAGTTTAGAGATGAAGTAAGACCACGATTTGGAATTATGAGATGTAGAGAATTCTATATGAAGGATGCATATTCTTTTGACGTAAACGATGATGATGCAGCTTTCTCTTATAACAAATTCTTTTTCTCTTACTTAAAAACATTTAGGAGGTTGGAACTTACTGCGATTCCAATGGCAGCTGATACAGGACCTATCGGGGGAAACCTTTCTCATGAATTTATTATTTTAGCTGACACGGGGGAAAGTAAAATTTTTACTGATAAAAGAATTTTTAATTTAAATAGTGAGGGCACAGCAGTTGATAGAGAATCTTTAGAAAACCTAAGGAAAAAATATGAACAGTATTATTCTGTAGCTGATGAGAAATTTGATAAAGAAGAATTTGAAAACAAAGTTATTAAAGAAAATAGACTTATCACAAAAGGTATAGAGGTAGGTCACATTTTTTACTTTGGAGATAAATATTCAAAAACTTTAAAAGCTGCTGTGGATCTTCCTGGTGGTAAAAAAGACTTTGTAAAAATGGGGTCCTATGGAATAGGTGTCTCAAGATTAGTTGGTGCTATCATAGAGGCTAAATACGACGATAAAAATGAAATAATGAAATGGCCATTTTCTGTTGCACCTTATGAGCTTGCTATAATTCCAATGATTAATAAAAATGACACATCTGCATTAGACAAAGCTTCACAAATTTATAAACATTTTGAAAGTAACGGTATAGACACAATTATTGATGACATGGACGAAAATCTTTCATCTAAAATAAAAAAATTTAATTTAATAGGTGTTCCATATCAAATTATTATAGGAAAAAAATCAGAAGGTGATTTATTGGAATTTAAAGAGATAGGAAAAGATCCTAAAAATTTAACCTTAAATCAAATAACTTCAATATTAACAGAACTAAAAGAAAAAAATTGATTTCTACTTTAGAAAAAGAAATTACACTCAGATATCTTAAGACTAGAAAAAAAGATGGTTTTTTAAACATTATTTCTATTTTTTCATTCATTGGAATAAGTCTTGGTGTGGCAGTATTAATCATAGTAATGTCTGTAATGAATGGTTTCAGAACAGAACTGATCAGTAAAATTGTTGGATTTAATGCCCATGTAACAGTCAAAAATTATGATAATCCCATTAACATAGAAAAACTGAGTGATAACAATTTAAAAATAATCTCAAAAGAACTTTTATTTAGTAACTCTGGTGAGGCGATTGTTATTAACAAAGAATACACAAAAGGCCTAGTTTTAAGAGGTTATAATAGTAAGGATTTTGTCAAACTTGATGTTGTTAAAAAAGGAAAATTAATAGGAAACCCTAATAGTTTATTTAAAAATAATATTTCAATAGGTAAAGAATTGAGTTTTAATTTAAACTTAAGTGTAGGAGACAAGTTATCAATCATGTCTCCATCTGGAATTGAAACAATTATTGGTAGTTTGCCTAAACAAGAAACCTTTATTATAAGTTCAATTTTTGACAGTGGTTTAGCTGATTTTGATGCAAATATAGCTTTTATAAATCTTGAAACACTAGAAGACTTCTTTGATCTTGAGCGCATAGATAGAAACTTAGAAATATATTTAAATAACCCATCCAATATTGAAGAGACCAAGATTCTAATTCAAAAAATATTCAATAAAGAATTTGTTTACACCTGGGCTGACATGAATAGTTCATTATTTTCAGCTTTAAAAGTTGAAAGAAATGTAATGTTTATAATTTTATCTTTAATCATTATTGTCGCTGCTTTTAATATTATTTCAGGACTTACAATTTTAGTAAAAAATAAGACGAGAGATATAGCAATCCTTAAATCCATAGGAGTTTTAAATAAATCAATTACAAAAATTTTTTTCTTAGTGGGTGTTATTATTGGAGCCACTGCAACTTTATTTGGAATTTTTTTAGGAGTAATGTTTTCCTTATATATTGAAAATTTAAGAGAGTTTTTAAGCAATACTTTTAATATTAGTCTCTTTCCTGAAGAAATTTATTTTTTAAGTACAATGCCTTCAGAAATAAACCCAACATCAATATTAATTATTTCTTTATGCTCAATTTTTATAACAATAATTGTTTCGATATTTCCAGCAATTAAAGCTTCTAAGTTAGACCCTGTAAAAGGCTTAAAATATGAATAATCTTATTACACTAAAAAAAATATCTAAATCTTTTTCAAATAATAAAAAGATTTCTGTTTTAAAAAAAATTGATTATTCATTTGCAAAAGGTAAGATTTACTCTCTTATGGGTCCATCTGGATCTGGAAAATCTACATTATTAAATATTTTATCAATGATTGATAAACCAACAGCTGGCTCTTTATTAATTAACAACAAAGAAATAAATTTTTCTGATAATGTTAATAATGACAAGATCAGATCTAAAAAAATTGGTATTATATATCAACAAAACAACTTACTTCCAGACTTTACAGCGTTAGAGAATGTTTATCTTGCAGGCTTAGCATTAAATAATGATAAAAAAAGCTCAATTAAAAATGCTAAAAAAGTAATAAAAAAAATGAGTCTATCATCAAGAGAACACCATTTTCCATCAGAGTTATCAGGTGGGGAAATGCAAAGAATTGCAATAGCTAGAGCTTTAATAAATGAACCAGAAATTATATTAGCAGATGAGCCTACAGGTAGCTTAGATCAATCTACTGCAAAAGAAGTTTTTAAAGTTTTGTATAATTTAAAGAATAAAAATAGATTAATAATTTATGCAACTCATAATAGATTTTTTGCTAATATGGCTGATTGCAAGTTAGAAATGATTAATGGTAATATAAAAGCTACCAATGTCAGAATTAAATAATCAAAAATTCAACCATCTAAAGATTCACACACAATATTCAATTTGTGAAGGTGCAATAAAAATCGATAATTTAAAAGATTTTTGTAAAGAAAATAAAATACCTTGCTTAGGTATTTCTGATACCTCTAATTTATGTGGAGCATTAGAATTTGCAGAGAATATATCTAAGTCTGGAACACAACCAATCATTGGGACACAAATTTATTTTAGGTTTGAGGATACAACTGGTTTATTACCTTTAATCGCTCTTAATGAAAAAGGTTATAAACGTATTATTGAGTTATCATCAAGATCATATTTAGAAAATGACGCCCTTTCTAATCCTCATTTGAATATTAAAGAATTATTAACCGATACAGACGGTGTGGTTCTTCTCTCAGGCACTACCCAGGGTTTATTTGGGAAATTATTTGAAAAAGGCCGGTTAGATGAGGTTGCTAAAATTTATGAGAGTTTATCATCAAAATTTGATAACAGATTTTATTTAGAGATACAAAGACATGGTGATCAAAATGAAATTGCCTTCGAAAAATATAATTTGAAACTTTCAGAAAAAATCAAAATACCCATTATTGCTACTAATGAAGTTTACTATTTAACACCAGACATGCATGAAGCACACGACGCCTTAACTTGTATTGGATCAAAAACTTACGTTAATGAAAAAAATAGAATTAAATATAGTAATCAACATTATTTAAAGTCAGACGAAGAAATGTCTACACTTTTTTCAGATCTTCCCGAAGCTTTAGAGAATAACTTCAACCTTCCTTTCAGGTGCCATTTTAGACCCCAATTCTCCAAACCTGTGTTACCAAATATTAGTTCGCAAGAAGGACGTAGCGCAGATGAAATACTTAAAAATAATTCATTAGAAGGTTTAAAAGATAAATTTTTAGAAGTATTCAAAATTGAAAAAAAAAACCTAGATAACGATAAAGTTTTTTTAAAATACAAAGATCGATTAGATCATGAGCTAAAAATTATAATCGAAATGAAATATCCTAGTTATTTTTTAATCGTCTCTGATTATATTAAATGGGCAAAAAATAACGATATTCCTGTTGGCCCTGGAAGGGGATCTGGCGCAGGTTCGTTAGTTGCTTGGTGTCTGTCAATTACAGATGTAGATCCATTAAAATTTAATTTAATTTTTGAAAGGTTTTTAAATCCAGATCGTATATCTATGCCTGATTTTGACATAGATTTTTGTGAAGAAAAAAGAGATTTAGTTTTTAAATATTTAACCACAAAATATAAAGATAGTGTCGCACATATAATTACTTTTGGAAAACTTAAAGCCAGAATGGTTATTAGAGATGTTGGAAGAGTTTTGGGCCTTCCATATGGTTTCGTAGACAGTATTTCTAAAATGATACCTTTTGACCCTTCAAGACCACAAAGTTTAACAGAGTGCATTAATAATGAACCTAGACTTCAAAATTTAGCAAAAGAAGACTCTCGTGTAAAAAAATTAATAGAGCTTTCTTTAAAATTGGAAGGTTTAAATAGGAATATTGCAACCCATGCTGCCGGTGTTGTTATAGCTGATAGAAAACTAACTGAAACAGTGCCTTTATATAAGGATGCAGCAGCCGACCTATTACTGCCCTCGACTCAATTTGATATGTATTCAGCTGAAAATGCAGGTCTTATTAAATTCGATTTTTTAGGATTAAAAACACTAACAGTAATCGACAGAACTCAAAAATTAATTAATAAAAAAGTTAATGATTTTAAAATTGAAAACATTGATTTTGAAGATCAAAAAGTTTACGAACTTTTGTCATCAGGTCATACAGTGGGTTTATTTCAAGTAGAGAGTGCTGGAATGCGTGAAGCTTTATTACAAATGAAACCCAATCATATTGAGGATATTATTGCACTAGTAGCACTTTATAGACCGGGACCTATGAGCAACATTCCTATTTATAATGACTGTAAGCATGGGCGGCAAACGCCCGATTATTTACATCCACTACTAGAGGATATACTTAAACCAACTTATGGAGTTATAATTTATCAAGAACAAGTAATGCAAATTGCTCAAAAACTATCAGGATTTACAGCAGGTGAGGCTGACATTTTAAGAAGAGCGATGGGAAAAAAGAAAAGAGCAGAATTGGAAAAACAAAAACAAGGTTTTATTGCTGGCGCACTTAAAAATGGAATTACCAAAGATGTAGCAACAAGCATTTTTTTAAAAATAGAACCATTTGCTGAATATGGTTTTAATAAAAGCCATGCTGCTGCTTATGCAATTATTTCTTATCAAACTGCATTTTTAAAAACATATTATCCAAAAGAATTTTTTGCAGCCTCAATGACAATGGATTTATCTAATCAAAACAAACTAAGTGAATTTCATGAGGAGCTCAAGAGAATAAATATTAATATCGTACGACCTGACATCAATAGGTGTTTTGCAGATTTTCAGTTTGATGAAAATAATTTCTATTATGCATTAGGAGGAATTAAAAGTGTTGGATATGGTGCTATATTAAATGTTACCAAAGAAAGAAAAGAAAATGGTGAATTCAAATCAATAAATGATTTTTTAAATAGAGTCAGTCCAAAAGATATTAATAAACTTCAATTAGAGGGACTAGTAAAAGCTGGTGCTTTTGATAATTTAGACAATAATAGACAAGCTCTATTTAACTCAATCCCAAATTTCATTTTAAAAATAAAAAATATTTATGAAAATAAAGCTGCAAATCAAATTAACCTCTTTGGTTCTGACGAAGAACAGGATAATGAAATTATTTTAAATATTGATGATTGGAAATTTGAAGATAGGCTATCAAAGGAGTTTGAAGCAGTAGGTTTTTTTATATCAGACCATCCTTTAAATCAATTTAAGGAAATTTTTGATGACTATAAAATTATTGATTATGTTAAGTTTAATTCAGATGATGATATTAAAGACTCAAATGTTGCCGCAACACTTCTAAAAATAACGGAAAGAAAAACAGCCAGAGGCAACTCCTATGGTGTAATTAAGTTTACAGATTTAACAAGTGTATTTGAGCTGTTTGTTTTTTCTGACATTTTAGAATTGAATAGAGAAATTTTAATAGAGGGTAACTCTTTAATTATTACGCTTATAAAAACTATTTCTAAAGATGATAATAAACTTAAAAGAATTAATGTTCAAAAAATTGCTTCTCTTAAAGATTTATTCAATAAACCTGTTAATGAAATTATATTTAACATTAAAGAAGTCAAAGATCTTAACAAAATATCAGATTTACTTAAAGAAGAAGGCAGCACTGAAGTAAAAATCAATATTAAAAGTCGAAACGAAGATATTAAATTCAAACTCAAGAAAAAGCGCCTAATTGATAGAAAAGCGATAAATATCCTTAGAAACAACGATATTTCGACTATTATTTATTAAATAAGACTTGTTTATTTTTCAAATAATTTGTAAATAACTCTTAAATTAAATTAACACGCACACAGTTTGTGGTTTTATACCTCCGGTCCTTAAGTGGAAATTACTGTGGTGGCTTAACCGGGAATAAATATGAAAATACCAAGTTTAACTATTCAACAATTATTAGAAGCAGGTGTACACTTAGGTCACAAGACTTTGAGATGGAACCCCAAAATGAAAAAATATATTTTTGGTAAGAGAGACTCAATTCACATCATTGACTTAACTCAAACATTAGAATTAACAAATGTTGCTTTAGAAAAAGTTTACAACACAATTGCTAACAATGGTAAAATTCTTTTTGTATCAACTAAAAAACAGGCATCAGAAGCAATAGCAGAAGTTGCAAAAGAAACAGGGCAATATTTTGTTAACTATAGATGGTTAGGAGGAATGCTTACTAACTGGGGTACAATTTCAGGTTCAATAAAAAAAATGAAAAAATATGAGGCTGACTTAGTTGCGGAAAATAGAGGTTTTACCAAAAAAGAACTTCTTAAAATGAGTGTTAAAAAAGGAAAACTTGAAAGATCTCTTGGTGGAATTGCAGAAATGAAAAAAGTTCCTGATTTAGTTTTTATTATTGATACTAATTATGAATCTTTAGCTATTGCCGAGTCTTCAAAATTAGGTATCCCAATTGTGGCAATTTTAGACAGTAACTCAAACCCAGATGGTATAGAATTTCCAATACCCGGTAATGACGATGCTAGAAGAGCAATAGACCTTTATTGTAACTTAGTAAAAGAAACTATTGAAAATGCTAAAAAAGCTGCTCCATCTAAAAACGAAGAAAAACCTGAAGTAGATGAAGCTAAAAATATATCTAAAGAAAAATCTACCAAAACTGTTCAAGAATTAGACAGAGAAAAACTAGATTTAAAATTTGCACAGAAAAAAAAAGAAAAATTAAATTAATATGAGTGATATAGAAAAAGTTAAACAATTAAGGGAGTCAACTGGAGCAGGTTTTAAAGACTGCAACTTAGCGATTAAGGAATCTGGTGGTGATTTAGATAAAGCTGTAGAAATTTTAAGAGTTAAAGGAATTTCTAAAGCTTCTAAGAAAATGTCTAGAGATGCAAAGGAAGGTGTTGTTGCTACAAGTGGCGATGAAAACAAAATATCTGTTATTGAGGTGAATTGTGAAACTGACTTTGTCGCTAAAAATGATGACTTTGTTTCGTTTGTTAAAGAATTAAGTGAAATAAACAATCAAAATGATTCCATTTTAGAAAAAGTTAATAAATCGATCATGTCTAATGATCAAACCGTTGAGGATAATCTTGTAGCTTTAATTGCTAAAATGGGAGAAAAAATAACGATAGGTAGAGTTAAAACGTTTAAATACTCTGGAGCTAAAAATTTTAATTATCAACATACAGTGGTTAAAGACAATTTATCTAAATTAGCAGTCGTTGTATCTCTTGAAACTAAAGATGTTTCAGATACAACCAAATCTTTTGGTAAGCAACTTGCAATGCATGTTGCTGCATCAAACCCGCTAGCACTTGATTCTATCTCTATCGACAAAGATATTTTAAAAAAAGAGCAAGACCTTATTACAGAAGAGCTCAAAAACTCAGGTAAACCTGTTGAGATTGCCCAAAAAATCAGCCTGGGCAAAATCAATAAGTTTAAGGAAGAGAATGCTTTATTATCACAAGCATGGGTGATGGAACCTAAAAAAAAAGTACAAGATATTGTAAAAGATCTTAGTATAGCTGATTTAAAGATTAAAGATTTTTACAGGTTAAAAATTGGCGAATAAATGTTTAATGATAAAACATATGGTCAAAAAATGGACAAAACCATTGAGGTTTTTGCAAAAGAGCTAACATCTCTTAGAACTGGAAGGGCTAACGCAAGCATGTTAGACCTCGTTAAAGTTGATGTTTATGGTCAAGCAATGCCAATCAACCAAGTAGCAAGCATAACAACACCAGAAGCTAGAATGATTAATATTCAAGTGTGGGACTTAAATAACGTACCACTTGTAGATTCGGCAATAAAAAAATCTGAGTTAGGATTAAATCCACAAATAGATGGTCAACTTATAAGGCTACCAGTTCCAGATTTAAGTGAAGAACGAAGAACCGAAATGAAAAAAGTTATTAAATCTATGGGTGAAAAATGTAAAGTCTCAATTAGGAATATAAGAAGAGAGGCTAATGATGATTTAAAAACTTTATTAAAAAATAAAGATATTGGCGAGGACGATGAAAAAAAATTTGAAAAAATTGTTCAAACTTTTACAGACAATCATATTAAAATAATTGATGACAAGGTAGAAGCTAAAGAAAAAGAAATAATGACCATATGAACCCAATTAAACATGTTGCCATCATCATGGATGGAAACGGAAGATGGGGGCTTAAACACAAAAAATCAAGAAATGCTGGACATAGAGCGGGTTTAGATACCGTTGAAAAGATTATCAAGGAAACTCTCAAGCATAAAATTCCATACTTAACGCTATACACTTTTTCAACCGAAAATTGGAAAAGACCAAAAAAAGAAATATTTTTCTTGTTTAATTTACTTGAAGTTTTTCTTACTAAGAAAATTTCCGAACTAATAAAAAATGGAATAAAACTGAAAATAATAGGTGATAAAAAATTATTTTCTAAAAAATTAAAAAAATTGTTAGAAACCTCAGAAACCCAAACATCAAAAAATAACAATCTGCAAATTAACCTTGCATTAAATTATGGCTCTAAAAGTGAAATTATTCATGCAGTAAATTTAATTAATAAGAGTAAAAAACGATTAACTGAAAAAAATATTGACAATAACTTATACACAAGAGGTGTACCAAATCCTGATTTATTAATTAGAACTGGTGACACAAAGAGACTCAGCAATTTTTTACTTTGGCAAATGTCTTATACTGAAATTTTCTTTGAAAAAAAACTTTGGCCTGATTTTAATTCACATGATTATAAAAAAGTAATAAATGAATTTAAGTCATTAAAAAGAAATTTTGGAAATATATAATGAACAATGAATTAAAAAAAAGAACAATGACATCTTTATTTTTACTTGTATTGATGTATTTCATGTTCACTTATGCTTATATATTAATCATCTCATTGATTATTATTTCTTTGATTTCATGGTTTGAATTTTATGGATTAGTATCAAAGATTTTTACTAAAAATAATTTTAAAATAAATATTTTAAGAAACTTAATTAAAGCTTTAAGTCTAGTTTATTTGACTTTATTTTCATTTCTTATCTTTATTGGAATCAATCAAGATAACTATAATTCAAATATGTTCTTTTTGATTTTAATTTGTATATGCTCAGACACAGGGGGTTTAATTTTTGGTAAAATTTTTAAAGGCAAAAAATTAACAAAAATTAGTCCCAATAAAACGATATCAGGTTCTATAGGTTCATTTATTTTATCTATAATTTTAGTACCATTTTTTTACTATTTTTTATCTGAAAAATTTAGCAATATTTTTAATTTAACAGTCATTGCCATAATGGTATCTTTTGCATGTCAACTAGGAGACCTGTTTATCTCATATTTAAAACGTAAAGCTAAAGTTAAAAACACAGGAGATTTATTACCTGGTCACGGTGGCTTTTTGGATAGAATTGATGGAATTCTTTTTGCTGTCCCACTTGGCATGATCATGTGGAAACTTTTGTTTGCTGCTGTATGAAAAAAAAAATTGCTATATTGGGATCAACTGGTTTTATAGGGAAAAATACAATCAATATTTTAAAAAAAGATATAAATAATATCGAGATTGTACTTTTAACAGGCAACAAAAATATTGAAGAATTAATTAAACAAGCGAATATTTTCAGTGTTAAGAATCTAATAATTACAGATAAAAAAAAATTTGAATTAGCACGATCAAATCTTAAAAATAAAAAAATTAATATCTATAGTAATTTTGATTCAATGCAAAAAATATTTAAAAATAAAAAAATTGATTATGTCATGAATTCGATTTCTGGTTTAGATGGACTTGATCCAACACTTAAGATTATCAAACACACAAAAAAAATTGCTATTGCAAATAAAGAGGCAATAATTTGTGGGTGGCCCTTAATAGCCTTACAATTAAAAAAAAATAAATCTGAATTTATTCCAATAGACTCAGAGCACTTTTCAATCTGGGAGTTGATAAATAAAGCTAAAAATGAGAATATAGAAAAGGTATTTATTACGGCATCTGGAGGCCCTTTTATTAATTACCCATTAAATAAATTTAAATCAATAACAACAAAATTGGCCCTAAGACATCCTAACTGGAAAATGGGAAAAAAAATAACAATCGATTCTGCCACTATGATGAATAAAGTTTTTGAAATTATTGAAGCTAAAAAAATTTTTGATTTTAATTATAATAAATTAGAAATTTTGGTGCACCCCAAGTCTTATGTTCATGCATTGGTAAAATTTACGAATGGATTATTGAAAATTTTAATACACGATACAAATATGACCATACCAATATTTAATTCACTCTACCCTAATTTTGAAAAAAAAATTAAATCTAAAAAAATAGATTTAATTAAGATTAATAATCTTAATTTTCAAAAAGTAGATACAAGAAGATTTCCAGTTGTTAAAATTTTAGAGATGTTGCCCAATAATCATTCTTTATTTGAAACAATTATAGTCAGTGCAAATGATGCGTTAGTAAGGATGTTTCTTCAGAAAAAAATAAGTTTTTTAGATATTTCAAAACATTTATTAAAGATTATCAATAAGCAAGAATTTAAAAGATATAAGAAAATTACGCCCCAAAACATTGATGAAATTAGACTTTTAAGTGATTATGTAAGTTTAAAAATAAACTCTTTACGTATATAAGAACCGTATGTTTTTAAAAATTATAAGATTTAATTTATTAGCTTTGTTCATTTCGACACTGACATATGCTGAGATTATAAAGGATTTTAAGATCAGTGGTAACAAAAGACTTTCTAATGAATCTATAGTTTTATTTAGTGAACTTGAAATAAATAAAAATTATAGCCCATCTGATTTGAATACTTCTTTAAAAAAGTTATACGAAACAAATTTTTTCAAAAAAATTAATTTAAAAATAAAAAATAATATACTTATCGTTGAAGTTTTAGAAAACCCAATTATTGAGGATTTAAAAGTCAATGGTGTAAAAAGTTCAGCATTTCTTAAAGTCTTAAAAAAGCAGATGATACTTAAGAGTAGAAAATCTTTTGTTGAGTCAATATTTTTACAAGATGTAAATTTGGTACAAAATATATTAAAAAGAAATGGTTACTATTTTTCTGAAGTAAAAACTTCATATATTAAAAATGATGAACAAAATACAATTCGTATAATTTACGATATTGATTTAGGAAATAGGGCTAAAATCAAAGAAATTGTCTTTATTGGAGATAAAAAAATTAAAGATAGGAAACTTAAAAATATTATTACTACCGAAACTAGCCAGTTCTGGAAATTTATTTCTAATAAAAAGTATGTTGATGAAAAAAGAATAGATTTAGATAAGAGACTGTTATTAAGTTATTATAAAAACAGGGGTTATTATAATGTGAAAGTAGAAAACTCCTTCCTAGAGTTTACTGACGACAATGCTTTCAAGTTAATTTTTAAAATTGATGCTGGTGATAAGTTTACCTTTAATAAAATCACATTAAACATACCGCCTGATTATAATCAGGTATATTTTAAGTCAATAAATAGCTTACTTGATAACCTCAAGGGTGAACTCTATTCTTTAAATAAGATTGAAAAAATTCTTAATGAAATTGATAAAATTGCTTTATCAAAACAATATGACTTTATTGATGCTAGTGTAAGTGAGAAAATTATTAATGCTAACCAACTTGATTTTGCAATTGAGATTAAAGAAACAGAAAAATTCTATGTAGAGAAGATTAATATTTTTGGCAACAACATTACTCAAGAAGAGGTTTTGAGAAATTCTTTTATAATTGATGAAGGCGACCCGTATAATAAAATTCTATTTGACAAACAATTGAATAATATAAAATCATTAAATATCTTTGGTTCAGTAGATTCTAAAATGCGCAAAGGTTCAAATGAAAGTTTGAAAATAATTGACATTAATGTTGAAGAAAAGGCTACAGGTGAAATTTCATTAGGAGCAGGTATCGGTACTTCAGGGGGTAATATTGGTGGAGGGATTAAGGAGAATAATTTTTTAGGTAAAGGAATTAAGTTAGATACAAATTTAACAGTAAGTGAGTCCACAGTTAAGGGGAAACTTGTCTTAGTTAAACCAAATTTTAACTATACAGACAATACTTTATTTACATCTATTTCGAGCACTGCAACTGATAACATGACAGTTTCTGGATACAAAACTAACAATACCAGTTTCTCGATAGGAACAGGTTTTGAACAATATGAAAATCTTTTTTTTTCACCTTCAGTCGAAACATCTTTTGAAACACTTAAAACATCTAGTAAAGCCTCGTCAGTTTTAAAAAAACAAGAAGGCGATTATTTTGACTTATATTTTAATTATGGATTAGCATATGATGTTAGAAACCGAGCTTATCAACCGAGTGGTGGGTATAAAGCCGCATTTTCACAAAACATTCCTATTACAGCCGAAAATTATGAAATTGTAAATAGTATTAATGTAAAAAAATATTTTTCACTACCATCAGATATGGTAGCCAAAATTGGCTTTATGGGTAGCGCTGTTAATTCATTGAATGGAAATAATGCTAGAGTCTCAAAAAGACTTTATATGCCTGCTAGAAATTTAAGAGGATTTGAACCCGGTAGAATAGGACCCAAGGAAAATGGAAATTTTATTGGTGGTAACTATATTTCAGCAATCAATATATCTTCAACATTACCACAGGTTTTACCATCATTCCAAAATATAGATTTTTCAATATTTTATGATGCAGGAAATGTGTGGCATGTCGATTATAATAATAATTTGAATGATTCTAATGCTATAAGGAGTTCCACAGGGATAAACATGGATATTATTACTCCTATTGGCCCAATGAATTTTTCTTTATCCCAACCAATAACACATAAAAGTGATGACGTTATTGAAACTTTTAGGTTTAATATTGGAACAACCTTTTAATGAAAAATCTATCTGTAATTAGGTTTATATTAGTAATATTCTTTTTTACTCCTTTTAATAATTCTATAGCTGAAAACAAAATTGTTTTCATTGACTTAAATTACATTTTTACAAACTCATCAGCTGGAAAATCAGTCAATGTTCAATTAAAAAAAGCACATAAATCAAATTTAGAAAAATTTAAGAAACTTGAAGAAAATCTAAAAAAAGAGGAAACCGAAATTATCGCACAAAAAAATATTTTGGATAAAGAAGATTATCAAAAAAAAATAACAGAATTAAGGGCTAAAGTGTCAAAATACAGAACTGAGAGAAATGTGACATTAAAAGATCTATCGAAAAAAAGAAACAAAGCAAAAGTAGAGTTACTTGCAATTATAACTCCATTGTTGACGGAATATTCTAATGCTAATTCTATTTCTATAATTATACCAAAAAAAAATATTATAATTGGAAAAAGTGAACTAGATATTACTAAAACCATACTTCAACAAATTGATAAAAAAATTAAAACTATTAAAATTAATTAATAGATTCATGTCTATATCATTGAATAAAAAACAAATAATTGATTTATTACCCCATAGAGAACCTATGCTCTTAATAGACGAATTAATTAATATAAAAAAACTTTTTTCTGCTACAGCGATAGTAAATGTAAAAAAAGATAGTTTTTTTGTTCAAGGACATTTTCCTGGTAACCCAGTCATGCCTGGAGTTTTAATTGTTGAAGCATTTGGGCAAGCTGCTGCGGCGCTAACAGCGTCAGGTATTGATAAAGAAGTATATGCAAATAAATTAGTATTTTTGATGGGGATTGAAAAAGCAAGGTTTAGAAGCCCAGTAATTCCTGATTGTAGACTGGAACTGAATATAGAGGCCACCAGATCACATGGACGTGTTTGGAAATACAAAGGTGAAGCTTTCGTTGAAGGAAAAAAAATGGCTGATGCTCAATGGTCAGCTACAATTGTTGATAGAAAATAATTAGTAACAATTATTGATAAGTATTTACCAATAGTTTTGATAAAAAACTTTAATTAATGATTAATCCTTTTTTTAAAAATTATGGTCCTTTTAAAGTAAATAGTTTGCTTAATCTATCTGATATTAATTATAAAAATAACTTCAATGACAATATTGTTACTAACATTAACGATTTATCTTCTGCAAGTATCGACAATATTACTTTTTTTCATTCAAAAAAATACGAAGCAATTGCTTCTATAACCAAAGCTTCATTTTGTTTAACTACAGAAAGTCTTTCCAATTTTCTACCTAGTACATGTAATAAAATCATAGTCAACAATGTTTTAATTGCTACGGCAAAAGTTACAAAAGTTTTTTACCCCGACTCAGTTAATGACGACTTTGATTCTAAAGTCATTAACATTGAAAAAAGTACTTATAATAAAGTTGTTAGATTTGGAAAAAATGTTTTAATTGGCGAAAATGTTAAAATCGGTAATGATTGTTTAATTGGACACAATACAATTTTAGAAAGCAATGTTATTATTGGAGATAATTGTTCTATTGGATCTAATGTAATTATTAGAAACACAATTGTTAAAAATAATGTAAGCATATTAGATGGATGTGTGGTTGGAAAAAAAGGATTTGGTTTTTTTCCGAACAAAGAAAAAAACTTTAAGTACCCTCATATAGGAATTGTTATTATTGATGATAACTGTGAAATAGGATGTTGCTCAACAATTGATAGAGGCTCTATGTCCAACACCATTATTGGTAAAAATACTTATTTAGATAATCAAATTCACATTGCTCACAATAACAAGATAGGTAACAACTGCATAATAGCTGGTCAAGTTGGTTTTGCTGGCAGTTCAACATTGGGTAATAATGTTATGATTGGAGGCCAAGCAGGAATTTCTGGTCATTTAAAAATTGGTAATAATGTTCAGATCGCTGGAGGTAGTGGTGTAATCAAAAATATTGCAGACAACTCAAGAGTGATGGGATATCCAGCTAAAAAATTAAAAGATTTTATCAAGGATAATAAATAAGTGATTCACAATACTGCAATTATCGATCCTAAGGCTCAAATTTCAACAAATGTAGAAATTGGACCATACGTAGTGATAGGGCCGCATGTCGAAATTAGTGACAATACTAAAATTTTATCACATGTTAATATTACTGGAGACACGCAAATTGGAAAGAATAATAAAATTTATCCATTTGCCTCATTGGGTAGTGACCCTCAAGATATAAAATATAATAATGAAAACACTAAACTTATTATTGGGGACAACAACACCATAAGAGAATATACAACAATTAACACAGGCACGGTGCAGGGTGGTGGACTAACCAAGGTAGGTAATAATAACCTGATTATGATTAGTGCACATATTGCTCATGATTGTAAGATTGGTAATAATATTGTAATAGCAAACAGTGCCGCTATTGCAGGACATGCTGAAATTAGCGATCATGTTATAATTGGAGGCAATTGTGGAATACAGCAGTTTACTAGAATTGGTAAAATGGCAATGATTGGTGGCATGACTGGCGTTTCTAGAGATGTAATACCTTATGGCCTTTCTATAGGTAATCGAAATTTTTTAAATGGTATAAATATTATTGGCCTTAGAAGAAGTAAAGTTGAAAACAAGGATATAATAGGTCTTACTGAGGCATATAAAGAAATATTTAAAACAGATAGTCTAAGCGAAAACTTAAAAAAACTTAATGATAAATTTAAAGACAATTTTTTGGTAAACGAAATATTAGAATTTATTAACAAAGATAAAAAAAGACCAATTTGTACACCGCAATTAAAATAAAATGATTGGATTATTCCTTGGTAGTACAGACTTTCCAAAATTAGTTTTAGATAAAATTAAAAAAGAAAAAAAGAAATATTTTATTTTGGATTTAACAAAAACAAATGAATTTAAAAGAGATAAGAATGCATATTTTATTAGTATTGGTCAGTTTGGTAAAATTTTATCATTAATTAAAGTAAATAAATGTAATAAGGTATTGTTTGCAGGAAAAATCCACAAACCAAAAATTTCTTCACTTAAATTAGATTTTAAGGGTGTTTATTACATACCAAGAATAATTAAAGCTTCTAAATTAGGTGATGCTGCAATACTAAAAGAATTAATAAGAATTTTAGCAGAACACAAAATTAAAGTCATTAAATCTAATTATTTTAATCCAGAATTAACCCTACCAAAAGGTAATTATACAAAAACCAGACCAAATAAAAAAGAACTAATTGAAATTAAAAAAGGCATTAGTTCATTGAAAAAAATAAACGCACACAACCATACCCAAGCTTTAGTAGTTAGAAATAATTTTGTTATTGCGAAAGAAAATTCTCAAGGTACAAAAAAAATGCTCCAATCAATAAATAAAATAAAAAATCACCAAGGAATACTAGTTAAATTTCCTAAAAAAAAACAAGATTTAAGAGTTGATTTACCTACTATTGGCCTTGATACAATTAAAGACTGTAAAAAAGCAAACTTAAAAGGTCTAGTATTAAAGGCTAATCAAAATATATTTTTAGATAAAGTAAAAAGTATAATTTTTGCTAATAAAAATAAGATTTTTATAACAATAAAATGAAAAAAATATTTATAATAACAGGTGAACCATCGGGAGATAAATTGGGATCAACAGTTATCTCTAGGCTTAAGAAAACTAATCCTGGTATTGAGTATTTATCTGTTGGGGGTATTCATCTCACTTCTTTGGGCATTAAGTCAATTTTTGACCTGAAAGATGTTACCTACATTGGTTTTACTAGCGTTTTACTTAATATATTTAAAATTAGAAATAGAATTAACGAAACCGTAAATGAAATAATTAAATTTAACCCAGATATATTATTTAGTGTTGATAGTCCTGATTTTACTCTTAGGGTTGCTGAAAAGGTAAAAAAAATCAACAATAACATAAAAATAGTCCATTATGTGGCTCCACAAGTATGGATATGGCGTGAAGATAGAGTTAAAAATTTTAAAAAATTTGTAGACCACATGCTTCTTTTATTTGATTTTGAAAAAAAATATTTTGATAAAGAGAATATCCCAAATACTTTTGTTGGTCACCCATTATTAGAAGAAAAAAAAAAATCTAAAATTGATCTATCATCATTAATTAATAAAAATAAAAAAATTATATCTTTATTTGCTGGAAGTAGAAACTCTGAAACAAGTGTTCTCTTACCCATATTATGTGATTTTATTAAATTGATGAATAAAAAATTTAATGATTATAGTTTTGTTTTTCATGCAACTAGTGAAAATAGAGAATTAATTGTCAATTATATAAAAAATAATAACTTAAATAATTCTCAAGTAATTTCTGATGAAAATATTAAATATCAAATTTTATCTAGCTCTGTGTTTGCTGTAGTAAAATCAGGTACTGTATCTCTTGAAATTTGTAATGCTAATATACCATCTATTATAATTTATAAAATCAATATCATTAATTTTTGGATTATGAAATTTTTAGTTAAAGTAAAATTTGTTAACATTATAAATATTATAAATAATAAAGAGATTATTCCTGAATTATTACAAAGTGAATGTAATGCAAAAGAAATCTATAATTCTGTTGTTTATTTTTTAAATAATCCAGATTTAGCAAAATCACAACTTGAAGATATTAAAAAAACCTTACAAAACATCAAATCAGAAACTCCTTCCAGTGAAAAAGTTTCAACTATTTTATCGCAATATCTCTAAATATTTACAATAATCATTTAATTCAAAAACTAAAGCATATCTCATATCAAGTACTTCTAAAACATATACCTATTATTTAAAAAATTCTTATTCTTCTTTTTTTAAAATTGCAACTGACTTTGGACTTGGATCTTTTAATGAACGGAACTATAGAGTAAACATACAAAGGCTTATTCGTAGTAATGAAAATTTTAAAATTCTTTAGACCTTCGTATATGTAAAAATTTTTAGATTATTTTATTAAGTCTTTTTATTGTTTCATCACTTCCCAATGAAATTATTATATCATAAATGCCAGGGCCAAACTTTGAACCAGTTAAGGCTATTCTCAGAGGCTGTCCCACACCTTTAAAATTTGTTTCATGTGTCTTTATTAGATTATTTACAATAGGTTCAATGGTCTCTTTATTCAAACTTTTTAAATTTTTCACGCTATTACTAAATTCAGATATTATTTTTTTTGCTTTATCATCAATAAGTTTTAAATCTTCTTGATCAAAACTAATATCATCAAATATTATATACTTGGAGTTATTGTATATATCCTCCAATGTTTTAGCTTTATTTTTTAGAAAAATTAAAGATAGTTTAATTTTATCCTCTTTTTCAACCGGAATTTTTTCTTTGTAAAGTTCGCAGTATTGTAAAATATGATCATATAATTCATCTTCATGGATACTCTTTATGTAATGTTCATTCATAGATAATATACGGCTCATATCTAACTTAGATGGCGATTTACCAATACCTTCCAGATTAAAATGCTCTATACTTTCCTCTAAGGTAAAAATTTCTTTATCTTTATAAGACCACCCAAGTCTTAATAGATAGTTCCTCAGGGCATCCGGCATTATTCCTATTTTAGAATAGTCATCTAATGTTGATGCATTGTCTCTTTTAGATAATTTCTTACCTTCCAAAGTATGAATCAAAGGAATGTGTGCAAAGGAGGGTAAATTCCATTTCATTGATAGGTATATTTGAATTTGTTTAAATGTATTTATTTTATGATCATCACCTCTAATGATATGTGTCATGCCCATTTGATGATCATCAACAGTCGCTGATAAATTATATGTGGGTGTTCCATCATTTCTTAAAATAATAAAATCTTCTATAGTAATATTTTCTATCTCAACATCTCCTTGTACTAAGTCTTTTAATATTGAAGACCCCTCAATTTTACTTTTAAATCTTACAACTGGTTGAATATTTTTTGTAGCATCACTTTCACTTAATTCTCTACATTTCCTATTATAGGTATAAGGAAGTTTTTTTTGTTTGGCTCTTTTCTTCTGATCTTCTATTTCTTCTGTAGAGCAGTAACATTTGTAAGCATGACCTCTTTTAAGTAGTTCATTGGCAACATTTATGTGATCATTTATTTTGGTCGATTGAATATATAAATCTCCATCATGCTCTATGCCAATCCATTTTAATGATTTTATAATTTGAATTTTGTATTCATCTTTAGATCTTTCCTTATCCGTATCTTCGATTCTCAAATGAAAAGTTCCCTTTTTATTTTTTGAATATAGCCAGCAAAATAAAGCTGTTCTTACACCACCAATGTGAAGAGCTCCAGTAGGTGAAGGAGCAAATCTTGTTGCAACATTAGACATATAGGTTTTTTAGACTATTTTCTTAGAAGTTTCTATATAAAGATACTAGAACACCTTGAACTTTTACTCTATCAGGGCCAAATATTTTAGTTTCATAATTTTTATTAGCACTCTCAAGAGCAACTGTTTTGCCTTTTCTTCTAATTCTTTTTAACATTGCCTCATGCTCATCAATTAAAGCCACAACGATTTTACCATTATCTGCAGTGTCAGATCTTTTAATAATAACAGTATCACCCTCGTTGATACCGGCTTCAATCATTGAGTCACCCTGAACTTTAAGTCCAAAATATTGACCATTTTTTTCGAGGTTATTTGGAAGAGGTATTCTTGAAACTTCATTCTGTATTGCTTCAACAGGAGTACCTGCGGCAATGCTTCCTAAAACAGGTATTTCTGTTTCATTTGTATTATTGTTTTCTATATCTAAACCACCTTTAATAACACTTGGTGAAAAGCTATTATAAATATCGTTAGCTGAAGCTGTTTCTGGAAGTTTTATCACTTCTAAAGCTCTTGCTTTATGAGGAAGTCTTCTTATAAAACCCCTTTCTTCTAAGGCACTTATCAACCTGTGAATTCCTGATTTAGATTTTAAATTTAGTGAATCTTTCATTTCCTCGTAAGAAGGGGAAACACCTGAAGCTCTCAACTTCTTGTTGATAAATAAAAGCAGGTTTTTTTGTTTTTTAGTTAACATAAGAACAAATAAAGTACAAAATCTGTTCTACAAGTGTTCTCCTATTATAACAATAGCTAAAAAGTGTTTAAATTAGGGGCTTATTAAGCTAAAGAACTGAAAAAATCGAATTATTATCCAAGTTTTTCAAAAGTGATTCACCAATCAAAAAAGTTTTAATATTTGTTTTGTTGCTTATTTCCAAAAGCTCTTCTTTTGTTTTAATACCACTCTCTGAAATTAATGGTTCAGTGTGACTAACTAAAACATCATGAATATCATAAGTTGTATTTATATCTGTCTTTAAAGTTTTAAGATTTCTATTGTTAATACCAATTAAAGCTTCTTTAAAGTTAAGAGCTTTTTTTGCTTCATCAACCGTGTGTACTTCAACTATTATTGACATATTAAATTTTAACGCTTCTTCGTATAATTCAAAAGCTAGATCATCAGAAACTGCAGCTAATATAATTAATATAGCATCTGCCCCATAACTCTTTGCAAGTGGCACTTGAAATTTATCTATGAAAAAATCTTTACAGAGAATAGGAAGATTTATTTCTTTTTTAATTTTACTTACATGAATTAAATTTCCAAGAAAGAAATTTTCTTCAGTTAAGACTGATAAGCAAGTTGCTTTATTTCTATGATAAATTTCTGCAATTTCTACAGGATTGTATTCTTTTATAATTATGCCAGCAGAGGGGCTTGCTTTTTTTATTTCAGTAATTATTGAAATCTTTTTATCATTGATATTACATTGGATCTTTTCTTTAAAATTAATAAATGATTTATTTTCTTCAATTTTTTCAATTAATAATTTAGAAGAAATAGATTTTTTTAATAAATCGATTTTTATAATTTTTTTTTTAATTATCTTTTCTAAAATATTTTCAGACATTTTGTATTCTTTTTAAGTTTTCATATGTTTTTCCTGATAAAATATGCTTTCTGGTATCTTCATAAGCGCTATTAAACGAAGAATGTTTTTCTGCAACAATTAAGCCAGCAGCAGCATTCAAGCAGACTGCTTTAGAAAAATCGTTATCTTCACCTTTGAATATATCAATCATTTTACCAGCATTAAACTCTGCATCATCTCCTAACAAATCATCAAATTTATTTGCACCTATATTTAGCGCCTTTGGATCAATAGTAATTTCTGAAATTTCACCATTCTTTAATTGTACGACATTTGTTTTTGTATAAGGTGATATTTCATCCAAACCATCCTCACTGTTCAAAACCCAAGCAAACTTGATATTTAAGTTTTTTAAAGCTTCAGCAAAAATTTTGATTAATCTTTTGTCATAAACACCAACAACTTGTCTCTCCACAAGTGCAGGGTTGCTTAGAGGACCAATCATGTTAAATATTGTTCTCTTACCAATTTTTTTTCTTGTTGGCCCCACAAACTTCATTGCACTGTGGTAGTTTGGAGCGAACATAAAGCCAAAGTTATTTTTATTTATTTGTTTTTCAATATCACTAGGTTCTAAATCAATCTTGATATTTAAAGCCTCTAAAACATCACCTGATCCGCATTTAGACGAAACTGCTTTATTTCCATGTTTTGCAACCTTAATTCCCATACTAGCCAGTAATAATGCGGAAGCTGTTGATATATTTAGTGTGTTCATGCCATCACCACCAGTACCACACGTATCAATACAGTTTTTAACCTTAACTCTTTTTGATTTATCTCTTAAAACATAAACACCACCAGCAATCTCATCTGCAGTTTCCCCTTTGGTTGAAAGCAGTGTTAAAAAGTTAAATATATCGTCATCAGAAGCTTTACCATTCATTAGTATTTCAAAAACAGCCTTGCTTTCATTAAATGATAAATCTTGCTTATTCTTTAATTTTTCAAGGAATTTTTTCATTAGATTTTGTAATTAATAAAATTTTTTAATATCTTCATGCCTACAATAGTTTTTATACTTTCTGGATGAAATTGAACACCATGAATGTTGTATTTTTTATGTTTAACGCCCATTATAATCCCATCTTTAGTTTGCGCGGTAATTTCAAGTTCTTTAGAAAGTGTTTTCTTATCTATAATTAAGCTGTGGTATCTTGTGGCTTGAAATCTAGAAGGAAGGTTTTTTAATATACCAATTTTATTTGATTTTATTAAGCTGGTTTTTCCGTGCATTAACTTTTTAGCTTGTATTATTTTTGAACCAAATACCTGTCCAATAATTTGATGACCTAAACAAACTCCTAAAATAGGTATTTTTTTATATAGAGATTTAACTATCTTAATACAATTTCCAGATTGATTTGGATTGCCAGGACCTGGTGATATAACAATTTTATCATACTTATTTATAATTATTTGTTTAGCAGTAATTTTGTCATTTCTTATAACATCAACTTTAACTTTTAAGGTGGACAAATAATGGTACAAGTTAAATGTAAAACTATCATAATTATCAATTAATAAAATTTTCATTATTTTAAAGAATTGAGTAAAGCTTTTGCTTTATTGATAGTTTCTTCATATTCTTTAATGGGGTTACTATCAGCAACTATCCCAGCACCCGCCTGAACATAAAATTTATTTTTTTTTGCAATAGCCGTTCTTAAGGCTATACAAGTATCAAATTCACCATTAGCTGAGAAATAACCTATACCACCAGCGTAAACTTTTCTTTTAGTGGGCTCAAGTTCATCAATAATTTCCATGGCTCTAATTTTTGGCGCACCAGACACGGTTCCCGCAGGAAAACCAGCAAGCAAAGTTTTAAATTTTGAATATTCTTTATTATAAACACCCACAACATTTGAAACTATGTGCATCACATGTGAATATTTTTCAATATTAAAACTTTCTGTAACCTTAACAGTATTGATTTTGGAGACTTTTCCAGCATCATTTCTTCCTAAATCAAGTAACATCAAATGTTCTGAAAGCTCTTTTTTATCTTGCAATAAATCTTTTGCAAAAAAATTATCTTCTTTAAGGTTTTTTCCTCTTGGTCTTGTACCAGCAATGGGTCTTACAGTTATTTTATTATCCCTAAGTCTCACTAGGATTTCGGGACTAGCCCCAATTATTTGAAAATCATGAAAATTAAAAAAGTACATAAATGGCGAGGGATTAGTGATCCTTAGTTTCTTATAAATCTCTAGTGGATCCTTTGACAATTTAGCTTCAAATCTTTGACTTAAAACTACTTGGAAAATATCACCGATTTTAATGTATTTTTTTGCTTTATTGACCATATTTAAAAATTTATTTTTAGATATGTTGGATTTAACCTTAATATTAGCATTTGAATTTAGGTAGGAACTAATTTTATTGAGCGAAGCCTGTATTAACAAATCATTGATTTCACTTTCAATTTCTAAGTATTTATTTTTGTAATTTATAATCTTTTCATCCTTAAAAACATTTACGATATAAAAAATTTTCTTTTTTACATTATCGTGAATAATTACAGTCCTAGGTCTTAAAAGTCGTACATCGGGAAGATTTAGATCGTCTTTGCATTGATTGGGAATTTTTTCGATATACCTAATGGAATCATAAGAAAAATATCCTGATATTAAAGAGCAAATAGGGGGCAATCCAGCTGGCGTTTTAAATTTGAACTCTTCTATTATTTTTTCTATTACCTTCTCAGGAGATCCTATAATTTTTTTTTTAATTTTATTTTTGACTAAATAAGACTTTTTATTATTAAATTCCCATATTTTATCAGGATTTTTTCCAAAAATAGTGTATCTGCCTTTTATTTTTCCTTTCTCAACTGACTCAAAAATAAAGCTATTTTTTTCTTTAAGAAAATTATTAATTAAATTTAAAATCTCACGATCATCACGTATTTTTCTTGTTGTGTAAATTACTTGATTTTCGTTTCTTTTGTGTCGAAACTTAAAATCTTTGAAGTTTCGATTTAATATCATTTAAAATAATTTTTTACCCTGTTAAGAGTTTTTTCATTAACAACAACTTTATATTTATCGTTTAAAAGATAATCGTAAGATTTTAATATGCTATTTCTATTATGTGCACTTGCCTCATTAGATATTCCATTAAATTCATCTGAATTTTGTGAAATATTTTGATATTCATAATTAATTGTTTTAGCCACAAATACACTATTTTTATCATCTGTAATTAAAGTAAAAGAATTAACTGGTAGTGAATATAGAATTTTAACAGAGTTACTTTCAAATTTTTTAATATCTTTATTTGAATCTAGTCTAATTTTTTTAATCTCGGAGTTTCCAAGTTTATTAAAGGAATTTTGATTGAATTCTTTTTTATTTATTTGTTCTAAGATATTTCTATTAAATTCATATTTTTCTTTTTGAAATAGCAGGTTCCTAACTTGTGTTTGAAATTTACCAACATCTAGACTGGGCAATTTAGTATTAATACTATTTATTTGATAAAAAATAAAAGAATCTTTGTCTTCTAAAATTTCTATTTTATTTTTCCTTGAGTTGTAAATTTTATTTTCAATTGTTTCTTTATTTTCTATATTTATGTAATCTTTTTTTATAATCACCTTAACATCTAACTCATTAACTATTGTTATAAAGTCTATATTCTTTGATATCTTATTTTCTATTTCATCAATTTTTCTGAAAAATGCCTCATTGAATTCATTTACACCAATTAAATCTATTGGTCTAATAACTGCATATGTAAAATTGATATAATCTTGTTTTAGTTTTTCAGAATTTTCATCTACAAATACTTGAATTTCTTCGTTTGTAAATTCTTCAGTTTTTTTATAAAATTTTTCAAGATTTATGAAGTCAATATCTAATTTTCTATTTCTTTCTTTATAGTACTGATTAACTAGAAACTTTGGTGATTTTGCACCACCACTAATATATGTGAATAATTGTTTTTGAAGTTCGTTATTTTTTAATTTCATTTCAAACATTGGAGCTGTTGTATTATTTGTTAATAAAAACTTTTCATAAAGGGTTCTTTGAAACACACCACTTTTATCTTGAAAAGATTTATTTTTTTTAATCATTTCAATTAATATATCTTGGGGTATTGATAAATTTAAATCTTTTATTTCAAGATTTAGCAAGGTTGTAGACACCAGGCTTGATAACACCTCCTCAAGTATATTTTTATCAATATTTTCTTTTATAATTTGCTGACTTAAACCTGATTGATTTAAAAAATTCATAAAATCTTGAGTTGAAATATTTTTTTCATTTATTCTAGCGATGTTGTTAGTGTTTCCACCGTTAAATACGCTTCCCATGCCCACAAACAAAAAAGGAATAATTATTATTCCAATTAAAATTCCGGCAAATTTTGTACTAGCAAATCTTCTTAAGTTTCCAATCATTCTATTCTTTATGTTATTGATCTGTAAAAAATAAAGTAATAGATTATATTTTTCATTATGACAAATAAATATATGTATTTTATAGCTAATTGGAAAATGTATGGTGACTTAAAGTCAGTAAATACATTGGATAAAGTTATTAAATTTTCAAAATCTAAAGAAATAAATAGGGGTAGATTAATTTATTGCCCTCCATACACATTAATCAGCTCTTTTTCAAAAAAATTTAAAAACTGTCAAATTGGTATTGGAGGTCAAAATTGCCATGAAAGTGAAAATTATGGCCCTTATACAGGTTCTGTCAATTCACGAATGTTAAAAAATATTGGTGCACATTTTGTGATTATTGGACACTCAGAAAATAGAAAAAAAGGTGAAAACAACAAATTGATTAATCTAAAAATCAAAAGCGCAATTAATGCTAAATTAAAAGTTATTTTTTGTATTGGTGAAACTTTAAGTGAAAAAAGAAAAAAAAAGACACAATCAATTTTGTCTACACAAATTAAAGTTGGTCTAAACAACATAAAAGAAAAATCAAAAATCTTTATAGCATATGAGCCTGTTTGGGCTATAGGCACTGGCTTTATTCCAAAACCAAAAGAACTTTTTGATACAATTAATTTTATCAAAAGTAAATTCAAAAAAAAATCGCCAAAAGTTTTATATGGTGGTTCTGTTAATCCTCATAATATTAAAGACTTAAAAGAAATTAATAACATTGATGGTTTTTTGATTGGAGGAGCTTCTCAAAATACAAATAAATTTATTGATATAGTCAAAAAAACATATAGTTAATCCTCATGGAAAATATTTTATTAGTATTGAACATAGTAATAGCAGTTATTTTGGTTCTTTTAATATTAGTTCAAAAATCAGAAGGTGGAGCTCTAGGTATTGGAGTTTCTCAGGATAATTTTATGTTCTCAAGGTCTGCTGGTGATTTTATGACCAAAGCAACGGCTGTAGTTGCAACACTTTTTATAATTTGTAGCCTTGCATTAACAATTATTTCCAGAGGTGAGTTAACAGCTGCAACATCTGTATTAGATAAAATTGAAGAAAAATCTGATGATACACCTTCAATTCCTGAAAATAAAAATTAATACTTTTCAATTCATTAATTAATCGTTATAAGATAATTCCATGGCGCGATACATTTTTGTCACCGGCGGTGTGGTTTCATCTTTAGGAAAAGGTCTCTCTTCAGCTTCCCTTGCATACTTACTTCAATCGAGAGGTTTTAAAGTTCGTTTGAGAAAGTTAGACCCTTATTTGAATGTTGATCCTGGAACAATGAGCCCGTTTCAACATGGTGAAGTTTTTGTAACTGATGATGGTGCTGAAACAGATTTGGACCTTGGTCATTATGAAAGATTTTCAGGTACGTCTGCAAAAAAATCTGACAATATCACTACAGGAAAAATTTATAGTGATGTTTTAAAAAAAGAACGTAAGGGCGGATATTTGGGAAAAACAGTTCAGGTAATTCCACACATTACAGATCGTATTAAAGATTTTATAAAAAATGACACCTCCAAAGAAGATTTTGTAATTTGTGAAATCGGTGGAATAGTTGGTGATATTGAAAGCCTTCCTTTTGTCGAGGCTATCAGACAATTTTCAAATGATGTTGGAAAAAAAAATGCATTATTTATTCATTTAACCCTAGTACCATACCTTAAAGCATCTGATGAAATAAAAACTAAACCAACTCAACATTCAGTGAAAGAACTTAGGAGTCTAGGTATTCAACCTGATATTATAATTTGTAGATCGGAAAGAGCGATACCATTAGAACATAGAAAAAAAATATCTTTATTTTGTAATGTGGATATTAAAAATGTAATTCAAACTGTCGACGTTAAAACTATCTATGAGGCACCAATTAGCTTTAATCGAGAAAATTTAGATACACAAGTTCTCGAATACTTCAAAATTAAATCAAAAAAAAAAGTAAACTTAAATCCTTGGAAAAAAATTACAAAGATTATTTTACACACAAAAAAATCTATCAATATTGCTATTATTGGAAAATATGTCGATCTTAAAGATGCTTATAAATCTTTAGACGAAGCCTTAACGCATGGTGGTATCAATAATAATTTAAAAGTGAATTTGGTTAGAATAGACTCTGAAAACTTGAAAATTACAGAAATAAAAAAAAAGTTGACTAATGTATCGGGAATTTTAATTCCAGGAGGATTTGGTAAAAGAGGAACGGAGGGAAAAATTGAAGCAATTAGATATGCTCGGCAAAACAAAATTCCTTTTCTTGGAATTTGTTTTGGAATGCAAATGGCAATTATTGAATTTGCTAGAAATAAACTAAATATTAAAAATGCTACATCAAGTGAATTTGGCACAGGTGGTGTCCCCATCATCGGTCTAATTAATGAATGGAATAAAGATGGAAAAATAATTAAAGGAACAGACAAAAATCTTGGTGGAACTATGAGACTTGGACTTTATAACGCTAAGTTAAAAGAAAATTCATTAATCAAAAAGATCTATAAGTCAAAATTAATTCAGGAAAGACATAGACATAGATATGAGGTTAATATTGATTACAGGGAGAAATTTGAAAAAAAGGGCATGATATTCTCTGGATTATCTCCTGATAATAAGTTACCTGAGATAATTGAGCTAGTAAATCATCCTTGGTTTGTTGCTGTTCAATTTCATCCTGAATTTAAATCTAGACCTTTGGCGCCACATCCATTATTCTCTTCTTTTATCAAGGCAGCTAAAAATCTTAAATGAAAAATATTAAAGTTAATTGTGGAAATATAGAAATAGCTAACAATAATAAAATTTGTATTATTGCTGGCCCGTGTCAACTTGAAACGGAACAGCATGCTATGGACATGGCGGGAAAGATTAAAGAAATTACCTCTAAATTTAATATGGGGTTTATTTATAAAACTTCTTTTGACAAAGCAAACAGGACAAGTTTAAAAGGAAAAAGAGGTGCTGGTCTTAATCAATCTTTACCAATTTTTGATAAAATTAAAAAAGAATTAAATATACCAATATTGACAGACATTCATAACGCCGAGCAATGTTCAATTGTATCACCCCATGCTGATATTTTACAAATCCCAGCATTTTTATGCAGACAAACAGATTTGTTAATTGCTGCTGCTAAAACAGGAAAAATTATTAATGTTAAAAAAGGGCAGTTTCTTGCACCTTGGGATATGGTTAATGTTACTAAAAAAATTGCAGATTCTGGTAACACCAATATTTTAGTCACAGAAAGAGGGGCTAGTTTTGGTTACAATACTCTAGTCTCTGACATGAGATCACTGCCTATAATGGCAAAAAATGGTTACCCTGTTATTTTTGATGCAACACATTCAGTTCAACAGCCTGGTGGATTAGGTGAAACTAGTGGGGGGCAAAGAGAGTTTGTAGAATACTTGGCAAGAGCTGCTGTAGCAGTTGGTGTTGCTGGTGTTTTTATTGAAACTCATCAAGATCCAGACAACGCACCATCCGATGGTCCTAACATGGTACCCCTTGATAAGTTAGAAAAATTATTATCTCAATTATTTGAAATTGATAATTTAATTAAAAAATAAATGAGTAAAATTTTAAAGATAAGAGCCCGTCAAGTGTTTGACAGTAGAGGAAATCCAACAATTGAAGCTGAGGTATATTCTAAAAGTTTAAGTGCATCTGCTATTTGTCCATCTGGAGCATCAACAGGCTCATATGAAGCTTTTGAAAAAAGAGATAAATATAATAAAAAATATTTAGGCAAAAGTGTTTTCAGTGCAGTAAATCAAGTTAACACAAAAATTTCAAAAAAACTTAAAGGTACTAACATTCATGACCAATTACGTATTGATACAATATTAATCAATCTTGATGGGACAAGACAGAAGACAAGCCTTGGAGCAAATGCTATTTTAGCTGTATCTATGGCTACAAAAAAACTTTCTGCAAAAATAAAAAAAATTCCTCTTTATAAAAATTTTTTAGTAAAAAAAAATTTTAAATTACCTTATCCATTAATGAATATTATCAATGGTGGGGCACATGCTAACAACGGATTGCGAATTCAAGAATTTATGATCAGACCTGATATAGCAAAAAGCTTCTCAGAAGCTATGAGAATTTGCTTCATTGTTATTAACAATCTGAGAAACTTGATAGAAAAAAAAGGTTTGTCTACATCTGTTGGTGATGAAGGAGGTTTTGCTCCAATGATTAATAGTAATGAGCATGCACTAGATTTGATTGTTGCAGCAATTAAAAAAGCAGGTTTTAAAAATGGCAAGGATGTATCAATTTGCTTAGATGTTGCAGCTAATGAACTTTATAAGAACAAAAGGTATTCGATTCATTCAAAGAAATATATTTCAACCGATCAATCAATCAGCGAATATAGAAAGATAATTAACAAATATAAAATTAAATCTGTTGAAGACCCCTTTGCAGAAAACGACTGGCTGTCATGGACAAAGCTGATGAAGTCTATAAAAAATATACAAATAGTTGGGGATGATCTTTATGTGACAAATTTAGAAAGACTTAAGAAAGGTTTTTTAAACCAATCATCTAACTCTATATTGATTAAACTTAATCAAATTGGAACAGTTTCTGAAACCTTAGAGGTTATTAAGTTTGCCCAAATTATTGGCTTTAAAACAATTATCTCTCATAGGTCGGGAGATAGTGAGGATACATTTATTGCCGACCTTGCTGTTGGAACAAATTCAAACCAAATTAAAACAGGCTCCCTCTCAAGGTCTGAAAGAGTTGCTAAATACAATCAATTATTGCGGATAGAGGAAGAACTTGGCAAAAAGGCCAAAATGAATAAAATTTATTAATGCTCTTAAAAATAAAAAAAAACTACTTTTTATTAATCTCAACATTTCTAATACTTTATTTTTTTTTTAACCTTTTTGATGGTGAAAGAGGTCTCTTTTCATATTTTAAAAAAAAAGAAACTTTAATTATGTTACAATCTAAAGAAATTGATCTGATAACTAAAATTAAAGACCTTAATTTTAAAAACTCTCTACTAAGTAATAAGTTAGATCTTGATTATATTGAAACCCTTATTAGAGAAAAGTTTTTGTTTGGCAAAGAAGGAGAGACCCTTTATATAATAAAAAAGAATGACAATTAGACACCCTGAAAAAGTTAACAAACCGATAAATCCAATTAAAAAGAAACCTGATTGGATCAGATCTAAACTAGTGAATAGCAAAGAATTTTTCTTAACTAGGAATATTGTAAAAGATAATAATTTAGTAACTGTTTGCCAGGAAGCTAACTGTCCCAATATTACAGAGTGTTGGAGTAAGCGTCACGCAACATTCATGATCATGGGGGATACTTGCACAAGAGCATGTGCTTTTTGTGACGTCAAAACAGGTAAGCCTGGTAAGCTAGACCCCTTGGAGCCCATTAAGATTGCACAAGCTGTGAAAAAACTAAACCTTAAACACGTGGTGATAACATCTGTTGATAGAGATGACCTTTTAGATGGTGGATCAAATCATTTTTATGAAGTGATCAATCAAACAAAAAAAAATAATCCCAACACATCTATTGAGGTTTTAACACCAGATTTTCTTAGAAAAGGAGACTCTTATAAAAAAGTGTTAGAAGCTAACCCGGATGTTTTTAACCACAATATTGAAACAGTACCCAGGCTTTATCTAAAAGTAAGACCTGGATCCAGATATTTTTCATCTTTAGAGCTTTTAAAGAACGCAAAACTTGTAAATAGAAATGTCTTTACTAAATCAGGTCTAATGGTGGGTCTGGGAGAAAAAAAAGAGGAAATTATTCAAGTTATGGATGATTTAAAAGCTGCTGATGTAGATTTTTTAACTATTGGACAATACCTACAACCTTCAGTTAAGCACCATCCTTTAGATCGTTATTACCACCCAGGTGAATTTAAAGAATTAGAAACTATTGCAAAATCAAAAGGTTTTTTATTGGTATCTTCAACACCTTTAACCAGATCTTCATATCATGCAGATGAAGATTTTACTCAATTGCAAAAAAATAGATTAAGCAATTAATGCCTAAAGCATCAGTTAATAGACTAATTGAATGTGATAAAAATAAACTTATTGATTTAGTTTTAGATATAGAGAAGTACCCTAACTTTGTACCATATTGTATTGATGCAAAGATTTATGAGAAAAAAGACACCAAAGATTTTATTAATATTATTGCTGATCTTACAATTGGTAAAGGCCCCTTTAGCGACACCTACAAAAGTGATGTAAAATTTAATAAAAAAGATAACTCTATTTATGTCACAAATATAGGTGGACCACTTAATCATTTAAACAATAGATGGACATTTAAAGATCACAACAAAGGAACAGAAATTTATTTTGATGTAGACTTTGAAATTAAAAATAAATTTTTAAATATTTTAATGACAACTTCTTTTCAATATGGTCTAGATAAGATTGCCGATGCATTTCAAGATAGAGCAAATCAATTACTTAAGAGCTAATACGTACCTTAAAACTTTAGCTGTAGTTGCTTTTTGAATCGAAATTCTATTTTTACTCTTGAAAAAATTTTTTTTTACGAAAATTTTATTTCCTTTTTTAATTCCGATATAAACTAGACCAACAGGTTTTAACTTTGTTCCTCCTTTTGGGCCCGTAATCCCAGTAATTGATATTGATATATTGGCTTTACTAATTTTGCTTAAGTTTTTAACCATAGATAGACAGCATTCTTTACTTACAGAGCCATATTTACTAATGATTTTTTTTGGAACCATAAGAACACTAATTTTTGCTTCGTTAGAATATGTAATCAACCCTAGATTAAATACCTTGGAAGAGCCACTTATAGACGTGATTGTGCTGGATAGCATTCCACCTGTACAAGATTCTGCAAATGAAATTTTAAGTTTCTTTTCTATTAATTTTTTAACAAGTTTATTGGCTAAATTTTTCATTGTAAAACATAGCTTTTAACAATCATAAAGCAAACAACTGTTAGGACCACATATAACCCTGCACAAATATCATCCATTATTACACCAAAACTATTTTTAAAATTTTTATCAAAGAAGTTAACGGGAAAAGGTTTCATGATATCAAAATATCTAAATAGTATAAAAAATAAAGCATAATAAATAAGCGCTTCATTACTTTCTTTAGTTGTTCCATGAGATACTTCGTATAGATAAATTGGTATTGATTGACCAAGAAGCTCATCAATTACAATTTCTTTGGGATCTTTATCTTTAAAATTTTTTGTATGAGCTGAAACCGCATAAAAAGAATAAATAAATATGATTATTAGTCCAATTAAAATTACACCTGATGAGAGGCCGAGCGAATGAAATAGATAGAAAAGAATAATAGTTGTAGCTAGTGATCCAAATGTTCCTGGAGCAAATTTAATTTTACCTATACCGATCATCGTTACAAAAAGGGAATTAAAAGTTTTAATCATATTTAATTACTGAGACTATTACCTCACAAGCTATAGCTTTTTCTTTTCCTATTAAACCTAATTTTTCTGTTGTTTTCCCTTTAATGTTGATTTGGTTCGTTAAAATTTTACATAACTTTGCAATACAATTTATAATTTGTTTTTTATATATTTGAATTTTAGGTTTTTGAGTAATAATATTAATGTCAACATTGTTAATTAGATAACCTTTTACATCAATCTCTTTAATTATTTTATTTAATAAAATAGTAGATCGGATGTTCTTAAATTTTTTATTTTTATCTGAAAATTTTTCACCAATATCACCCAAGTTGCATGCTCCAAGGATCGCATCGATTAGAGCATGTAAAACTGGATCACCATCCGAATGACCCAAGGTACCGAGAGGTGAGGGTATTTTAATTCCACCTAAGTACAGTGGTTTATTAGGCACCAATCTATGCACATCAAAACCTAATCCATATTTAGTCACATTTTTAATTTCTATATCACTATTTATTGTAACTTTATTATTGTTAACTTCGCCTTTAATTATCTTAATTTTTTTTTCAGCTTTTAAAAATAAGCTTGCATCATCAGTAATCCCTACAGTTTTGTCAGCTTGTAGACTATATAATCTTTTATAATTAAAAGCTTGAGGTGTCTGTGCCAGATAAATATTTTCTCTTTTCAAACTTACAATTTGTTTAGATATCTTTTGCTTAATTGAGTCTGTACTTTGTATCCCAGGTATAACACAATCATTTAATTTTAATCCTCTTGTTAATCTATCTAACAATTTTAATGAGAAATTGGGTCTTGCGGCGTCATGAATCATTACACTTTTAATGTTATGATGTTTAATACTTTTTAGAGCCTTATAAGCTGATGAAGCCCTTGTATTACCGCCTTCAATAATTTTGATATTTTTGATTTTAAGTTTTTTTATTAAATTTTTATGTTTTTTATTAATAACAACGACTATTTTATTAAATTTTTTGTATTTTTTGGCCTTATCTATAGAATGAAGAATTAAAGGTTTTCCTTTATATAGATGGTAAGGTTTTGGAATTTTAGAATTAAACCTTTTACTTTCTCCACCCGCAAGTATTATAAAACAAGTATTCATGATTAATTTATATATTAGTTTATTTATCGCATAATGATTGATTTTATCAAAAATAATATTTTTATTGTAATAATTTTTTTAGTTACGTTATCATTAGGGTTCTTAACCTTTTTAACATTTATTGATAAAAGTTTTATAAATCTTAATGATTACAATCTACAACTACTTTTAATATCCAACATAGTACTTCTTTTTGTTTTTTTTATTATTGTTTTTTTAGAGGTAAAAAATTCACTTAGAAATAATATTGATGTTAGTGGCTCTAAAGCTAATAGAAAATATATAGCCTTTTTTTCATTATTTACATTAATACCTTCAATTTTAATTTCAATATTCTCATTATTTCTTCTATCATTCGCATTAGATCAATATTTAGATAAAAAAATTATTTCAGCTGTTAACAACTCATACGATATTGCAAAAAGTTACGTTGATAATGTAAAAAATAAAATTGAATCAGACATAGTTTTGGTTGGCATAGACTTAAATAAAAACGTTAATTCTTTTTATGACAACCCAAATAGATTCAAAAATATTTTAATAGCACAAAAACTTATTCGAAATATAGATGAGATTCATTTAATAGATAGTTTGGGAAATTTAATCCTAAGTACAGAGGCTGAATCAGACTTTATACCTCCATCCCTTGATGATATTGAAATTGTTTTTAACGACGGAAGGCCACATAAAATTATTAATTCTTTTGAAAATAAGTCGGCCGCACTTTTAAAACTTAATGAATATATAGACACCTATCTTTATGTCGTAAAATTTCTTGATGAAAAAATTTCCAACTATTTAGTAGACTCGGAAAGAGCTATTAATTTTTATTACACAGTTGAAAACAAACAAACTGGTATAAAAGTTTCCTTTATTTTAATATATTTAGTTATAGTTTCCTTATTGTTATTTTTGTCAATATCTATTGCTATTAAATTTTCATCTAGGTTTTTTAGATCAATTAATAATCTTATTTCAGCGTCATCAAGTATTGGTAGGGGAAATTTAAATATAAAAGTCCCAATTATTAAAACAGATAAAGATATGGAAATTTTAAATAATAATTTCAATTTAATGATTGAAAAGTTAAGAAACCAACAATCAAAATTATTAATTAATGAAAGACACGAAGCTTGGGAAGATCTTGCTAGAAAACTTGCTCATGAAATTAAAAACCCCCTTACGCCAATTCAATTAACCATAGATAGACTTAAAAATAAATATTCTGAAATGATATCTCTAAAAGAAAAAGACAACTATACTGATTATTTAAAATTAATAGTTAAGCAAATAAAACAAATTGAAAATTTAGTTAATGAATTTTCAGATTTTGCGAGAATGCCCAAACCAATTTTAAAGGACAATGATTTAGTTTTAATATTAAAAGATAATATTAAACTACTAAAAGAGCTGGATAAAAATATTAAAATTAATTTTATTTACAAAGCTGATCATATTTTTTTTAATTGTGATGGTGAGCAATTAAGTAGAGTTTTTCTTAATCTTATTAAAAATTCCATAGAAAGTATTCAAGAAAAGTATCTAAATAATTCTAATTTTAATGGACAAATTAATATAGAAATATCCAATAAAAATGATTATATAGAGTTTATAATAATTGATAATGGCAATGGTTTTGGTGCTTTCAAAAAAAATATTAACGATGTTCTGAAACCATACTTTACCACTAAAAAAAAAGGTACTGGTTTGGGTTTAGCTATTGTTAATAAAATAATTAATGACCACAATGGTTCAATTGATTTTATTCCACTTAAAGATGGAGCAAAAATTAAAATAAATTTTTAAAAGATGAGTACTGAAATACTAATTATTGACGACAATTCAGATATTAGAAAATTAATAAATGACTTGATAGTTGATGCTGGTTACAAAACTAGATTGGCAGCAAACTATAATCAAGCATTACAAGAAATTGATAAAAAATTACCTGATGTTGCTATTATAGATGTAAAGCTTGATAAGGGTGACAATGATGGTTTAGAATTGTTATCACATTTAAAAAATAAGAATAAAAATATACCTGTCATTATAATTACGGGACATGCAAATGTAGAAATGGCCATAAAAGCTCTTAAGTCAGGAGCATTTGAATTTATTGAAAAACCATTTGACCAAGAAAGATTATTGAATTTTGTCAATAGAGCTGTAGAAAATGTTATTTTAAAAAATAAAAATAAAGAATTTGAAGAGAAGCTTTTTTATTCATATGAAATTGTGGGTAATAGTCCAAATATATTAAATATTAAAGAACAAGTTAGTAAAATCTCACTTTCAGAAAGTAGAATTTTTATTAATGGACCCACAGGTTCTGGAAAAGAATTGATTGCTAGAAAAATACATAAAAAATCTAAACGTCAAAAAGGTCCTTTTATTATTATAAATGGTGCCCTCTTAGATATCAAAAAATATGAACTTGAATTGTTTGGTGAAGAAAAAGACAATGGTACAATTATTTATGGAGCACTTGAAAAAGCTTCAAAAGGAACTTTATTAATAGATGAAGTTTCAGAAATTCCCTTAGAGACACAATCAAAAATTTTAAGAGTTTTAATCGATCAAAAGTTTAAAAGAATTAATGGAAGTTATGATATTAAAGTGGACGTAAGAATTATTTGTTCATCTGGTAGGGATATAAAAAAAGAAATAGAATTGGGAAATTTTAGAGAAGATCTATACCATAGACTCAATGTGTTCGAAATAAATATAGATTCACTGCAAAAAAGAACCTCCGATATACCTATATTAATTGATTATTTTTCAGAAAAAATCGCTCTTAATTATAATCTTAAAAAATTGAATATTAATACAAATAATAATTACTTAATCGATTATAGTTGGCCAGGAAATGTCAGGGAATTGAGAAATTTAATCGAACGAATTGCTATTTTATCACCAGATAATGAAGAAAAAATATCAAATATAATTAAAGAATCTTTAAAAACTCCAGATTATGATTTAATCAAGTCAGAAAACTCTTTGTCTGTACCATTAAAAGAAGCTAGAGAAAACTTTGAAAAGGAGTATTTAACTACACAACTCAAGAAGTTTAATGGAAATATATCCAGGACAGCAGAATTTATTGGCATGGAAAGGTCCGCTCTTCATAGAAAACTCAAAGGTTTGGGTATTAAGGAATTAAATTAAAATGAATATAATTATTTGTGGAGCAGGTCGAGTAGGATTTACCATAGCAAAAATTCTTAGTGAACAAGGTCACTCAATTACCATAATTGATCAATCAAGCGAAGATATACAAAAAATTGATGACTCTTTAGATGTGAAAGCTATCGTAGGTAAGGCTACGTATCCGTCAATACTTGAAAAAGCAAATGCTTCAGAGGCGGATATGATTATTGCGGTTACTCGTAATGATGAAATTAACATGCTTATATGTCAAATTGCATTTTCAATTTTTAACGTCACCAAAAAGATAGCACGAATTAGATCTCAAGATTATCTAAATCCAAAATTTACAAAAGTTTATAATAAAGAAAATTTACCTATAGATGTAATTATTTCACCAGAAATTGAAATTGCTAAATCTTTACAGAGAAAATTAGAAGCCCCAGGAGCACTAGACAATGTCCCATTTGCTAATAATAAAATTAGACTACTTGAAATATTAATAAATGACAGTTGTCCGTTAATAGATATTAGACTTAACGATCTAACCAAAAAATTTCCAAAATTAGAATCAAATATTATGGGTGTTATAAGAAACGACAAGTTTATTGTTCTTAAAAAAAATGATGTAATGCTCAGAGATGACAAAGCATATGTTGTAATTAATGCATCTCAGATGCAAGAAACTTTAGACGCATTTGGACATAACGAAAAAATTTCAAATAAAATTTTAATAATTGGTGGTGGAAACATTGGTTTTAATCTAGCCAAAAGTCTTGAAGAAACGTTTGAATCAGCACGTGTTAAGATTATTGAAAAAAATAAGGAAAGAGCCGAATTTATTGCCAGCGAACTTAATAATACAATTGTTATTAATGGTAACGCTCTTGACGAAGAGGTTTTATTGGAAGCTAATTTAGATGAAGTTGAAACAGTGTTGGCTCTTACAAATGATGATGAAGACAATCTAATGGTAAGTGTATTGGTTGAAAAATTTACAAAAGATAAGGATGATTTAAATAACAAAAGAACAATGGCCCTGATTAATAAGCCAAACTATTCATTATTGCAATCATCACTAAAAATCGATGATTTGATTGATCCACGAATGAATACAGTATCAAGTATTTTAAAACATATACATAAAGGCTCAATAGCAAATGCCTACAGTATATTAAATGGCGAATATGAAATTATTGAAGCAGAAATAATTGAAACATCTGAGCTAATTAATAAAGAGTTAAAAAACTCTAACTTGCCTGATGAAATCAGAATTGGTGCAATCTTAAGAGATAATAAAGTTATAATTCCAGGGTCAAACTTTATATTTAAAAAAGAGGATATTGTCGTATTTTTAGCCAAAAAAGATTTTTTAAAAATAGTTGAAAATATGTTTCGTATAAGCTCAATTTAATTTAATGAATTATTTAAAACTCATTTATTTGAGTGTATTTTGTGGGATAATTTCTATTCTTTCTTTTTTTAATATTATCTACTGTTATTATTTAAATCTTTATTTAAATTTAAGCACATATGTTTATACTTTTTTCATATCACTATTTTTAACAATATTATTTTATTACGTAAAAAGTAACGATGAAAAAAAAACTAATATTTATGAAAAGATTGTAACTATACTTTTGGGTTATTTCTTATTACCTTTAATTATTTCAATACCTTTTTACTTTAGCATCTACAATTTAACATTTATTAATTCCTATTTTGAGTCTATTTCAGGATTTACATCAACAGGTTTTACCATCTTTGAAAATATAAAACATATAGACCAAGGTTTAATTTTATGGAGATCATCTACACAATGGCTTGGGGGACTTTATTTTCTTTTTTCTATAATTTTATTAATAGATATTTTTGATAATAGTTTTAAAAAGTCTTTAACTAATTTTATATCTTTTAATAAAGCTGAAACTTTAAAACAGACATTTAAAATTTTTTTATTATATTCAATTCTAACATTTTCAATTTTTGTAATACTTAATTTAATCGGTATTAGATCTTTCAATTCGTTAAATTTGGCGATGACAGTTATTTCTTCTGGTGGTTTTCTATCTACAAATGATCTGTCAAATATTTTGTTAAACAATACACAAATAATTATTTTTTCACTATTAATGCTCACATCATTCTTTAGTATTTTTTTAAGCTATAATTTAATCTTTATTAGAAATCGTAATCTTAATTTTTTTAATGAAGATATTCATTTAATATTCTATTTATTATTTTTATTAGTTATTTTTTTTATTTTCTTTAATTTTGAAAATAATTTTAGTAAATTATTCCTATCTTTAACCAGCAGTGTGTCAAATATTGGTCTCTCATTAGAATCCAAGTCAACAAACCTATCTTTTATTTTTTTAATATTAGTAATTATTGGAGGATCTTTTTTTTCTACCAGTTCAGGTGTAAGATTCTTAAAAATTTATTCATTATTTAAATATTCAATTAACGAAATATTGTCATATAGTAGACCTAAAAATATTTTTATTAATAAACACCTATTTTCAAAAGATTTTTTCCAATTAAATGAAATTTATAAATATTTTTTATCTATAGTTATTTTTATAATTTCACTCATTTTTTTAAGTACTTTATTAACGTTTAGTGGTTTAGATTTTGAAAGTTCTATAAAGCTATCTATTTTAACTTTAATGAATACAGTTAATTCATCCATGTATGGATTGGATGACTTTAACTTCTATAATTTACATTTTTTTACCAAATATTACCTCATTTTGTTTATGATCATTGGTAGAGTCGAGCTTTTAACTTTATTAATAATTTGTAAAAAATTTCTTTTTAAAAGTTAAATTCGTATTATAAATACTATTTGATAATAATATATGCGCTCTTAGCTCAGCTGGATAGAGCATCGGTTTTCTAAACCGAGGGTCGGTGGTTCGAGTCCACCAGAGCGCACCAATTATGATTGTACAAAACTAATAAAGAATTTATGAACGTATTTATTATTTTATCAATACTTGTAATAGTAACTGGAATTATTTTATTAGTAGTTAGTCCATCAGTTTTGTTTAAATTAAATTGGACTGAAAAAACAAAAAAAGAAAAGATCCTAATGTTCATGTTTTATAGTATTTTAGTTTATATAATAAATATCTTTTTTTGGATTATCTAATGGTAAGATTTTTACCGAAATGTGCTGATTGCGGTGATTATAACAGCATTCTAACACAAATTAGTTCTGGACCTGAAATAATACTTCTTTGTAGCGATTGCTATAATTTTAAATATACAAAAGAAAGACTTAAAGAAAATAGGTATGCTGAAGAAGAAAAAAACTAAAAAAAAAAAAACTAGGTTTTACGGTCTTGGAAAATTTAACTATTTTATCTTTAGATTTCTTTGTTCTCGCTTTCGTCTTTAAAAACTAAAAATTATTGGAATGAAAGGGTATTTTGTTAGATTATCTTATATTTAATTTGAGGGTTTGTTACGTGAGGTCGTAAGACCTTCATTATAAAATTAGCCTTTATATCATACATATAGTGAGTAATTTTAGCCTATAGCTATATATTGGTGTTGTTATTTTCAGCTCAAAATGTTTAATCAGCACAATTCAATTAATTTTGAATTATTTGTTAACAAATAAATAAATAAAACAGAGGAATAAAATATGTTTAAAAACTTAAAACAATTAACTTCTCTAGTTGCTATGGTTGCAGTTCTGTTCGCTTTTACAACAGAAACAATGGCTGCTAAGAAGTCTAAAACTCTTAAAAACACTATGAAAAAAGGTTTTGTAAGATGTGGTGT
>Ga0307986_10000138_pt1 | contig 51470 bp, 53 predicted proteins | sample EllFjometageno82_FD_203170 | JGI IMG/M metagenome (GOLD analysis project Ga0307986, IMG submission 203170) | Marine microbial communities from Ellis Fjord, Antarctic Ocean - #82 | ecosystem: Environmental > Aquatic > Marine > Unclassified | place: Southern Ocean | collected 2014-10-09 | reverse complement strand
AAAATTTTACACCCTGTAGAAAAATATATAACTAAGAATAATCCTCCTACGTTCTATGTAGAATTTTTTAATGAACAAAAAAATTTAAATAATATCAATTGTTTTTCAGATGAGGGTAACCAATGGGGAAAATCTAATGTTGATTTTAGTAAAAATACTCTAAATATAAATTTTAGAGACAAGTTTTTATTTCGTAGGGGTAGGGTTAACTGTTCCTTAAATGATAATGGAACTTGGAGATGGTTCGGGGTGCAGTTCTCTGTCAAACAAAATTAAATTAAATTAAATTAAACTTTCTAATTTAATACTCGAAGGTAGTAGTTTGGCATCATCAAAGTCTTCTAAATTATTCTGTCTTATTATTTGCTGTAAAATTTTAACATAAACCCTGCCAGTTTCTGCGTATTTATCTAAATGCTTTATAAGCACTGTACTATCAAGTTTTTTACCATCATCTCTTAATTTGGCTCTAGCTCTTCTAAAACCTTTATAGGTAGAGTGTGTATTTAAATTTCTTTGGTATGCTTTTACAGACGCTTGAAGTACTTTAAATTTCATAACTTTGTGTGTCGTGTTGGCATCCGCTCCCGCCGGTTTAATTCCTTCTCCTGACCATGTCCATTGGCCAAATAGTGCATTACCCTCTTGTGCGAACCTTGAAGTACCCCATCCAGTTTCTTTTGCTGCCTGAGCTATAGCCATAGATACTGGCACCTCATCCATTCTAACTTTTAATGTAGACAAGTCTTTATTCACAACACCATATTGTTTAAATTTTAAATTTAACCAATTATTTTCAGCTATTGTATTTTGATTTTTATTCAAAATATTGAAAAGTTTATTTCGATCTAATTTGATATGATTATTTTCCTGAATCACTAATGGTAAAATAATTTGAATAAATAGATCTTTTCTTTTTTTTGTATTTTCTATTTGTTTTATTTCTTCTGGCAACAATGTAAGTGAGATTGGTTTGACTAATTTAGTTTTTCTCACATCGTCAAGGTTATAATTAGTTGATCTGAATAATTCTTCAATTGTTAAAGCGCTCAATCTTACAGTATCAGTTGGCTCCTCGTCCAATTGTAAAACATCATCAAATAAAAAACTTTGATTTAATTCTTCATCTAATTTCGGGTCTATAAATATTTTTTGATTTTCTTTTAATTCATTTTCGACATTATTAGAAAAAATCATACTTTGTTTACTAAGGTCAATTACTAATGGGGTGATAGCAAAAATTGATATAATTATTATGCTTGTTAAAAGTGTTTGCGCTAAGCTTCCGAAGCTACTTTTTTGTTTTTTACTATCTTTTTTTTTACTTATTACGAAACCTTTTTTTTTAAGAAAGTTTTTAATTTCTAAAATTGAAATTTCAATTTCTTTGCTATTTATTCTAAATTTATTTTTTTTTATAAATTTTTTAATTTCTAAGATTGAAATTTTATTTTTCATTATAATTATACTGCAACAACTTCTTTAACATCGGGTAGGTAGTGACATAAGAGATTTTGAACACCTTGTTTGAGTGTCATTGTTGAGCTTGGACAACCTGAGCAGCTTCCTTGTAACTCTACTTTAACAATTCCATCTTTAAATTCTCTAAACTTAATGTCACCTCCATCTTTTGCGACGGCAGGTCTAATTTTTGTTTCCAAAATACTTATAATTTTTTTTTCAATTTCGCTATATTCCTCTTTTTTTTCTTCATTTAATCCATTTTCAATAACAAAATTTTTTCCTGTTATATAAAAATCATTAATTAATGATATGGCTATGTGCTTAATATCCTCCCAACTTATATCTTCACTTTTATTAATTGACAAAAAGTCTGTCCCTAAAAATATTCCCTCTACACCATTTATTGATAGAAGGTTTCTAACTAATTCGTTATCTGTTTCTTCTTTTTTTGTTACTTCAAAAGAACCATTATTAGAAACTGGTTTTCCCGGTAAAAATTTAAGGGAATTAGGGTTTGGTGTTACTTCAGTTTGGATGAACATCCTTTTATATATAATGATTAATTATAAAATTAAAACTAATTAATATATTTGGTTAAAAACCTACCAATTTTTTAATTTCCTTGATTTTCTTTGAGGCAATTTTGTCTGCTTTTTCAGAACCCTTTAATAAAATTTCATCTAAATATTCTTCATTGTTTAATAATTTTTTGACTTCTTTTGATATTGGTTCAATTTTTTCAATTAAAACCTCCGATAGCTTCTGCTTAAATTCAGAAAATTGTTTTCCACTAAAATCATTTATAGAATTTTCCATTTTTTGATTCATTAAGCTTGAATATATTCCCAATAAATTTTCTACTTCAGGTCTTTGGATTAAATCTTTAATAACTGTTGGCATAGGCATGGTGTCTGTTTTTGCTTTTTTAATCTTATTATATATTTCTTCATTCTCATCTGTAAGATTAATTCTGCTTAAGTCTGAGGGATCTGATTTACTCATCTTTTTTGTTCCATCTTTAAGGCTCATTATTCTAGAAAATTGTTTTTGTATTAAGGGCTCTGGAACTTTTAAAAAATCTTTCACATTAAAATCATTATTAAATTTTTGAGCAATATCCCTGCAGAGCTCTAAGTGTTGTTTCTGATCATCACCCACCGGAACATGTGTTGCATCATACAACAAAATGTCAGCAGCCATTAAAACTGGATATGAGTAAAGTCCTATACTAGCTTTTTCCTTATCTTTGCCTGCTTTTTCTTTAAATTGTGTCATTCTATTAAGCCAACCAATCCTTGATACACAACTTAGAATCCATGCCGCCTCCGCATGAGCTGAAACCATAGATTGATTAAAAATAATATTATTATTAGGGTCTATTCCACTTGCTATAAATGTGGCAGCTGTTTCTCTTATATTTTTCTTTAATTCTCTTGGGTCTTGCTTAACGGTTATCGCATGAAGATCTACAACACAAAAAATGCATTCATTTTCTTTTGTACTTTGTAGTTCTACGAAATTTTTAATTGCTCCTAGATAATTTCCTAAATGAAGATTTCCTGTTGGCTGAACACCTGAAAAAATTTTTTTCATAATTAATACTTTAGATGAATATCACTAATTTTAAAAGCTTTGATAAATATTGCTACCAAAAAGTAGAATGTTAGTCCCAATATCACTGCACTCAAAAGATAAATAGATTTAAAAATTTCTTCGTATATTAGCTTATCATTTAAAAAATGAATCAAAAAATTAAAAAATATTCCCATCATTATTGAGGCAAATAAAATCTTTAAGACTCTATCTATAAAAATTAAATTAAAGCTAAATAAATTTTTTTTTTTTAATAAAATAAATAGAAGAATTGCATGGAACCAAGAGGATACTGTAGTTGCTATGGGTATGATGATGAAACCGATTTCTTTAAAGAAAATAACACTAATCAAAATATTTAAAAGAACTGAGATTAAAGAAATATAAAATGGAATTTTAGTATTGTGTCTCGCAAAGAAAAAAGTTGAAAAAATTTTTATTAAAGAAAATGCAGGTAGCCCCACTCCAAAATAAAATAATGCTTTTGCAGAATTTTTAACACTTTCTTCATCAAACAATCCATACCCAAATAAAGAAGATATAATTTCTTCAGAAGCAATCGATAGAGCTATTGCCGCTGGTATACTTAAAAATAAGCTTAGCTCTAGAGCCTTGTTTTGTATTAAGTCTATTTTATCTTTTTTGTTATTTAAAATATGTTTGGAAAGCTGAGGAAGTATTACTGTTCCAATTGCAATGCCAGCAATAGCAAGGTTTATTTGATAAACTCTATCTGCATAGTAGAGATAAGATACTGCACTAGCTTGAAAAGAAGCAATGATCGTCCCTACTAAAATATTTATTTGAGTTACACCAGAAGAAAAAATACTTGGTAATAGTTTTTTAAAAAAAATTTTTATCTTTTGATCAATTTTAATATTTAATTTTAATCTAGGTGAAAAATACTTTTTTATAAAAAAGTATAGAAATATAAATTGCAATATTCCCGAAATTGTTACGGCATATGAAAGGTAATGTACTAATTGGTCGTTTAAAATTTTTCCTAATAACAATACAGCTATCAAAAGAATGTTTAAGATAATTGGTGCTACTGATGCAATTGCAAATTTGTTATGTGCATTTAAGATTGCTGAAAAAAAAGATGCTAAACTTATAAAAAATAAAAAAGGGAAAGTAATTCTTGTTAAAGTTATGGCCAATTCTATTTTTTGTGAATCTCCTTCAAATCCTGGGGCAATCAGAAATACAAATAATGGCATTAGTATCTCAATAACGATTACTAAAAAAAGTAATCCCAAAATAAGTAAATTAAAAACACTATTAGCAAATTTTGCTGACACTTTTTTTTTATTTAATAAAGAAGAATAGCTAGGCACAAATGCAGCATTGAATGTTCCCTCAGAAAATAACCTTCTAAACGTATTTGGAATTCTAAATGCAACGAAGAAAGCATCTGCCAAAGGTCCTGTACCAAGAAATAAAGCTATCAATATGTCTCTGACATAACCCAGCAATCTACTTATTATAGTAAAAAAACTAAATGTGCCTGTTGACTTAATAAGGTTCATAAATCATATTAGATAAAGTTCATAAATCATACTAGCCATAAATTAGCTCCATTTGTATATTTAATTAACATAAATGAAAAAAACTAAAATAAATCATTATACTGATAAAGAAGCTTTGGAGTTCCATAGTCATAACAAACCTGGAAAGATAGAGATTAATTCTTCCAAGCCGATGACTACCAAGAGAGATTTGGCTTTAGCTTATTCACCTGGTGTAGCAGTTCCTGTTAGGGCAATTGCTGAAAATCCTGAGGCTGCATATGATTATACTTCAAAAGGTAATCTAGTGGCTGTTATAAGCAATGGGTCCGCAATCTTAGGTATGGGCAATTTGGGTGCATTAGCCTCTAAACCAGTGATGGAAGGGAAGGCAGTTTTGTTCAAAAGATTTGCTGATATAGATTCGATCGACTTAGAAATCGATTCCAACGATGCTGATGAAATTATCAATAGTATTAAAAATTTTGCATGTAGTTTTGGGGGCATTAACTTAGAAGATATAGCTTCTCCAGATTGTTTTATTATTGAAGAAAAATTAAAAGAAATTTTAAACATTCCAGTTTTTCATGATGATCAACATGGTACTGCAATCATAACAACCGCTGCATTAATTAATGCACTAGATATAAGTGGAAAATTAATAAAAGATATTAAAGTAGTAGTTAATGGTGCTGGTGCCTCTGCAATAGCTTGTACCAATTTATTTAAGAATAGTGGTGTGTCTGATAAAAATATAACAATGGTAGATCGTAAAGGAGTAATTTATAGAGGTAGAACTGAAGGCATGGACCAATGGAAATCGGCACACGCAATTGATACAAAAAATAGAACCTTGGAGGATGCTATTAATGGTGCTGATGTATTTTTAGGCTTATCTGCTAAAGGAGCCTTAAAAAAAGAATTAGTAAAAACAATGGCAAAAAATCCTATAATTTTTGCTTGTGCCAATCCAGACCCAGAAATAACTCCAGAAGAAATAATGGAAGTTAGAAACGATGCTATTATTGCAACCGGAAGATCAGATTACCCCAACCAAGTAAATAACTTAATTGGCTTTCCATATATATTTAGAGGAGCTCTAGATGTTAGGGCAACTACAATTAATGAAGAAATGAAAGTTGCTGCAGCTAACGCTATTGCTAAATTGGCAAGAGAAGATGTTCCTGATGAAGTGGTTGCTGCAATGGGTGGTGATCGTCCTAAATATGGAAGAGACTATATTATTCCTTCTACTTTTGACCCAAGACTAATTAGTGTAATTCCTGCAGCCGTTGCACAAGCTGCTATGGATAGTGGTGTTTCAAGAAAAGATATAAAAGATTTTGAAGTTTACAAAGATCAACTTAAACAAAGGCTTAATCCTTCCATTACAATTATGCAGGGTATTAATTCTCATATTAAAAAAAATCAAAAAAGAATAGTTTTTGCAGATGGTGAAGATGAAAATACTCTTAAAGCTGCAATAGCGTTTAAAAATTCAAAATTAGGAATTCCAATTCTGGTTGGTAAAAAAGAAAACATTAAAGAACGAATAAGAGAAATTGGTTACAGTGAAAATTTTGATATTGAAATAATAAACTCTCAAGATACTTCAAAACGAGAAAAGTATGTAAATTTTTTATTTAAAAAAATGCAAAGAGAGCAAGGACTTTTGGAAAGAGATTGTGATAGGCTTGTAAGAAATGATCGTGTTATATGGGCTTCTTGTATGGTCGCCTGCGGAGATGCCGATGGTGCTGTTACTGGTAATACAAGAAGATTTGGAGCATCTTTGGATAAAATCACTCAAGTAGTGGATCCACGACCAGGAGAAATAATGTTTGGTTTAAATATGGTTGTCGCCAAAGGGAAAACTATTTTTGTTGGTGACACCAGTGTTAATGAATACCCAACCTCAGAAGAACTTGCAGAAATTGCAATATCATCAGCTAGGGTAGTAAAACTATTTGGTTTTGTTCCTAAGGTTGCTTTTGTTTCTCACTCAACTTTTGGCCAACCTCTTACTAGTAGAACCAAGCATATCAAAAAAGCAGTTGAAATTTTAAAAGGTAAAAATGTTGATTTTGATTTTGATGGAGACATGCAGCCAGATGTGGCTCTTAATGAAGAATACAAAGAGCTCTACCCTTTTTCTAGCATCGTTGGTAGTGCAAATATCCTAATAATGCCAGGACAACACAGTGCTGCTATTTCTTACAAGATGATGAAGAGTTTAGGTAATACAAGAGTTATTGGCCCTCTTCTAATCGGTTTGGGTCAACCGATTGAGATTGCACCACTTAGATCATCTACCTCCGAGATTATAAATTTAGCCTCAGTTGCAGCTTACTCTGCTGATGTAATTGATTATAAAAAAAATTAATTTTTTTGGATTCTTAAGTCTTCAACTAAAACAATGCTTGCTATAACGTTCTCAACATCAAGTATTTCTTTTGCTTCACTTATTACTTCTTTTCTCTCATCAGCTGTTAGAGAAATCCCATAAATAAATATCTTCTTTTTATATGTGTCTATTTGATAGTTAGTTGCTTTAATTTTTTTATTAAAAATCATGGCCGTTCTTAATTGTGACGTTATTAATAAATCTTTAGCTGATTGTTTAAAATTAAATTCTTCTTTTATCTTAATATCATTTTTAACAGATCTAACACCTTTAGTTTCCCAGGCTAATTTCGTAAGTTGAAGTTTTTCTTCTGGATTATTAACTTTACCTGTTAAAAAAATTCTACCATCTAAAACATTTGTACTAACTGACAATAGATTGCTTTTATCTCTTAAAATCATTCTTGCAGATAGATTTTTTTGCATTACAGAGTCATCTATTTGAGTTCCTAGTGAACGTGGGTCAAAAGCTACACTAACACCAGACCCAAAAATGCCCTTCGTGCTAAGCCCTACACATCCTGTAAATATCAAAAAAACTAAACTTATTAAAAAAATTCTATTTTTCATTTTTTAATTTTAAACAATAATTATAAATTTCTTTTTTTGGTACATTTGAATTTTGACTAATTAGATCGGTTATATCTTTGATACTTAATTTTTTAATCAACATTTGAACATTCTTTTTATCAGATTCGCTTAACACTTTCGATGAGTTTTTTTCTTTATCTTTTTCAGATATAACTATTGTTAATTCTCCTTTTGGATCAGATTCAAAAATTTCAAGTTTGTCAATATCCGTTCTTATATGTTCTTCATAAAATTTTGTCATTTCTCTACATATTAAAATTTTTCGCCCAGAAAAATGGTGTTTAATATCTTTAACAGACTTATTAAATTTCCGAGGAGAAATAAAGAAAACAATACAACTATCTAGATTAGATAGTTTTTCAAAGTCTTCTTTTAATTTAATATTTTTCTCTGGAAAAAAACCATAAAAAAAATATTTTTCACTAAACCCACTGATTGAAACTGCTGTTGAAACTGCCGATGCTCCAGGTATTGGAAAAATGTCTATTTTATTTGCTGAACATTCATTAATTAGTATTGCTCCTGGATCAGAAATAGAGGGCGTACCTGCATCGGAAATTAGTGAAACAACACAACCTGATTTTAAAATTTCAATTATTTTTAATAAATTTCTTTTTTCATTAAACTTGTGATTTGAAATAAGCTTTGACCTTATTTTATATTTATCTAATAAATTTTTAGATGTACGTGTGTCTTCACAAAGTATGTAGTCAGATTTTTTTAAGACCTCCAGGGCTCTAAGTGTGATATCACTCAAATTTCCAATTGGTGTAGCAACAATATAAAGGCCACTTTTAACTTTGTTATTTTTGTTTTCAGTATGTAGAATCATCGCGTTATATTGTTTATAATAACATTAAAATGAAGAAAATTATTAAATTTATATTACTTTTAACTTTAACTCTTTTACCTTCCTTAGGAAGTGTGTTTGCCGAAGAGAAAATTAAAATTGGATTGCTTATTCCATTGACTGGTAAAAATTCTGAAATAGGCCAATCAATTATCAAGGCTGTCCGATTAGCAATCAATCAGATAAATGACTCATCAATACAAATCATCCCAAAAGATACTGCTTCAAGTCCTGAAATCACTTTAAGATCAGCAAAGGAATTAGGTGCATTGGGTGTAAAAATAGTTATTGGTCCTGTATTTAATGAAAATTTAATTTATCTTAATGAATTAAATAATTTAATATTTTTATCATTAACAAACAAAAAAAATAATGTATCAAAAAATATTATTAATGTGGGTATAAATGCCTTATCCCAATTAAACGCTATTAAAAAATTTATAGAATTAAAAGAAATTAAAAAAACAATATTTCTAACTCCTGATTTAAATTATAAAAATGAAATTGAAGAAGCTATTTCTCGTTCTAAAATAAAAATAATAAAAAACTATATCTACAATACCGATTCAACAAAGCTTACAAAACAAATTGAAATAGTTACAAGGTATGAGAAAAGAAAACAAAATCTGGAGGATGAAGTAAAAAGGCTTGAAGAGTCGAATGAAATTAATAAAGAAAAATTAATAGACCAATTAAAAAAAAATGACACGCTTGGAGATGTAAAGTTTGATTCTGTCGTAATTGCAGATTTTGATGAAGGATTAAAAAGTGTAATAACTTCATTATTATATACTGATGTTTCACCTAAAGAAAAATACATTATAGCTCTCAACCAGTGGTTTGATGAATCTTTACTTAAAGAAATAAGTTTGCAGCCTTTGTATTTTCCGTCTATCAATAAAAAAAATTATGAAGATTTTTCATCTAAATATTTTGAGAAATATAAACAATATCCTAATCAATTGTCTTTTTTAAGTTTTGATTTAGTTGGACTTGTTTATTATTTAATTCTTGAAAATAACTCTATAGCGGATGAAAAGATTTTTACAAAAAAAACTTTATTTAAAGGAAAAGTAGGAATTTTTGAGATCAAAGATAATAAAATTAATCATATCCTAAATTTTTATAAAACAGAAAATAAAACTTTCAAAAAAATTTTTTAATTTTTTTATAAGCTTTAAATCTATGATCTATTTTATATTTTTGATTGGCCTTCATTTCTCCAAAAGTAATTTTTTTTCCAGTAGGTACAAAGATGGGATCATAACCAAATCCATTTTCTCCCTTCATGGTATTTGAAATATGCCCTTCAATTTTGCCAACAGAATTTATAGTTTTTTGGTTTGGTCCATAAATAGTTAAAGCACAAATAAATCTAGCTTTAATTTTTTTATTTTTCCAATTTTTATCTGTCTTATTTAATTCTTTAAAAACTCTATTTATTGCTTTAACAAAATTTCCCTTTTTCCCTCCCCATCTTGCTGAATGAATACCTGGGTCTCCATCTAAAATATCTATCTCCAGCCCTGAATCATCTGATAAACAAATCATTTTGGATTTTTTAGAAAAATACCTTGCTTTAATTAAAGAGTTTTCCTCAAAAGATTTTCCATTTTCAATTGGACTTTTAAGTTTAAAGTCTGAAGTAGATAAAATTTCAAGGTTTTTAGGCAATAAGTCTCTAATTTCCTTTAGTTTTCCTTTATTATTTGTACCTATTAATAATTTTATAATTTTTTTTTTTAACATCTAGCAATTTTTAAATTTCATACCATATAAGTCACAATGGAAAAAGATCAAAGCATCGATAATAAAGAACAAGTTAATGAACCAAGTAAAATTAATGCAGAAGATAAAGTTAATGAGGATAAAAAAGATACCTCAGAGAATATAGACCCAATAAAAGAAATTAGTCCTGAAGAAAAAATTTTAGAACTAGAGGATAAAGTAGCTAGAGCCTTTGCTGAAATGGAGAACCAAAGGAGACGTTTTGAAAAAGAAAGAGAAGATGCTTTTAATTATGGTGGTTTTACATTTGCAAAAGAAACCCTGAACCTAATTGACAACTTGGATAGATCAAAACAAATATTAGAAAATGATGAAGGGTTGAAAAATTCTGAGGCTTTAAAAAAGACTTTAGAACATTTTGATATTATAAATAAAGATATGGTTTCTATTTTATCCAAAAATGGCATTACCCCCATAGACTCGGTTGGTAAAAAACTTGATCCAAACCTTCATCAAGCCATGATGGAAATTGATGATGATCAAAAAGAACCCGGTTCAATTGTTCAAGAAATTCAAAAAGGATTTATGATGAAAGACAGACTTCTCAGACCCTCTCTCGTTGCTGTTTCAAAGAAGACTGAAAATAAAGAAGAAAAAAGTGAGGAAAATAAAGAAAATTCAGATGATTAATAATATTTGTAAGAACTTGTAGATTAGAAATTAACACTTATATGAAGGATAGAATTTAAATTATGAGCAAAATTATTGGAATAGATTTAGGAACAACTAATTCATGTGTATCAATCATGGAGGGTAGTCAGCCCAAAGTTTTAGAAAACGCAGAGGGTGCAAGAACCACTCCTTCTGTTGTTGCTTTTACTGATGATGGAGAAAAACTTGTTGGACAACCTGCTAAAAGACAGGCTGTAACTAATCCTGAAAATACTATATTCGCAGTTAAAAGATTAATTGGAAGAAACTTTGAGGATCCGACTGTAAAAAAAGATATTGCAGCTGCTCCTTTTAAAATTGTAAATTCTGAAAAAGGTGATGCTTGGATTGAGGCTAAGGGTGAAAAGTACTCTCCTTCACAGATTTCAGCTTTCATTCTTCAAAAAATGAAAGAAACAGCTGAAAAATATTTAGGTCAAGAAGTAACTAAAGCGGTAATCACTGTTCCTGCGTATTTTAACGATGCCCAAAGACAAGCAACAAAAGATGCTGGCAAAATTGCTGGCTTAGAAGTTTTAAGAATTATTAATGAACCTACTGCAGCTTCTCTTGCTTATGGTTTAGATAAAAAAAAAGAAAATAAAAAAATTGCTGTATATGATTTAGGTGGTGGAACCTTTGACGTATCTATTCTTGAATTAGGTGATGGTGTATTTGAAGTTAAGTCTACTAATGGTGATACATTTTTAGGTGGAGAAGATTTCGATAACACAATTGTTGATTATTTAATTGGAGAATTTAAAAAAGACAATGGTATAAATTTAAGAACCGATAAACTAGCTCTTCAGAGATTAAAAGAAGCTGCTGAGAAAGCAAAAATTGAACTTTCTTCTGCTGAACAAACAGATATTAATTTACCATTTATAACTGCCGACAAAACAGGTCCAAAACACATTAATTTAAAAATGACTAGAGCTAAGTTAGAAGCTTTGGTTGAAGATTTAATTTCAAGAACATTGCCTCCTTGTAAAACTGCACTTAAAGATGCAGGTCTTACTGCAAATGAAATTGATGAAGTTGTAATGGTGGGTGGTATGACAAGAATGCCAAAAGTTTTGGCTGAAGTAAAAAACTTTTTTGGGAAAGAACCTAATAAAAGTGTAAATCCAGACGAAGTTGTTGCAATGGGTGCCGCTATTCAAGCTGGTGTACTTCAAGGGGATGTCAAAGATGTGCTACTCTTAGATGTAACACCGTTGTCTCTTGGTATCGAAACTTTAGGTGGAGTTTCAACGAAATTAATTGAAAAAAATACAACAATTCCTACCAAAAAAAGCCAAGTTTTTTCTACAGCAGATGATAATCAGCCTGCTGTATCAATAAGAGTTCTTCAGGGTGAAAGAGAAATGGCCTCTGATAATAAAATGTTAGGAAATTTTGAATTAGTTGGCATTGCACCAGCCGCAAGAGGAATACCTCAAATAGAAGTAACTTTTGATATTGATGCAAATGGAATTGTTAGTGTTTCTGCAAAAGATAAAGGAACTGGAAAAGAACAAAAAATTCAAATTCAGGCTTCTGGTGGTTTAAGTGATGAAGAAATTGAAAAAATGGTTAAGGATGCAGAAGCAAATAAAGATGAGGATAAAAAGAAAAGAGAGTCAGTAGATGCAAGAAATCAGGCTGATACTTTGATTCATTCAACAGAAAAAAATCTAAAAGAACATGGTGCTAAAGTTTCAGATGCAGACAAAAAAGCAATAGAAGATGCCTCATCTGCTTTAAAAGAAGCAATTAAAGGAACTGATATTGAAGATATTAAGAAAAAAACAGAAACCTTAGTTCAGACATCTATGAAGTTAGGTGAAGCAATTTATAAATCCCAAGAAAAGAAATCAGATTCGTCTAAAGATGGTAGTAAAAATGGTGAAGGAAAAAAAGACGACAATGTAGTTGATGCAGACTTTGAAGAAGTAAAAGAAGAAAAAGAAGTAAAAGAAGATAAAGAAAAAGAAAAAGAAGATAAAGAAAAAGAAGATAAAGAAAAAAGTGCTTAAGACTTAAAACAACTATCATTTTATAGTAACTTATGGCTAAAAGAGATTTTTATGACGTCTTAGGTGTTAATAAAAATGCAAGTCCGGAAGAATTAAAATCAGCATATAGAAAATTAGCAGTAAAACATCACCCTGATAAAAATCCTGGTGATAAAACTTCTGAAGATAAATTCAAAGAAGCAGGTGAAGCTTACGGTGTTCTATCTGATCAAGAAAAAAAGCAAAACTATGATAATTTTGGACATGCGGCTTTTGAAGGTGGTGGTGGTAGGCAAAGTGCTGGTTTTGGTGGAGCTGATTTTTCAGACATTTTTGAGGATTTTTTTGGGGACTTTGGAGGTGGTGGAAGGTCTAGTGGAAGAAGAAACGCCACTAACAGGGGATCTGATTTAAGATATGATTTATCAATTACTCTTAAAGAGGCCTATGAAGGTAAAAAACAAGATATAAAATTTTCAACTACAGAAAAATGTGATACGTGCAAAGGTAATGGATCTAAACCAGGCTCTTCTCCAGACAGATGTACGGTGTGTGGGGGAAATGGTAAAGTAAGATCCAATCAAGGTTTTTTTACTGTTCAACAAACCTGTTCTCAATGCCAAGGCTCTGGGGAAGAAATCACAAATCCATGCACAGATTGTAACGGTCAAGGTAATAAACAAGCATCAAAGAAAATATCTGTAACTATACCAAAAGGTGTTGATGATGGAACAAGAATAAGGTTAGCAAGCAAAGGTGAAGCTGGTGCTAAAGGTGGTGCTAGTGGTGATCTATATCTATTTATCAATGTTCACACTCACGATCTCTTTAAAAGATCGGATGAAAATTTATTTTTTGAATTCCCAATTTCAATCGCTGATGCTGCATTAGGTACTACAATCGAGATACCTACAATCGATGGCGGAAGAGCAAAAATAAAAATACCAGATGGAACACAAAGTGGAAAACAATTTAGATTAAAAGGTAAAGGAATGCCATACATGCGTGGAAGTGGAAATGGTGATCTTTATGTTCAAGTAAATACCGAGGTTCCAGTTTCATTAAATAAAGAACAAAAGGAATTACTTGAAAAATTTAGAAAAATTGAAAATGAAAAATCCAACCCGAGTATTAAAAAATTCTTTCAAAAAGCTAAAAGTTTCTGGAAAAACTAAAAGACTAATTAAGTAAAAAAGGTTAATATTTACTTAAATGAAAAAGATTAATTTAGCTATTAGTGGGTGTCTTGGAAGAATGGGACAACAACTAATTAAATCTTCTAAATCTAATAAAGATTTTAAACTAGTTACTCTTACTGAAAATAAATTAATTAATAAAAGAATAGCTGGGATTAAACTTAATTTAAATACTGATCTAGCTTTTAGCAAAACTGATATAATCATCGATTTTACGGTTCCCAAATGCACTCTTGATATTCTTAAAATTGCTACAAAATTAAAAAAAAGAGTAGTCATTGGAACAACTGGTTTTACTCAAAAAGAAGAAGCTCAAATTAAAAAATATTCAAAAAAAATTCCCATACTAAAGGCTGGTAATATGAGCCTAGGAGTCAATTTGTTAATGTATTTAACCGAGGTAGCTTCAAAGTCATTAAATGATGATTACTTAAGCAAGATATTTGAAATACATCACAAACATAAAAAAGACTATCCATCAGGAACTGCTTTAATGCTTGGAAAAGGCATTGCAGAAGGAAAAAATAAAAATTTTCAAAATTTAATTGGTAAAAAGTTTTTGAATAAAAAATCTTTTCCTTTTGGAAAAAAAATTAATTTTAATTCAATTAGAAAGAGTGAAATTATTGGAGAACATGAAGTGACATTTTCAAGTGGCAAAGAAACAATAAAATTAAATCATGAAGCCTTTGACAGGGCGCTATATTCAGATGGTGCTTTAACAGCAGCCAAATGGCTTATAAGTAAAAAACCAGGACTTTATTCAATGAGAGATTTATTAAATTTTAGATAATGAATGAAGAAGAAAAAGCAAAAAAAATATTAAAAATTTTAAATAAGATCTATCCAACAACTCCTATTCCACTAAATCATACAAGTAAGTTTACCCTTTTAATGTCTGTTCTTTTATCTGCACAATGTACAGACCTAAATGTTAACAATGTTACAAAGGACATATATCCAAAATATAATAAGCCTGAACATTTCGTAAAATTAGGAAGAAAAAAAATTGAAAAATTAATAAATCGTATAGGAATTTTTAGAATTAAAGCTAAAAGTATTTATTTAATGTCAAAACAACTGCTTGAAGAACATGGTGGGAAAGTTCCAAAAACCTTCGAGGAACTCGAAAAATTACCAGGCGTCGGCCACAAGACAGCTAGTGTCGTGATGTCTCAAGGATTCGGTATTCCAGCGTTTGCTGTTGACACTCACATTCACAGACTTGCCCAAAGATGGGGCTTAACAAATGGTAAGAATGTTATTCAAACTGAAAAAGACTTAAAAAGAATTTTCCCTAAAAAAACTTGGAGTAAACTTCACCTACAAATAATTTATTATGGAAGAGAGTTTTGTAAAGCAAGAGAATGCTATGGTTTGACTTGTAAAATTTGCACCACTTGTTATCCTAAACGTATTAGTCCATTTATAATTAAAAAAGCTTAATATGAAAATTCTAGGAATTGGAAATGCCATCGTTGATGTTATCTGCAAAGTTGAAGATATTTTTTTATTAAAAAATGACCTTACAAAAAGTACCATGAAATTGGTTGATGAGATTGAATTTAAAAAAGTTTTATCTAGCTTAAAAATTGAACAAACAATTGCTGGAGGGTCTGTCGCAAATTCTATAGTTGGCCTATCTCAATTAGGAAATGATGTTTCTTTTATTGGTAAAGTTAATAAAGATGATTTGGGTGAAAAGTACGAAAAAAGTTTAACAAAAGAAAAGGTTAAATATTTTTACAATAAAAAGGAGGAGGTTATTCCAACTGGAACATGTCTTATTTTAATCACACCTGACTCTGAAAGAACAATGGTTACATTCTTGGGTATTGCAGGAAAAATTAGTGAAAAGGATATTGATGATAAGGCTGTTAAAGAAAGTGACATGATATTTCTAGAAGGATATCTGTGGGACGAAGGCGAACCAAAATTAGCATTTGATAAAGCAATGTTGCTTGCTAATAAAACTGCCATGTCTTTATCAGATCAATTTTGCGTTGAAAGACACAAAGATAGTTTTTTAGATTTGGTAAAAAATAAACTTGATATTACTTTTGCAAATGAGCAGGAAATTAAGTCTTTAATAAATGTAACTAGCTTCGATGAAGTTATTACATTTGGAAAACAATTGGGAAAATTTCTAATTATTACTCGTGGAGAACTTGGAAGTATTGGTATTATCAAAGATGAGGTTGTTGAATGTGATAGTAGAAAGAATTTAGAAATACTTGATTTAACTGGTGCTGGAGATTTATTTGCAGCTGGTTTTCTTCATGGCTTCGCAAACAATTATTCGATGAAAGAAAGTCTTGAAAAAGGGACTGAAATGTCTTCCAAGATAATTCAAAAAATTGGTGCCAGACTAGATTAAACTTTATTTTATTCTATAAAATATCCATTTTTATGACTTAAGATTAAGTTTTCATCATTGAATTTTTCACTTATTTTTTTTCGTAATCTATAGATATGAGTTTCTACAGTATGTGTTTCCATGGTTGATGAGTACCCCCAAATATTTTTTTGTAAATCTAGAACATTATGTTTCATTTTATTTTTAATTAAATATAAAATTATCTCTATCTCTTTTTCAGTTAATTTTAAATTATTATTGTTTTTAGAAATCAATCTAGAATTTAAATCAAGTTCATAGTTTTTTATATTAATCCTAGATTTATTGTTAAATTTTAACTTGATTAATTGTATATTAATTAATTCAACTAATTTATTAAGGGAAACTGGTAGGTTTTCTATATAAAATAGATTTTTTTCACTTATATTTTTATTTAATAATAAATTTTGATCTGGTTTTAAGATTATTAAAGAATTTTTAATATCTAAAGGATCTGCATGATTAAACTCATCTTCTTTACTATATTTTATAATTCCAAAAGACAAATTTTCTTTAATCTCTTCTAAGATTTCATATAGTAAATTAAAATTAATAATAAAGATATTTTGTTTCATTGCTTTTGTAACTCTTATGATAATTCATGTAAAAAATAAAAACACCCTTATAATTGATGAATTTAAAATTATGTGCTGTGTTGGCAAAAATGGTTTGAGTTCTTATAAAAGAGAAGGTGATTTTTCAACACCTATAGGAATTTTTAAATTAAAAAAATTATATTTTCGTAAAGATAGAGTAGGTATTCCAAAAACTAAGATTAGTAAAAAAAAAATAACACGCAATTTGGGTTGGTGTGATAATCCAAATCACAAAAAATACAATGAAGAAATTAAGATTTTTAACAAAAATTCAAAAGAAAATTTTTTTAGAAAAGATGATAAATATAATTATTTAATAACAATTAATCATAATGAAAAAAAAATTCCTTATAATGGGAGTGCTATTTTCATACATCTAACTGATGATTATAAACCTACAGCTGGATGTATAGCTTTAAAAAAAAATGATTTTGATGTTTTATTAAATTTAATTGATAAAAAAACTAAAATAAAAATTGGTTAATTTCTTGGACCAAAAATCTTAGACCCAATTCTTAAAAATGTTGCTTTGTTATCAACTGCTTCAAGATAATCTTCTGACATTCCAATGCTTAAGTCTGATAAATTTAATTCTTTATTAATTTTATTCATTTCTGAAAAATAATCTTGAGAATTACCTTCTTTTGGGGGTATACACATCGTGCCTATAACGTCTAAATTCAACCCTTTGCAAAATTTATAAAAGCTAAAAACCTGTTCTTTTTTAACTCCAGATTTTTGCTCCTCATTAGCAATATTTATTTGAATAAATATTTTTATTTTTTTCCCTTGTTTATTTTGTTCATCTGCAATTTTAATAGCAAGTTTTTCTCTATCAACAGAGTGAATATAATCAAAAATTTTTACAACAAACTTAACTTTATTTGTTTGAAGGGGGCCAATCAGATGAAGCTTTATATCTTTATTCGCAGACTTAGTTTCGGTCCATTTATCTATTGCTTCTTGAACCTTATTCTCTCCATAATCTATATGACCGTGTTTAATTAGAGGTAGTATATTGGACATAGAATGAGTCTTGGATACAGCAATAATTTTGGGCGTAATATTTACTCGCTTCTGAGTGTCCATTTTTAATTGTATTTCTTTTTGAATTTCAATTAAATTAAGCAAAGTACTATGCATGATAATTTACCATTTTTTTTTGTATTTATTGATAGTTTTGATGAGAAATATATCAGAAAATTGAATAAAAAAGTTGCAATAATTTACAGAAATTACTCTGTTAAATATAACAAAGAACTAATATGTAAAATTAAAGATTCATGTAAAAAGAATAAGATAAAATTTTTTCTTGCAAATGATTTACGATTAGCAACAAACTTAGGTTTAGATGGTGTATATTTGCCTTCATTTAATAAAAGTTTAAATATTTCCAAAACAAATATGAAAAAAAAGTTTTTAATTATTGGTTCAGCGCACACAATACAAGAAATAAAGAACAAGGAACTGCAAGGTGCTACAGCAATCTTCATCGCTCCACTATTAAAAACAAAAAAGAACAAAAAATTTTTGAATATAATAAAATTTAATTTATTGGGTCAACAAACAAGAAAGAAAATTATTGCTCTAGGTGGCATTACTGATAAAAATTTGAAAAAAGTAAGAATGACCAAATCCTATGGGTTTGCTGGGATTTCCTATTTTAAGGGCAATAATCACAAAACAATCAAAATATAAAAATGACAAAAATTATAAACGATATCAAGATTTTGCTAAATTTATTTAATGGTGGCAAATATGAAATGGTGATTACAAAATCAAAAATGCTTATTAGAAAATTTCCAGAATATTTAATTTTATATAATATATTAGGATCTACATATCAAAAAATTGGAGATTTAAAACTAGCAAAAGAAACATTTCTAAAAGGACTTAAACGAGAGCCAAGTAATATTTCAATTATGAATAATTTAGGGAATACACTTAAAAACCTTGGAGAGCTCGATTCTGCTGAAAATTTGTTCAAAAAGATAATTAAAAGTGATCCAAATTATATAAACGCTTATGTAAACCTTGGTAACCTCAAAAGAGATAGTAACGATTTTGATTCAGCTATCAAATTATATACTCAAGCATTAGAAATTAATAATAAAAATCCAGTTGTGCTTTACTCTATTGCCTTAGCCTACCAAGGGTTAGGTAAATTTACACTTGCAATTGAATATGCTCAGAAAGCACTTGTTATTGACCCTAAATTTACACAAGCAGACTCATTAATTAGTCAATCAATTAAATATAAAAACGGGGATAAACATTTAGATGATATGAATTTAAAAATTAATGATTTAAAATTAGATGATAATCAAAAAGTAAATCTACTGTTTGCTCTTGCAAAAGCTAATGAGGATACAAATCAGATCGAGAAATCTTTCAAAAACCTGAATGAAGGTAATCAAATTCGAAGACGATTAATAGACTTTGATATAAATAATGAGATCACCCTATTTAATCAGATAAAAAAAATATTTGGTAATGTCAATAAAAAAGAATTTATAAAAAAATCAATTTCTGACAAAAAAATAATATTTATATTGGGCATGCCACGCTCTGGTACTTCGTTAGTTGAACAAATAATTACAGCCCATTCCAGAGTTTTTGGTGGTGGAGAACTTCCACAGTTATCAAAGATTATGAAAGAAAACCTTATGAGTGGTGATATTATTTCAGAAGATAAAATAAACAACTTAATTACTGATGAATTTTTCACTGATCAATTAAGAAAAATTTATTATGATTATTTAAAAAGATTTAACTCTGATAAAGATTTTATTACAGATAAAGCTCCTTTAAATTTTAGGTGGATCGGTTTAATTAAAATACTTTTTCCTAATGCAAAAATAATACACTGTACTCGTAACCCTAGAGATAATTGCTTTTCATTATTTAAAAATTTCTTTGAGGGTGGTTTAAACTTCAGTTATGACCAAAAAGAACTTAATTCATACTATGGGCTATATCTGAATTTAATGAATTTTTGGCTGGATTTATTTCCAGATTCAATTTACGAAGCAAATTATGAAAAAATTGTTAATCATCCACAGTATGAGATTGAAGAAATATTAAGATTTTGTAATCTCTCTTGGGAGGATAATTGCTTAAACTTTCATAATAATAAAACTCCAATTAAAACTATGAGTACTGCGCAAGCAAGACAGCCTATTTATAAAAGTTCTATAAACTCTAACGATAAATTTTCTTCATTTCTTGAAGATTTAAATAAAAATATTTAGATTTAGACAAAAAAAAAGCCCCAATAAATCGGGGCTTTTTCTATAATTTTTAGTTTACTTAGAATGCAAATGAAACAGCTATTTCTGTCATACTATCAGAAGTAGTAGCACCACCTATATTATCTACTGAATTTCTGTTTCCAGCAATTTTCATAGATCCCATAGTGTAAGCCGCAGCGAAACCTTCAGTTTTTTCCTTAATAGATTTAAGTCCAGCTATTCTACTATAAACAGTTGTTCTCTCACCGTAAGAAACAGAAAGGTTTTCGTTGATGTTATAAGCAGTACCCCATGCAATTGTTTCTTGATCTTTTGCACCAAGTCCACCTTTTTCTTGGTCAGATACTTGCGCACCCAATGTAGCTGCTCCAATAGTGTAGTTTGTGAAAAAAGTCATATCTACAGTATCACCTGTTCCTGCATCTACATTAGCACCAGCAAGATCTTTTCCGCCGCCGCCACCTAAACTTTCACCATAACCTAAGCCCCAAGCAACACCTGCAAGTCCGAAAGCATCCCCTGAACCAGTTAATGCAAAGTCAGCAGCACCATCACCTGCGCCTGAAGTAGATCCATCAGAATTACTAGTTCCTGAACCCTTTCTATAAGCAGCATCAAGTTTAACACCCCCAAAAGTTTTTACGTAGTTAAATACACCTGAAGAACCAGCTGTTCCAACTCTACCACTTTTGTACGTTGCTCCACCTAAACCGTCCCAGATTTCTTCTGCAGCAGTTGGTGTTTTATCATCAATGTTTGCAAGTCCTGATCCAGAACCTTGGTCAAACGCTAATGTTCCCATGTCACCCAAATCAACAGATAATCTAGCTGATGACATACCAGCAAATTGGTCTGCAGATGTTTGCATGTAAGATACAGTGTATCCGTTAACATCACCTGAAGCTGTAAAGCTTAGGTTAGTTTTCATACCCATTGGGTTACCAGTTACTTCTCTCTCGTCTTCACTTGTATAAGTTAACACTGAAGCACCACTTACTGACATTTCTGCAGCGTGAGCTGAGATTGCAGCAAGAGATCCAGCTAAAGCTGTTAAACCTACTTTTTTAAAGTTATTCATGTTTTTTCCTTTTGTTATTGTTTTCATATATGAATAATGCCAACATACATTTTGTTAAGTAAATTTGTTCATTTTTAATTGATTTAACCCTTTTTAAACTATTGTGTTGCAAAAATATCACTTTTTAACCTGTTTTTTTCATTTTATTGTTATTTAGTATAGAAATGAGGCTAAATATAAAAATAAAACTTCAATTATTAAACTATGAAATTTTACTATAAAAAATTGTTACCTACATTTTTACTATGCTTTTTTTTACTTAACTCTTGTGGAATTTATAAAAAAACAGATGCAAGAAAAATTCCTACAAATGCTAACGATAGAATTAAAAAAAATATGGAAGAAGGTAGAGGTTTTAGATTAGGAAAACTTGGTAAAAATAAAGGAGGAGATTTTCAGTTTGCAACTTCCAATCCTTTGTGGAGAGCAGCTTTAGAAAAATTGGATTTTGCACCCTTAAACAATGTGGATTACGGAGGGGGTATTATTGTTACTGATTGGTTTAGTGAGGGCGATACGACTGAACAACTTAAAATTACAGTTAGATTTTTAACAAACGAGATTAGGTCAGATGCTATTTCAATTATAATTCATAAAAAAATTTGTGATAATCAAAACAACTGTAGAGTTAATAAAATTGAAAATAAATTAAATAATCAAATCAAATTCGCTATTTTGAAAAAAGCCTCTCAAATGCAAAAAAGTGACCTTGTAAAGAAAAAGGAAGATAATGGACCAGCTACACTACCAAAAAATTTCTAGGTAGCCAAAACCCTTCAATAAGATAAATTATTTAAAATGGAACCTGTAAGATATAATTTCAAAATTATCGAAAAAAAATGGCAAGAATATTGGGAACTAAATAAAACTTTTAAAGCTAAAATAACAAAAAATAAAAAAAAATTTTATTGCTTAGAAATGTTTCCGTATCCATCTGGCAAAATTCATATGGGTCACGTAAGAAATTACACTATAGGTGATGTGCTCGCTCGTTTTAAAATAATGCAAGGGTTCAATGTGTTACATCCTATGGGGTGGGATTCCTTTGGCATGCCAGCTGAAAATGCAGCAAGACAAAATAATTTAGACCCAAAAGACTGGACTGAAAAAAATATAAAGACAATGAAGAGCCAATTGAAACAATTAGGTCTCTCTATTGATTGGGATAAAGAAATATCTACTTGTTCACCTGATTATTACAAACATCAGCAAGCTTTTTTTTTAGAACTATTCGATAAAGGCTTAGTTTATAGAAAAGAAAAATATGTAAATTGGGACCCAGTTGATGAAACTGTTCTTGCCAACGAACAAGTTATTGATGGCAAAGGATGGCGATCAGGAGCACAAGTTGAAAGAAAAAAACTAAATCAATGGTTTTTCAATATTTCAAAATTTTCTGATGAATTATTAGAGGGTTTAAAAAATCTTAGTGAATGGCCAAACAAAGTAAAAACTATGCAGAAGAACTGGATAGGAAAATCTTTTGGTTGTGAAATAAATTTTGAAGTAGAAAATGCTCTTCCTGTTAAAAATATTAAATGTTTTACTACAAGGCCTGACACGCTTTTTGGTTTATCTTTTTTAGCAATATCTGTTGATCATCCCATAGCTAAATTTTACGAAAAAAATAAGCAATTTCAAAAATTTAAAGAGGACTGCTCAAAAACAGGAACAACTGAAGAGTCAATTGCGCAGGCTGAAAAGCTTGGTTTTAAAACTGAATTAATGGCAATTAACCCTTTAGATTCATCTGTAAAAGTTCCTGTTTATTTTGCAAATTTCGTATTGATGGATTATGGTTTTGGGGCTGTGTTTGGTTGTCCTGCACATGATCCTAGAGATTTTGAATTTGCAAAAAAATATAATTTAAAGATCATCTCAGTAATCGAACCAGAAAACAAAAAACACAGGATCGATTTAATTGGTGCAGCTTATACAGGACCAGGCAAAATAATTAACTCTAAGTTTTTAAATGGTTTAAAAGCACCCGACCAATCCATAATAGAAGCCATTCGGATACTTGAAGAGAAAAAATTAGGAAATAAAAAAATTAATTTCAGATTAAAAGATTGGGGTGTATCTAGACAAAGATATTGGGGATGCCCAATTCCAATTGCTTATAACAACAAAAATGAAATCATTAAAATCCCACTGAATGACCTACCTGTAAAGTTACCTGAAAATATTAATCTTAATACAAATGGCAATCCACTAGATCATCAAAAAGATTGGTGTGAAATCGAAATAAATGGAGAAATGTGTAGAAGAGAAACCGACACACTAGATACATTCGTGGACTCTTCTTGGTACTATTTGAGATTTTGTTCAAGTGATAATACTGATAAGGGCTTTGATTTTGATGAAGCAGCATACTGGATGCCTGTTGATCAATATATTGGAGGTGTTGAACATGCAATTCTTCATTTGTTATATTCAAGATTTTTTATGCAAGCACTAAGTCTTGGTAAAAAAGAATTTATAAACCCTGAACCTTTCAAGGGATTGTTTACACAGGGTATGGTGTGTCACGAAACTTATAAAGATCAAAATAATCAATGGTTAAATCCAGATGAAATTGAAACAAATGATGGGATTAACTTTAATATAAAAGATGAACCAAATAACACAGTAAAAGTTGGTCCAAGCGAATCTATGTCCAAGTCTAAAAAAAATACTATAGATCCTCAAAGAATTATTAAAGACTATGGGGCTGATGCAGTAAGGCTTTTTATTTTATCAGACAGCCCACCAGAGAAAGATGTACAATGGTCTGACCAAGGTATGGTTGCCTCTCACAAGTTCATTCAAAAGTTTTGGCTATTACATAAAAAAATTATGGCAAAAATTGCCCTAGATGACAAAGATAAAAATAACAAATCATTAGTTAATTTTACTAATACTTTGATTGACAAAATAACTAAAAATTTAGAAAAATTTCATTACAATGTAATTATTGCTAATTTTCATGAAACTTATAATTTTTTAAATAAGGAAATTGAAAAACCCATAAATAGTTTTGAATTAGCTGAAAATTACAAAAAAATACTTTGTTTGCTTCAGCCAGTAATACCTCATTTAACCCTTGAATGCCTTAAGGAAGTAGACAAAAAATACGATCCAAAATGGCCTCTTGCTAATTTGAAACTTATTGAAAAAGAAACATTAAAAATTGTAATACAAATTAATGGTAAAAAAAGAGGCCTTTTAATTACTAGCTCTAGCAGTACTGAGGAACAATTAATTATGAAAATAAAAGAAGACAATATTATAAATAAATTTATTAAAGATAAAAAAATTAAAAAGAGTATTTATATTGAAAATAAATTGATAAACTTAATAACTGAATGAAAAAAATAATTGCAGTTTTACTCACATTTTTATTTATAACAAATTGTGGATATACACCTATTTATTCAAGTAAAAATTTTAATTTTAAAATAAAGAATATAACCAAATTAACAAATGATCCCCTTAACTCAAACATAGAGAGAAAATTAAAAAATTTCTCGGATCAAAGTGGAGAGAAAATAATTTCATTAAGGGTGGATGCAAAAGAAAAAATTAATATACTCTTGAAAAATTCCAAGGGGAATCCCTCACGTTATGAAATGATTATCAGTATTAAAGTGGAAATTACACATGGTCTTAGTGAAACTGTAAACCAATCTTTTGAAGAGAAATTTAACTACAACGTTAATAAAAACAAATTTGAGTTAAAACAGTATGAAAAAGAAATTAAAGATCTATTAATTAACAAAAATATCAACAATATAATTATTTATCTTTCCAAACTTTAAACATGATTGTTAAGTCGTTTGAATTAGACAAGGTTAAAATAAAAAGTTATTTTTTTTTATTCTATGGTGAAAACCAAGGGCATAAAAATCAAATCATAAAAGATAAATTTCAAATAAATCATAAGGATAGTACTTACAATTACGATGAGAATGAAATTCTCATTAATAAAGAAGATTTCTTCAATAATATTTTATCAAAATCATTTTTTGAAAATGAAAAGCTAATCATAATAAATCGAGTTACAGACAAAATATTAAATATTGCAGAAGAGTTGATAGAAAGAAAAATAGAAGATTTGATTATAGTTTTTAATGCAAATCTTCTTGAAAAAAAATCTAAAGTTAGAACTTTATTTGAAAAAAATAAAGAAACTACTTGTGTTCCTTTTTATGAAGATAATGACCAAACATTATCAAGTATCACAAATAATTTTTTTAGAGGAATCAAAATTGCTATTTCTCAAGAAGCTATTAACTTAATAGTTCAAAGAGCGAGGGGTGATAGATTAAATTTAAATAACGAACTTGAAAAGATTAAAAACTACACAAGTAATAAAAAAAAAATTGATCTTAAGGATATCTTGAAATTAACTAATTTAGCAGAAAACTACAATGTCTCTGAATTAGTAGACTCATGTTTATCCAAAAATAAGAGAAAAACTATTAATATAATAAATGAAAATAATTATACTCTAGAAGATTGTATTTTAATAATAAGAACCTTTTTAATAAAATCAAAAAGATTAGCAAAATTAAGTGGTGAGTTCAAAAGGACAAAAAACATCGATGAAACTATTTTGTCCAGTAAACCACCCATATTTTGGAAAGACAAAGAGGTGGTAAAACACCAATTAAGAAATTGGTCTCTAAATGAAATTAAAAAATTGATATATCAAATAAATGAAGTTGAACTTTTAATTAAAAAGCACAATAATAATTCAATTTCTATATTATTCGATTTTATTATTGAAACAGCAACACCAATTAGTAGTTAGATTTAATTATTTTGATAATTTTGTTTAATTGTTCAAGGTCATTATATTCTAATACTATAGATCCTGTGTTATTTTTTTTATTCCTGATTGAAATATTTAAACCAATTTTCTCTATGAGCGATGCCTCTAAAGCCTTCAGGTTTGGGTCCTTTGGTGATTTATAGGTTTGATTTTTTATTTTAAAGATTCTGGTAAGATTTTCTGTTTGTCTAACTGAAAGGTTTTTTTCTATTATTTTTTTGGCAATAAATTCACTGTTATTTAGTCCAACTAAAATTTTTGCATGTCCAGGAGACAATTTTTTATCTTCTACCAATTTTAAAACTGCTTCAGGTAAATTTAATAATCTTAAATAATTTGTTATATGACTTCGACTTTTCCCAATGAATTTTGCTACTTTTACTTGATCATATGAGAATTCTTCAATTAAACGTTGATAACCTCGAGCTTCTTCTATGGCATTTAAATCATGTCTCTGAACATTCTCTACAATGGCAAACTCCAAAGATTTTAAATCGTTAACATCTGTAATTACAACTGGCACTTCGTGCAATCCTGCCTTTTGAGCTGCTAACCATCTTCTCTCTCCTGCAATTATTTCATACTTAGTGTTTTGATCTGCAGATTTTCTAACTATGATGGGTTGGATAATTCCTCTTTCTTTTATTGAGTTGGTTAAATCTTGTAAGTTGTCTTCATCAAATATTTTTCTGGGTTGAAATTTATTACTGAGTAAATCGCTAATGGGTAATTTATTAATACTTTTTTCAATTTTTGTTTCACCTATTAGTGATGACAATCCACGACCTAAACCTTTTTTTACTTTATTAGTATCCATTATACTGCTTTGCCTAATTTAACTTCTTGATTAATAAATTCATCTGTAAAACTAAAATAAGATTTACTGCCAAGACAAGCTTTGTCATAAATTAAAACTGGCATTCCATGTGAGGGTGCCTCTGACAATCTTACATTTCTTGGTATAACTGTCTGATAAACTTTATCGTTAAAATAATCTCTTGCCTCTTTTTCTACCTGAGCAGAAAGTTTGTTCCTTTTGTCATACATTGTTAAAAGAATACCTCTTATTTGTAATTCAGGGTTTAAGCTTACTTTTATTCTTTCAATTGTTTTCATTAATTGAGTAAGACCCTCTAATGCAAAAAACTCTGTCTGTAGTGGTACAACAAGCGAGTGTGATGATACCAGAGCCATAACTGTTATTAGACTTAATGAGGGAGGGCAGTCTATGAGGATGTAATCGTAAGATCCTCTAGAATCATTCAAATACGGGCCTAGTTTACTCTTGAGTATAAAAGCTCTTTCACTGTCTCCAGCCGTTTCAGCCTCGAGTCCAGATAAATCGACATTTGAGCTTACTATATCCAAGTTTTTAAAGTCTGTTTTTTTAATCACTTCTGAAATAGTTTTTGTTCCATTTAATACTCCGTAAATGGTTTGACTAGAATTTTCTAAATTGGATAAACCAAGTCCTGTTGTTGCATTCCCTTGAGGGTCTAGATCTATTATTAGGACTTTTTTTCCCTGTTGTACCAAACCTGCTGCAAGATTAATTACAGTTGTGGTTTTCCCCACTCCACCCTTTTGGTTTATTACAGAAATAATTTGCATTCTAATTTTTAATTTTTTTTTTTATATTTTTTATATTTAACAAAAAGGAATCTTTGTTTGTGATACTTTTTTTTTGCTCAAAATCAAAATCCCAATCCTTTAAAGTTTCTTCTAAAATTTTTTCACCACTTTTACCCATAAATAAAATTAAATTTTGATAACTGCTAAAATTTTTATAAACTAAATCTAAAATTATTGGTAATGGCTTAAAAGCTCTTGCCATTATTGTGCCTGACTCTAAATTTTGAGCCTCAAAAATGTTCTGTTGCACAATTTCAGTATTCAACTTTAAATCTCTAGATACCGTCCTTAAAAAAGCACTTTTATGGTGGCTTTTTTCATATAAATGAACTTTTGCTGTTTTTTTTAAATTTTTAATCATAATCGATATAATTATGCCTGGCATACCTCCACCAGAACCTATATCAGTTATTATTTCACTATTTAAGTCAACAAATTCAATGATTTGCGCTGAATCTTCTATATGACGCTCTCTAATTACCTCGTTTTTAGCTGTTTCTTTACTAATAATGTTAATCTCTTCATTTTTTTTTTGAAGCATGTCAATAAAGCTCTCAAACTCTTTAAATGTTTCACGTGGAACATTTTGGTTTTTTAATAGTGGATATTTAAATAAAATTTCTTCCATTAAGCTATTAGCTTAATAGACTTTCTTTTGACATGTGACAACAAAATATATACAGCAGCAGGTGTTATACCGTCTATTCTGAGTGCTTGCCCCATCGTTTTTGGCTTTATTTGCTTAAATTTAGCTTTTACCTCATTTGAAAGGCCTGAAAGATCATCGTAATTTACCTTATCAGGAATAATTAAATTTTCATCTCTTTTAAAAGCCAATATGTCTGCTTTTTGTTTTTTGAGATATCCTCTGTAGTGAGCATTTATTTCTATTTGCTCATCTATTTTTTTATCAAAAAAAGGTATATCAGGCCAAATTTCTCTTATTTTTTTCATATCAACTCCTTTTTGGGTTAATATTTCATTAGACTTTCTCAATACACCATCTTTAGCAATTTTTATGTCAAATTGTTGAATTTTTGATGGAGATATTGATGATTCAGACATTTTATTTGTTATTGTTCTTAATTTAGATTCTTTATCTTTAAATATATTATCCCTTTCTTTAGAAATTAGCCCGATATCAATACCCTTATTTGTTAGTCTTTGATCGGCATTATCTGCTCTTAAACTTAATCTATATTCAGCTCTTGAAGTAAACATTCTATAGGGTTCAGCAACACCCTTCGTTACAAGATCATCTATCATAACTCCAATATAAGCATCCGACCTATCTAAAATGAAAGGCTCTTCCCTTTTAAAAGATAAGGCTGCATTTATTCCTGCGATTAATCCTTGTGCTGCAGCTTCCTCATAACCTGTAGTCCCATTTATCTGTCCAGCAAGATATAAATTGTGTATTTTTTTTGTTTCTAGGGTTAAAAATAACTCCGTAGGATCTATATAGTCATATTCAATGGCATATCCTGGTCTAATTATCTTAACATTTTCTAAACCGCTGATATTATTACATATTTCTTGTTGAACTACCTCAGGTAATGAAGTTGATATACCATTTGGGTATATTGTATGATCATTTAACCCTTCAGGCTCTAAATATATTTGATGTCGGTCCTTATCAGCAAACTTTACTATCTTGTCCTCTATTGAGGGACAATATCTTGGTCCAACGCCCTGAATGCTTCCAGAGTACATGGCACTTCTATTTAAATTTTTTTGAATTATTTTATGAACCTTTTCATTAGTATAAGTCATTCGACATGAAACTTGTTTGTTCAAAGATTTTTTAGTTAGAAAAGAAAAAAAGTAGGGATCATCATCTGCAAACTGTTCTTCCAAGTTGTCATACTTAATTGTTCTCGCATCCAATCTTGGTGGTGTTCCTGTCTTAAGTCTACCTACCTTAAAATCATATTTCTTAAGTTGTTCACTTAGACCCGTTGAGGGTTTCTCGTCAAACCGGCCAGCTGGTGTTCTTTCATCACCAATATGAATTAGACCATTTAAAAAGGTACCAGTTGTTAAGATTAATTTGCTACATAGTATCTTTTTACCTGATTTTGTTATGAAACCGCTTATAGTGTTTTTATCAAAAATAAATTTTATTACTGGATCAGAAAAAATGCTTAAATTACAATAGTTTAACAGTTTTTCTTGCATATATTTACGATACAACGATCTATCGGATTGAGTTCTTGGTCCTTGGACAGCAGGCCCCCTACTTCTATTTAACAATCTAAATTGGATACCAGACTTATCTGCGATCTCTCCCATCACACCATCTAAGGCGTCTATCTCCCTAACAAGATGTCCTTTACCAAGACCTCCTATTGCGGGGTTGCATGACATCTCACCTATGGTTTCAATCTTATGTGTAAACAAAGCAGTACAAACTCCAAGACGTGCAGAAGCTGCAGCCGCTTCGCAACCTGCATGACCTCCACCAATAACAACTACCTCAAATGATAAATCATTTTTCATAACTTAAATTTATAACTGATCAAAAATATTACAAGACATGAGTGAGAATTTATAAATTTGTATTTGATGTTAAATTATAAAGAAAAATACAAAAAACGAAAAAAATATGATAAATAAATGTTATTCATCAACGATAAGTATCCAAAATGGGCTAAAAAATCCCGTAAAAAGAGGTTTTTTGTATAAAAATAAAATTCGTTGATAGTATTAACTTATTTAAGCAAAAACATTCAATAAATTAAATTATTTATTTTCCAATACAGAAATCATTAAAAATGCTGCCTAAAATTTCTTCGACATCAACTTTCCCAACTATCATACCAAGATGTCTTGTGGCTAAACGAAGGTCTTCTGCTGCTTTATCAAAATCTTCTGCGTGGTTTTTTTCTTCAAAATTTTTTAAATAAACTAAACTTTGTTCAAGATGCTTTCTGTGTCTTTCCCGAGTAATTAAAATATCGTTACTAGTAATAAATTTGTTTTTTAATTTATCTTTTATTTTTAAGATTAAACCATCAATGTTGAGATTGTCTTTTACTGAAATCAAAATGTGATTAAGATTTTTGATTTCAGAATTTAAATCTTTATTTAAGAGATCTGATTTATTGATAACAAGAATTGCATTTTCATTCATTAAATCCTTCAAAACTCCTTTAAAATCAAGGCTTTTTGCATCTATAACAATAAGTTTTAAGTCAGCATCTTCAGCCTTTTTTAGTGCTAATTTTATTCCTTTTTTTTCTATTTCACTTCTAGACTCTCTAATTCCTGCAGTATCAGAAACTACAACGGGATAGCCATTAATATTTAAATGTGTTTCAATCACATCTCTTGTCGTTCCAGCTATTTCAGAAACAATCGCAACATCACGATTTGATAGGTGGTTTAACAAACTAGACTTTCCTGCATTCGTTGGGCCTATGATTGCAATTTTAAAACCTTCTCGAATTCTCTCTCCAACTTTTTGATCATCTAAAATTTTTTTTATATCTAAAAGGACTTCATTAGAATTCTTTTTAATATTTTTTAAAATATTTTCTGATAGATCCTCGTCTGGAAAATCTATCTTGGCTTCAACGTGTGATAAAATTTTTAAAAGTTTTTCTCTTAAGTCATTAAATTTATCTGATGACTTTCCGTTCATTATTTTTATTGCTTGTTGTCTTTGAATTTCAGTTTCTGCTGAAATTAAATCTGCAATACTTTCTGCCTTGAGTAGATTAATTTTTCCATTTTGAAATGCCAATTTTGTAAACTCACCTGGCTCGGCTAGTCTGCAATTCTCCACTTCAGAAATGGAAGCGTGTAGGGCATCAACTACCGCTTTGCTTCCATGTATATGGAATTCAGCCATATCTTCCCCTGTGTAGCTCTCAGGGCCAGGAAACCATAGTATCATGCCCTCATCAATTAGCTCAGAAGTGTTGATTTTATTGATTTTTCTTAGTGTAGCAATTCGTGGCTCTGGAACAGCAGCATTCGTTAATAGCTGAATCACTTTTTGAGTGTCATCTCCTGAAACTCTAATAATAGCTATTCCGGAAATTCCTGGGCCAGTTGATAGAGCATAAATTGTCATTCCAATATTATAACTTCTATTTTGAGGTTCTGTAAAACTTTAAATTAATAAGTGAGAGAATTCAGCGTTAAGCTGGCTTATTCATCGAGTTAAAGAAATCTGCATTACTTTTTGTTTCTTTAAGTTTTGAATTTATAAATTCAATTGCATCCATTGTTCCCATCGGTCCGATAATTCTTCTAAGAACATTCATTTTTGACAGATCATCCTTGTCAAATAAAAGTTCTTCTCTTCTTGTTCCAGACTTAGTGATATCAATCGCTGGATAAATTCTCTTCTCTGCAATTTTTCTATCAAGTACTGTTTCACTATTTCCAGTACCTTTAAATTCTTCAAAAATAACCTCATCCATTCTAGATCCTGTATCAATTAATGCGGTTGAGATAATTGTTAAAGATCCTCCTTCTTCAATATTTCTTGCTGCACCAAAAAATCTTTTAGGTCTTTGTAATGCGTTAGCATCAACACCACCTGTTAAAACTTTTCCAGAACTTGGGATCACGGCATTGTAGGCTCGTCCCAATCTAGTAATTGAATCAAGTAAAATAACAACATCCTTTTTATGTTCTGTTAATCTTTTTGCTTTTTCAATAACCATTTCTGCAACAGCAACATGTCTCGTGGCTGGTTCGTCAAACGTGGAACTAATAACCTCACCTTTTACTGTTCGTTGCATGTCTGTTACTTCCTCTGGTCTTTCATCAATTAATAAAACCATCAAATAACTTTCTGGATAATTTTTTGCAATTGAGTTTGCAATACTTTGTAAAATCATTGTCTTACCTGCCTTCGGAGGTGAAATAATAATTGACCTTTGTCCTTTTCCAATTGGACTTACAAGGTCTATTAGTCTTGGGGTCAAGTCAGGTTTTTTTTCTATTGTAGTTGTCTCGATCTCCATCACCATTTGTTTGTCCGGATATAGTGGCGTTAAATTATCAAACGCAATTTTATGACGTGCTTTCTCGGGCTCTTCAAAATTTATTTTACCAACTTGCAACAGTGCAAAATATCTTTCTCCTTCTTTAGGGGCTCTAACAGGGCCCTCAACAGTGTCACCCGTTCTTAAACCAAATTTTCTTATTTGACTTGGGCTTACATAAATATCATCTGGGCCAGGTAAATAATTCGATTCCATTGCTCTTAAGAAACCAAACCCATCTTGCAACAATTGCAAAACCCCCGCTCCTGTTATTTCCTCTTTTTCTGCAACTTTTTTTAATATAGCAAATAAAATTTCTTGTTTTCTTAAAGTACTAGCGTTTTCAATACCAAGCTTTTCTGCTTGTGTAATTAGCTGCTCAGAAGTTTTTAGTTTAAGTTCTTGAATGTTCATTTGAAAGGGGTTTGTGAGAATTTGATAAGATATATTAAATATATATACTCTTTAAATTATTACAAGCTTAGATAGGTTTAAAAACAACAATAAAAACAATCAAAATAAGCAATATTGTTGGTACTTCATTAATTATTCTAAAAAACTTAGAAGATTTAGTATTTTGATCCAAATTAAAATCACTAAGAAGTTTGGATAAATAAAAATGGTATAGACTTAATAAAATCACTAACAACAATTTTAGTTTAATCCAAATTGCAGAAAGAACCTCGGGGCCTAGAGAAGAAATTAAAATTAAACCGAACACCCAAGTTAAAATCATTGCTGGTGTCATAATATAAAAATATAATTTTCTTTCCATCGTTTTAAATATTAAAGAAGTATTTTTATCTTTTAGATTTTCGACGTGGTAAACGAAAATCCTTGGTAAATATAAAAGTCCTGCCATCCAGGAAATCACTGCTATTAAATGTAGGCTCTTAAATAATAGATAACTATTCATAATTTAAACAAGGACATTTTGTAAAATTGGAAGGACACTGTATTTTTGGTGGATAAAGATTCTCATTAATTTTATATTCATTTTTTTTAATTATTAACTCTGACATTGCTTTAATAAAATCCTCATTAATACCAAGTGCAGGAACTCTTGTATAATTTTTGCATCCGTTGGCGTTTGCTATTTCTTTATATTCTATATCAAGCTCAACGAGAGTTTCTGAATGTTCAGAAACAAACGCGATAGGGACCAAAACAATGTGCTTGCCGATTTTGGAATTTTCAATGATTATATCTTCTGTTGATGGTCCTATCCATTTTAATGGACCAACTCGACTTTGATAGCTCAATATCCAATCTAAATTTTTATCATTTAAACTCTCAACTATTTTTTTAACTGATTGCTCGACTTGCCATTGATAAGGGTCTCCTTTTTTAATGTTTTTTTCTGGTAAGCCGTGTGCAGAAAATATTAGCTTAAAGTTTTTAAGATCTTTAATTTTTTTTATTATCTCTTTTGTATGTGCGTTAATGAAATTTTGATCAGTAGGGTAACAACAGATTGTGCTGGTTTTAACATGGTGGTTATTTTTTTTACAAACTTCTTTCCATTCCTTGATTGATGACCCTGATGTTGCGGCAGAGTATTGAGGGTAAAGAGGCATTAAGATAACTTCCTTCGGCCCGTATAGTTGAACATCTTTAATCACGTCTTCAGCTCTTGGATTCCAGCATCTCATTACGATGAAGCATTTGTATTCATCTTCTTTTTGAGTTTCGTTTAATTTTATTTCCAGGGCACTAGATTGTTCTTTAGTCAACCTCAGTATAGGTGATGATCCACCAAGCTCTGAGTAAATCTTTTTAGCAATGGGTGCTCTTCTATTAGAGATTAGTTTTGCTAGTGGGTATCTTAAAAAAGTTGGTAAATTTAAAATTGCTGTATCATTAAATAAATTAAATAGAAAAGGTTCAACATTCTCTATTTTATCAGGACCGCCAAGATTAAATAAAATAATTGCTTTTTTCATCTAATAATCTTTTACCATCTTCACTAAATAGTCCACCATGTTAGGATCTGTTTCTGGTAGTACGCCATGGCCTAAATTAAAGATGTATGGATGATCTTTGAATACATTAAGATATCTGCTTACCTCTTTTTTCAAATTTTCTTTATCAGTTAATAATATCTTTGGATCAAGCCCCCCTTGAACAGGTATAATAATTTCTTTACATATAGATATTGGATTTACATCATAATCAATATTAACAGCATCCGGTTTAACAATATCACAATAATTTTTATAGTTTTTTACTCCTCTTGGAAAGCAGATTACTGGTATGTTTAATGACTTTACATAATCAACTAAATTTAGTGTTGGAATATAAACATAGTTTGGTAAATCTTTTTCTTCTAACAAACCAGCCCAGCTATCAAAGATTTGAATAATGGTTGCACCATTTTTTATTTGTTGATCGATATGTAATTTTAGAAATTTCTCTAGAATTATTAAAATCCTATTTATTAAAAATTCATCTTTGAAAAATTCTTTTATTAAATTTTTTTTCGGTGACTGTTTATTAATCATATAAACTAATAATGTCCAGGGCGCTCCAACAAAACCTATTACATTTTTATTTTTAATTAAATTACTTTCACTTACTTTTTTAATTGCTTTATAAACTGGATATAATTTCTCTACAAAATCAATTTCATCAATTTTAGATATATCGTTTAAGTCTAACAAACCCATTTGAGGACCAAAATTTTTCTTAAATTCAACTTTTTGATTTAAACCATAAGGAACCATTAGAATGTCTGAAAAAATTATTGCAGCATCTAATTCAAATCTTTTCAGAGGCTGCAAAGTAATCTCGGATGATAAATCTTCATTTAAACACAAATTGATAAAATCTGGATTTAATTTTCTAATTTCTCTAAACTCTGGAAGATACCTTCCTGCTTGTCTCATTAACCATATTGGAGAATTAGTTGTCTTTTTGTTTATTAACGTCTCTTCAATGGGTGTCATAATAATAAGTAAATATTTAATTATAGTATTAGTTATATAGTATGTGAATAATGGTAATTAATTGTTTTACATGTTTTATACACGATTTATTAACAATTAAAAAATTTATAGAAACAAGTTCTAATAGTAAAATCACACCTTTCTTTAATATTATTAGATAAAATGTATATTAGCAGTTCACATGTTTGTTAATGTTTATAAAGACCAGGTTTTACAATGAAAAATAAAAAGTATCCTAAATTTAAAAAATGATAAAAATAATACTTAATTTTAAACATTTTATTCATGAGTAATACATATCAAATATATCTAATATCAGACTCTACGGGAGAAACGTTAGACAGGGTTTTTTTGGCCATTAAAGCACAATTCAAAAATATAGAATATGATGTTAGGTCCTATTTTTTTACAAGAACAGAAAATCAAGTTATAAAAATTCTTGAGGAAGCAAAAAAGAAAAAGAATTCAATAATTTTATATACTATTGTTGATAGTGGTCTCGCAAAGTTTTTAGCAAACAAAAGCGACGAAAAAAAAATTCCTTGTTTTGGTGTTTTAGGAAATTTAATACTTGGCTTTTCAAAATTATTAAACCAACAAGCTTCACACGTTCCAAGTGGACAGCATGCGCTTAACGAAGAATACTATGAAAGAATCGAAGCTATTCAATTTACAATGAATCATGATGATGGAAACCTAATGGAAGAATTATATAAATCAGATTTAATATTATTGGGCGTTAGTAGAACAAGCAAGACTCCAACATCAATCTATTTGGCAAACAAAGGTTTTAAAACCTCAAACATTCCACTGGTCAATGAAAATTCTATACCAGAAAGTTTAAAAAAAAACCCAAAAATGGCATGTGTTATTGGATTAACAACAGAAGCAGAAAGATTAGTCGATATAAGAAAAAACAGGATGATGACTCTTAAAGAAAGAGAAAACACTAGCTACACCGATATTCAAAAGATTAAAGAAGAAGTCGAAGATGCAAAAAAAACTTTTGCAAAATACAAATGGCCAACGATTGATGTGACACGAAAATCTGTTGAAGAAACAGCCGCATCCATAATTAAAATACACGAGATATATAAAAACAATGGTTAATAAAATAATACTAGCTTCAAAAAGTGGAATAAGGAAAAAAATTTTAGATGATAATGAAATTGGCTGCACTGTTGAACACTCAAATATCGATGAAGAAAGTGTTAAAGAAAGTTTACTACAAGAAGAGGCGTCACCAGAAATCATTTCTAAAAACCTCGCTGAGCTGAAAGCAAACAAGATAAGTCAAAAAATACTCGATAAATTAGTTCTTGGAGCTGATAGTGTTATTGACCTGAATGGTAAAATAATTTCCAAACCTACCAACAGAGTTGAAGCGCTTGAGATATTGCAGAAGTTAAACGGACAAACTCATTATTTGATAAGTTCAGTTTGCATATCTCAAAATGGTTCAATGATATGGAATTACAGCGATAAAGCATCACTAACGATGAAGCAGTTGAAAGAAGAAGAGCTTAAAGATTATCTGGCCAAAATAAGTGATGAAGCATTATATGCTTATAATGTTTATCAAATTGAGGGTGAGGGCAAATTTTTATTTTCTAAGATAGAGGGAGATAAGGATACAATAATGGGACTACCAGTCAAAAAAATTAAAGAGTATTTAAATAATTATAAATGAAAAAATATCTAGTTGTTGGAAATCCAATTAATCACTCATTATCACCCAAACTCCAAAACTATTGGTTAAAAAAATATAATATAAATGCTACGTATGAAAAAAAACTATTAGAAAAAGAAGATTTAAAAAAAATAATAGAGGATGTTAAAGAAAGAAAAATTCAAGGTATCAATATAACAGTACCTTTCAAAAGTGAAATATATAAGATTTTAATGGAAGACCCTAATAGTGAAGTTTCCTCAACAGTTGAAAAAACGAAATCTGTTAACACGGTTTATTTAAATAAAAATGGAAACATTTTTGGTGACAACACTGATGTTGAAGGTTTTGTAAAAAGCTTAAGAAATATTAAATATAAAGCAGCGGGTAAAGTTGCTTTTGTTTTAGGAGCAGGAGGTGTTGTGCCATCAATATTACATGCCCTAGATACCCTAAAAATTGGCCATGTTTTCATTAGCAACAGAACAAGAGAAAAAGCTGAAGAAATGAGTAGCAGGTTTATAGGATCAGAAATAATTAATTGGGGAGAGGCACCAATAAGACACAAACCCGATTTAATTATTAATTGTACAAGCTTGGGGTTAGAGAATAACGAAACTTTAAATTTAAATTTCAAAAAATTCAAACCTAGATTCTTTTTTAAAAAGAGGCTCTTTTATGATGTTATTTATAACCCTCCATTAACAAATTTTCTTAAAGAAGCCAAAAATATGGGAAATAATATAGAGAATGGAAAAATGATGTTCATTTATCAGGCTGCAGCTGCCTTCAAGGCATGGCATGGAATTCAACCAATAATTAATAGTGTGAACGAAGAAGTTCTAACTCTTTTAAATGATTAAAATTGGAATTTTAGGAGACATTGGATCAGGTAAAAGCTATGTGGCTAATAATTTTGGTTACCCAGTGTTCAACGCAGATGCTGAAGTGGCTAAATTATATAAAAAGGATAAAAAGATTTTTGATAAGTTAAAAAAAGTTCTACCTAAATATATTTATTCATTTCCAATAAATAAGAATGAAATTTCTAAAGCCATATTGGATAATAAATCTAATTTGAAAAAGATTGTTAAAATTATTCATTTAACAATAAGAAAAAAAATGAATATTTTTTTAAAAAGAAATATAAATAAAAAAATTGTGATTTTGGATATTCCTCTCTTGCTAGAAAATAAAATAAACAAGAGAAATGATATTTTGATATTTGTTCAATCAAAAAAAATAGATATTTTTAAAAGGTTAAAAAAAAGAAAAAATTTTAAATTAGAGCTTTATGAAAAATTCAGAAATATTCAATTTCCGCTTGATTACAAAAAGAAAAAATCTCAATTTGTTATCAACAATAATTTTACTAAAAAGACAGTCAATAATAGTATAAAAAAGATTTTGAAAGAAATTTTATAAAATGAAAGAAGTTATATTAGATACAGAAACAACAGGATTGTTTGTTAGAGATGGTCATAGAATTGTCGAAATAGGATGCATTGAGCTTGAGGATCTTGTGCCAACTACAAATAGATTTCATTGCTACTTAAATCCGGAAAGAAAAGTTTCTGAAAAAGCTCTAGAAGTCCATGGCTATACAGATGAATTTTTATCCAAGCAAAAAAAGTTCTCCGACGTAGTGGATGATTTCCTAAATTTTATTGAAAATAAAAGACTAGTTATCCATAACGCTGAGTTTGACTTATCACATCTAAATAATGAATTGGTTTTGCTTGGAAAAAAGAAAATTAATAGTGAAGATGCCATTGACACATTATCACTTGCTAGAGATAAGTTTCCTGGCTCACCCGTTAGCCTAGATGCTCTTTGTAAAAGATATAGAATAGATAACTCTAATAGAACGCAACATACAGCACTAGTAGATTGTGATTTACTATCGAAAGTTTATATTAATTTATTAGATCAAAAAGAACCCACTTTAGATTTTAAAAATCAGGATAATCTTAAGGAAATAATAAATTCAACCACTCTTCAGAAGTATTATAAAAAAGTTATTAAACCAACAGAAGATGAACTTAAGTTGCATAAAGATTATTTAAAAACGAACTTAAAGAAAAATTTTTTTAATTAAACTTTTCGTTATATAATTTATCAAAGTCAATTTTTTTCTCTAACTTTATTTCAGGAAAGCCAGAATTATGAAGTAGATTTAAAAATGTCTTTTCTAAATTTGGATAAATTTTATTTTGTACATCACACAATACAATTCTTTCTAATTTTTTTTTATCTTTTATGCCATCATCAATTTTTACAACTGAAGCATAAACTATTTCAAAATAAGATTTTTTTTCATTTGGCTCTTTATCCTCAAATTTTAATATGGTGTTAACCTCAATCATTTTATTTTTTAGAGCCTTAGTATTAATATCTATATTTAGTTGATACTTAGAAATGTTTTCTTTTACAAAAATATAACTTTGAATATCTGGAGTTTCACTAGATATATCTTTTACAAATTCAGCTAATATCTTAAAATTTTCTGTCATTTTCGTCCTCTATATCTTCAAAATCACCATTAATAAAATCTTGCTTCTCCACCTTAGATCCTTTTTTAATTGATACTTGCTTAAGAATTAATTTTCTCGTAGGCGGAAAAATAATCAAGAAACCCAACAAGTCAGTAGCAAAACCAGGCAAAATTAGTAGTAGGGCTGCAAAAGTTAATGCTGCCCCAGAAATAATCTCATAAATCGGAAGTTCATTCTTAACAATCTGAGACATGCCAGATCTTAATGTGTTAAAGCCTTCATAACGAGCATAAACAATTCCAAAGAAAGCAGTAATAAAAATAAGGAACAAGGTGTTAAAAGTACCAATTTGAGAACCAACTTTAATAAATAAATAGATCTCTACTATGGGAATTCCTATAATTATGAATAATAATGTGTTCATTTGTCCTTACTCTAAATTGCTAGTTGTAATTAATCAACATACTAAATATTATTAAATTATGAATTCAGGTTTTCAATATATTGATATTATTCTCCTAGCAATGATTGCTGGTTTTATCTTTCTTCGTCTCAGGGGAATTCTTGGTAAAAAAACAGGCTTTGAGGGAAAAATTCCAGATGACATAGAAAAAAAATTTCAAATAATCAGTAAAAACTCAAAACCTGAAGGTGAAAAATTTGATGAAGAAGATCAAAAAAACTTTTTAAAAGGTGCTCAAATTGCATATGAAACAATTATTACAGACTTTAGTGATAGTGATAATAAGCTGATAGCAAGCAAACCACTTTTAGGTAAAAAAGTTTATGACCAATTTAAAGAAGCCCTTTTAGACAGAGAGACCAAAGGTAATTTTGCAGAGATAACCTTTATAGGTATAAAATCTGCAAAAATTAAAACACATAAAAAAGTAGAAGATAGTTTAGAAGTGATAGTAGACTTTGTTAGTGAAATCATAACTTGTATAAAAGATAAAGATAAAAAAATAATTTCTGGAGATGCTGAAAAAATTAAAACTGTTTATGATACGTGGATTTTTTCAAAGGATGTAAAATCATCAAACCCAAATTGGCTATTAATTGATACGATAACATAATTGATTAAGAGGATTACAGATAAAGACAAGAAAGATTGGGAAAAATTCTTAAAAGATAAAGAAAAATTATCCAATAAAGATTTTGTTATTAAAAAAAATATTCGTTACGAAAAAATTAAAAGAATAGATTTTCATGGTTATACGATTGAAGAAGCAAATATAGATATAGAAAAATTTATTGAAAAATGTTTCAATGAAAGTGTCACTAAAATTATTGTAATTACGGGCAAGGGCTTGAGGTCTAAAAGTGTTAAAAATCCTTATCTTTCAAAAGAATTAAGTATATTAAAGTACTCTGTTCCTGAGTTTATTGAAACCAACACATCTTTAATGAAAATGATAATTGATATTACAGATGCTAAGATTGAGGATGGTGGAAGTGGTGCTTTTTATATTTTTCTCAAAAATAAATTTAAAGTTAAATAGTAGTTAAAGAATAAATTTTGATAAATCCGTGTCTTTAACGAGCTCATCTAAATTTTGTTTAACATAATCCGAATTAATTATAATTTTTTCTCCAGCCCTGTCAGTAGCTGTAAAACTAATATCGTCTAAAATTCTTTCAATAATGGTATGCAGTCTCCTTGCACCAATATTTTCTACGGTTGCATTAACCTCTGAAGCCATATTAGCAATAGCATCTATGCCATCATTTGAAAATTCTAGTTCCACATTTTCAGTTTTTAAAAGAGCAACATATTGTTTAATTAAACTATAATCTGGCTCTTTAAGGATCCTTTTAAAATCATCACTAGTTAAAGCTTCAAGTTCAACTCTTATAGGGAGCCTTCCCTGTAGTTCTGGCAGTAGATCGGAGGGTTTCGCTAGTTGAAATGCTCCAGATGCAATAAACAAAATATGATCAGTCTTAATTGGCCCATATTTTGTGCTCACAGTCGTTCCCTCAATTAAGGGGAGCAAGTCCCTTTGAACGCCCTCTCTAGAAACATCTCCACCAGTTCTATCGGTTCTTCCAGAAATTTTATCTATTTCATCCAAGAAAACGATTCCATTATTTTCTGTAGAATCTATCGCTGATTTTATAATTTTATCTTCTTCTATTAATTTATCAGCTTCCTCGTTGATTAAAATTTCATGGGATTCTTTTACTGACATCTTCTTCTTCTTCTGTTTACTGCCGACAGATTTTCCAATCATCTCACCAATATTTATCATTCCGATATTAGCACCAGGCATTCCAGGAATTTCAAATGAGGCTTGTGAAGCACTATCATTTACTACAATTTCTATTTCATTATCATCTAGATCACCATTTCGTAATCTTTTCCTAAAACTTTCTCTTGTAGCAAGACTTGCTTTGTTTCCAACAAGAGCATCTAAAACTTTTTCTTCTGCTAATTTTTGTGCTTTAGCATTAACTTCTTTTCTTTTTTTAACTTTTTCCATTGCAATAGCAATTTCAAGCAAGTCTCTTATAATCTGTTCAACGTCCCTTCCAACATAGCCAACTTCTGTAAATTTTGTTGCTTCTATTTTTACAAAAGGTGCTTCTGCTAATTTTGATAGTCTCCTAGAAATTTCAGTTTTACCAACCCCCGTCGGACCAATCATTAAAATATTTTTTGGCAAAACTTCATTTCTCATTTCACCTTTTAAAGCCTGTCTTCTCCATCTATTTCTTAAGGCGATAGCAACTGCTTTTTTAGCTTTGTTTTGGCCAACCACATACCTATCTAATTCAGAAACTATTTCTCTAGGAGATAAAGAACTAACTAATGAGCTATCCTTACTTTCATTGTTCTCTTTTGGAAAAGCTTTAACGTTTGAATCTTTCATTAAATTTTTTCTATTTTAATATTATCATTAGTAAACACACAAATTTCAGAAGCAACCTTGATAGCCTTCCTCGCTACTTCCTCCGCACTTAATTCTGTGTCCAATAAAACTTTAGCAGCAGCCAAAGCATAGTTTCCTCCTGATCCAATGCCAATAGCGTTACCTTCTGGCTCTAGTACATCACCAGTACCAGAAATTATAAAGCTATTTTCTAAATCTCCTACAGCCATTAAGGCTTCTAATCTTCTTAAATATTTATCAGTTCTCCAATCCTTGGCCAGTTCAACAGCTGCTCTAGGAAGGTTGCCTGCATGTTTTTCTAGTTTTGCCTCAAGTCTTTCAAATAAAGTTAGAGCATCAGCAGTAGACCCTGCAAATCCTGCAATCACATTTCTTTTTTCAATTTTTCGAACTTTTGCAGCAGTACTCTTTATAACGGTATTGCCCATGCTAACTTGACCATCACCAGCTACCACTACTTCATTATTTTTTCTAATAAGTACTATTGTAGTCATTGATTATAAATGGATATTAATTTTGATTCTTCAAGTACTAGATTACAAATATTGATATAGATAGCGAACATCTATATATGTATTTAATATTATGAGTAGAAAAGGAAAAATTTCTAGAAAAATAAAAGAAAGCAGAACTAGTGTAGAATTAAACATCGATGGTGAGAGTAAATATAATGAAATACAATAAAAACAATATTTTTGCTAAAATTTTAAGAGAAGAAATACCCTGTAAAAAAATTTTTGAAAATGATTATGTTCTATCATTTCACGACATTAGCCCTCAAAAAAAAATTCATGCCCTAGTAATACCAAAAGGTGATTATCTTAATTTAGATGATTTTAATAATAGAGCCTCAGACCAAGAAATAGTTGCCTTAAGCAAAGCAATTACTGAAGTTTCTAAAATATTAGGAATATCAACTAGTATAGATAGGGGCTACCGAGCACTTACCAATGTAAATGAACATGGAGGTCAAGAAGTTCCACATTTACACTTTCACCTGTTTGGAGGCGAAAAAATAGGAAAAATGGTTGAGTGACAGAAAAAATTTTTAGAAATTACTTAGAGATAAAAAATCAAGATGATTTTAAAAAAGTTAAGAAACCATCAGATAATTATTCTGTAAAGGAGGCTGATCCTAAAGATTTTCAATTAAATAAATTTTTTTATAAAAATATAGGAAAAAATTGTCAATGGGTCGATAGACTTGTTTGGACAGATTTAGACTGGATAGACTATATATCTAATGAAAATCTTTTTACTTATATCCTCAAAGATCAAGACGAAATTGCAGGATACTTTGAGCTCTTATTAACTCAAAAAAACAAAGAAGCTGAAATTGCTTACTTTGGTATTTTAGATGAATATTTTGGAAAACAGTTGGGTGGCTACCTACTGAGCGAAGCAATCAAGCAATCATTTAGAATGAAATCTTTAAGGGTTTGGGCTCATACATGTTCATTGGATCATAAGAATGCGTTAGGAAACTATTTATCAAGAGGAATGAAAATTTTTAAATCAGAAACTTTGATTAGATAATTAATTAATTATTTACTGGTATTATAAAAATTTTATCATCTATCTTTTCATTAATCACTACAGATGAAATAAATGTGATACTTAGATTTTGATAAATATCTTCAGTTTGCCAGCCAACTAAATTAAAGTTTTCTTTATCGAAAAAAATATTAATTTCATTGCCATTTTCAAAAATTTTAAAAGCTAAATATTGATCATTAACTTTTCTTGCCTCCAAGGTATTTATTTTAGATATTAGATATTCTTTATCTAGTAATAATTCTAAAGGTGTCTTTTTGAGCGGGTAAAGGTAGTAGTTCCCACTGTTTTTTATTTTTATTACTAATGATTTACCATTAGAAATCATAATTTTTTTATTTGGATCAACATACTCACAAAAAATTTTTTTAGGATATTTTATAATACAGGACCCACTTTCATTTTTATCATCAATTGTTTGAATGAAATTAAAACTTAAATTATTAGTAAGCCTCATTTGAGAAATAATCCTTTCTTTAATTGAAGAAAAAGCAGGATTATAAAAACTAAATATAAGTAAAATTATTAAAAGCCGAAACATTAAAGAACTTCTCTTTTACCAACATGGTTCGCCTTGCTGACAACTCCATCAGCCTCCATCATATCAACAATTCTAGCAGCTCTATTGTATCCAATTTGTAATTTCCTTTGTAAAAAAGAAGTTGAAGCTTTACCCTCAGATCTAATGATATCAAGAGCCGCTTGGTATAATTCATCTTTATCTCCTGAGTCTTTTGAGACACCCCCTATTTCTTTTTCATCTACAAAATTTAGGATTTCATCTATGTAATTAGGTTCTGCTTGTCCTCTTAGGTAGTTATTAACTTTTTCTATCTCATTATCAGAAACAAATGGTGCATGAATTCTAATAATACGATTGGCTGAAGACATGTAGAGCATATCACCCTTGCCTAATAGTTGTTCTGCACCCTGTTCACCTAAAATGGTTCTACTATCAATTTTAGAAGTTACCTGAAAAGATATCCTAGTTGGGAAGTTTGCTTTAATCGTCCCTGTAATTACATCAACACTAGGTCGTTGGGTTGCCATAATAATGTGAATTCCAGCCGCTCTTGCCATTTGAGATAGTTTTTGTATATAATGTTCAATTTCTTTTCCTGCCACAAGCATTAAATCTGACATTTCATCAACAACAACAACAATATAAGGCATGGCCAGCGAATGTTTAGCGTTGTAACCATCGATATTTCTAACACCGTCTTTGGTCATTAATTTATATCTACTATCCATTTCTTTAACCACCCATCCTAAAACAGAAGCAGCTTTTTTAGCCTCCGTTATTACAGGACATAACAAATGAGGAATGCCTTCGTAAGTCGACAACTCCAACATTTTAGGGTCTATTAAAATAAATTTACATTTTTCAGGTGAGTGACGGTAAAGAAGAGAAAGAATAATGGTATTTATGCAAACTGATTTTCCAGACCCTGTTGTTCCAGCAATTAACAAATGAGGCATAGATGTTAAATCGCCAACAACTGGAATACCTGAAATATTTTTTCCCAAAGCAATAGGTAACTTAATATCCTTTTTGGTGAAATCAGAATTCAAAAGTATTTCACTTAAGTAAACATTTTCACGCGATGAGTTGGGTAGTTCGATGCCAATCGTACTTCTACCAGGTATAGTTGCAATACGAGCAGATTCTGAACTTGTGTTTCTAGCAATATCATCAGAAAGGTTGATAATTTTAGAAACTTTAACACCAGCCGCAGGTTCAAATTCATTTAAAGTAACCACAGGCCCATGGCTTACTTTCTTAATCTGGCCATTGACTCCAAAATCTAAAAGAATTTTTTCTAAGAAACTGCTATCTATATAATTATTATCCCTTAATTTTTCTTTATCTTTTTTAGTGGGAATTTTTAATAAATCAACCGTAGGTAATTTGAATCTATTTTTTTTTCTCAATTCATTGTTCTCAGTCTTTATAAAAGGTAAGTCTTCCTGAATTAAACTTTTAATTTGCTCCTGAGGAATGAATTCACTAATTATCTCATTTTCGTTAGTATAATTTTTTTGTTTTTTTAAAAATAAGAATTTAAATATTTGTTTTGAGATTTTGTAGAAAGAAGAAACCTTAAATTGAATAGTAATTAAGAAAAAAAATATTATCAATAGTATCAACAAATAGTAGATAACATGGGTATTAAGATTAATTAGAGAATTTGAAAAAGCAGTCTCTAAATATTTGCCAATAAAGCCACCATTACCATTAATATAAAGGCCAAAAGAATTTGTATAAAAAATAGAAAAAAATAAAGAACCACAGAATAAATATAAAACAGAAAAAAAGTTACTTTCAATTATTAAAAAAATTTTTTTATTAAATATAATATTTGTTCCAGTAAATATTATACTAAAAGGAATTAACAGAGAGATTAACCCAAATGACTGAAAAAAAAGATCTGCTGAAAAACTACCACGATAACCAAAAAAGTTTTTTATTTGAGTATTTTCTGGAAAGATGAAATTAGGATCATCTGGTGAAAAACTATTAAGAGAAATTAACAAAAAGATTCCTGTTAAAACAATACACACACCAAAAATTTCTATAAATCTGTTAATAACAAAGATTAACACATTATTGGCTAATTTTTTTATTTCCATAAATTAATAAATCGAATTAATCACTTTGTATCATCTAATTTTTATTGTTAAAATTAATAATTAATTATGAATATCTGTATTATAGGTGATGGGCTTACTAGTCTATCTTTAGCTAAAAATTTTATTAATAAAAAAATAAATGTACATATTTATTACGAAAATACAGTGGGTAGTTTTTCATCAAACCGAACAATAGGCATGTCAAAAACAAACTTAGAATTTTTTGAAAAAAATATTATTAAGATCCCAAAGAAAATAAAATGGGAAATTAAAAAAATAGAGATTTATTCTGAAAAATTAAAAAAAGATAAGATATTAAATTTTGAAAACAATAATACTAACTTATTTTATATGATAAAAAATAATGAACTTTATAAATTGTTAAATGACAAGCTATTAAAGAATAAACTTTTTAAAAAAAAAAAAATAAATCATAAATTATTTTATGACAAATTATTAAAAATAAATAATTATGATTTAATAATCAATTGTAATCAAAATAACCCTATTTCAAAAAAATATTTTATTCAAAAAATAGAGAAAGATTATAAAAACTTTGCATACACGACAATTTTAGAACACAAAAAATTAAATAATAATTCAGCAGTTCAAGTTTTTACAAACTTTGGACCAGTTGCTTTTTTACCAATATCCAATACAAAAACCTCTGTTGTTTGTTCACTCGACACTATGAACAAAAATTATAATGATATTGAAATATTAGAACTAATAAATAAATATAATCCAAAATTTGAGATAAAAAAAAACTCTAAATTTGTTAGTTTTCCTTTGAAATCTTCAAACCTGAAAAAATATTATCATGCAAATATTTTGGCATTTGGAGAATTACTTCACAAGATTCATCCATTGGCAGGTCAAGGCTTCAATATGACTATTAGAGATATAAAGGATTTATCTGAGATTATTGAAAATAAATTAGATCTAGGTCTCCAGTTTGACAGTTCCATTTTAAAAGAATTTCAAATTAAAACCCAAAGCAGAAATTTCATTTTCTCTAGTGGGATAGACTTTATTTATGAATTATTCAACTTTGACAAAAAAAGAGAAGGGAAAAATATAAATAAAATTTTGCAGTATTTGGGAAGCAACAAAAATTTTATAAATTCGATTATAAAATTTGCAGATAAAGGAATAGCTATTTAAAATTTATTGTATAGTCGTATTATTATAATTATCATGACTATAAGTGTTTAAAATTTCAGCAATTTTATTTTTTCTTATTTCTAAATTCTGACTCTCTAATAAAATCTGTTTTTCTTCTAAAGTAAAAGGAGAGGCCATAGCCAATGCATTTATTGTTTCGTTTAAATTCTGTTTTTCTAAGGATTTCCAATTAATTATGTAGCCCTTTTTTTCAAATAAAGTTTTTAAATCTTTAAAAATAGATTTAAGGTCTGAAAACTTTAGTTCTTCTTTGGGTAACTTTAAATCAGCTTGATAACCTTGAAAATCAATTTCACATTCACGGTAAAGTTTATCATTTTTGACTTCTTTTATAATATTGAAACGGCTCAAACCATTTAGATCAATTAAATATCTACCATCTATATCTCTAAAATTAGTAATTTTTCCCAAACAGCCAACTTCGTGCAAGTCTGTAATAGAATTAACCCTTTCTTTCTTTGGTTGAATCAAGCCAATCATTTTATTTGTTTTCATGCTGTCGTTAATCATTTCAACGTATCTCGGTTCAAAAATATTTAAAGGCACAGTAGTGTTAGGAAAAATAATAAAGTTAGAAAGAGGGAAAACTGGTATTTTATTTGGAAGGTTTTTAATATTAATCATTTAATGACTGTAACAAGTTTAATCAAATTAATCATATGTTATTTATAAATTTATCAAAAACCTATAGAAATAATTAAATGAAAAATAATAATAGTGAGAAAGTATCTAAACTAATTAAGGAATCTTCAGGCTTTAAGCAAACAAGTGATTTAATAAAGGCAGAAAATAGCCTGAAGGAGGCACTTAAAATTGAGCCAAATAACTTCATTGTTCTAAACAATTTAGGAAATATTTATTCAGCAAAAAATGATTTATTAAAAGCAAAAATTTTTTTTTCAAGAGCAATAAGTATTAAAAAAAATTACAGCAATGCAATATTTAATTTAGCATTAACAAATGAGGAAATGGGAAATAAAGATGTGGCAATCAAACTATATAAAAATGCAATAAAATTTGATCCAAATAACTTAGGCTTTTATTACAACTTATCTAGAATTGATGAAAGCACTTTTTCAACTGTTAATATTGATCACATAAAAAAAGTGTTAGGAAATAAAGATTGTTCAAACTTCAATAAATCATCAGGATTCTTTATCTTAGCCCAAGACCAAAGGAGAAAAAAAAATCTAAAAGAAGAGTTCCAACATTTAATGCAAGCTCATAAATTTTTTTATAATTCTAATGAAAAATTTAATAATCAAATATCTTTTTTTTGGATTAGATTAATGCCAAAAATTATTAAAAGATTTAATTTTACAATTGAAGAAGTAATACCAAAAAAGATTAGGCCAATTTTCATAGTAGGTTTACCTAGATCAGGGTCAACTCTTATTGAAAGCATTTTATGCTCAGGAAAAAAAAAGATACCTAATGGTGGTGAGACAGCAATAATTAATCGAACAATTATGAATAATAATAATAAATTTTTTTATGATAAAAATTTTTTGCAAGATTATGAAAAATTACAAATTAATAAAAAATCTTTCCTCAAAAAAACAACAGATCAATATAAGTTACTTAATTTAATAGGTAAAAATAAAGATAATATTTTTACAGACAAATCTTTAGAAAATTTTTTTTATATTGAACTTATTGTGAAACTCTTTCCTGATTCAAAAATTGTTATTTGTAAGAGAAATATTTTTCAAATAATCATATCTATTTATCAAAATTTTTTACCAAAAATAGCATGGTCTCATTCAATAGATAATATTCTGGAATATATTGATAATTATCTTAAAATTATTGATAATTTCGAGATAAAATATCCAAATAGAATACATGTTGTGGAGCTGGAGAAATTAACAGAAGATCCTATAAATTTATCAAAAGATTTATTTAATTTCTGTAATCTTGAGTGGGATAAAAAATGTTTGGAGTTTTATAAAAGAGATGATTTAATATCTAGAACTGCAAGCAATGTACAAGTTAGAAATAAAATTTCTAACGCAGATGCAAAAAAAAATATCCATTATAAAGAATTCTTCCTGTCATATGCAGATAAGTATAGTTGGCTTAGAGCAGTTTTGTAACTTTTGTTATTGCTTACAATATAAAAAACGTTTATTTATAATTTCCTTATATGCGGGTCTAGCTCATTGGTAGAGCGAATCGTTGCCAACGATTAGGTAGAGGGTTCGATTCCCTTGACCCGCTCCATTAATAGGACATGTCTCCTAATCTTATCGCACTGACATCACAGCTACGCTCGTTCCATCATCTAGACACTAGATTAAGGCTTTGGTAGTATAAGTTTATGGCTTTAAAATCATGTAGAGAATGTGGGGCTAAAGTTTCAACAGAAGCAAAGAGTTGTCCAAAGTGTGGGGTACCAAATCCTACTTTTAAAAAAATTGATATAAAAGTTTTTAATTCTGACATTAAAAATTTAAACTACTTTATATTTATTCCAGTTCTATATTTTTCATGCATACTTTTTTTTGATTATCCTGACATAGATCAAGATTTTGGATGGCTAGGACATAGATCAATAATAACTCATAGTATTTTGCTTCCTTATTTAATTCTACATTATAAACTGGTAAAAAATAACGCTATAGCCAATATTCTTCTTATCGGATTATTTTTAGGAATTGGAATTCATCTTTCAGCAGATCTTCTTTCAAAAGGATGGAGAGGCTATGCATTAATAAAATTTCCTGGAGGGACATCTATTGGAGGATTAAGTCCTGTATGGATATTAATAAATGCTATGCTCTCATTATACTTCGCTTCAAAATTAATGATGCAGATCACACAATTAAAAAAGTTTTTATATACCTATTTAACGATTGGACTACTTGTGGGATCTCTTTATGCTTTAAATGATCGTCACGCTGAAGCAGCAAAGTTATTAACATTTGTAGCCATGTTTTTGATAACATTTTTTTATGCAAAAAAAAAATTAGGTATAGTTATTTTAAGTAAGGAAAAAAAAATTGAAAAGGATAAAGAAAATAAAAAAAGATTTAAGGGTGGTTTTTGGACCTACTTAATAGGGACAATAATTATTATACCAACCATAATTTTCTTATTGTTAGCAATGATTAGCTTATAATAAAACCAGAACCACGATCCCTAAAAGTTTTTTCATGAAACACGATCCTACATCAAAATTTATGACAGCACCACTATCACACTCTTATCACAGTGAGAGTGGTTTTATGATCATTTGACTTAAAATAAACGTTAAAATATAATGCTTTTAATGAATGATAATAATTGCCA
>Ga0307986_10000137_pt1 | contig 51579 bp, 46 predicted proteins | sample EllFjometageno82_FD_203170 | JGI IMG/M metagenome (GOLD analysis project Ga0307986, IMG submission 203170) | Marine microbial communities from Ellis Fjord, Antarctic Ocean - #82 | ecosystem: Environmental > Aquatic > Marine > Unclassified | place: Southern Ocean | collected 2014-10-09 | reverse complement strand
ATGATGAAGGGGCGTTACATCAATGAAAAAGACATCGAAAACAAAACAAAGTATGCTGTTATTGGTCGTTTAGTTGCTCAAGATTTGTTTAATCAAGGTGATGCGCTAGGACAATTTATTGAAATTGAAAATAGCGTTTTTAAAGTAATAGGAATATTTCAAGATGATGGAGGAGATCGAGAAGAGCGTTATATTTATATACCATACACTACAAGACAATTACTTGAAAAAAGTAATGATAAAGTAGATCAAATAGTATTGGCTTTTAAGCCTCAATTGGGCCACTCGGGATCTTTAGTTTTTGAAAGAAAATTACGTGAGTTTTTAAAGAAGAAAAAATCAATTGCGCCTAAAGATCCAAATGGAATTTTCTTTAGAAATAGAGCAGATATATTAAAACAAAATCAACAATTTGCCGATGTACTTCAGCTGATTGTAACCTTTGTTGGTCTAGGAACCCTCATTGCGGGTATAATTGGAATTTCGAACATTATGGTTTTTGTAGTAAAAGAAAGAACCAAAGAATTGGGAATAAGAAAAGCTCTTGGAGCAACTCCAAAATCGGTAATTCAAATGATCCTTCAGGAATCTGTTTTTATTACTACCATATCAGGATATGTTGGACTATTTATAGGGATTTTTGTACTAAAGTCTATTGGAGTTTCCCTTCAAGATTACTTCATTAAAGACCCATATATTGATACTACAACAGCTTTATTTGCTACAATAATATTAATCTTATTTGGCGGAATCGCAGGATATATACCAGCTAAACGTGCTGCACGAATTAAACCCATAGTTGCTCTTAGAGATGAATAGTTTAAAAATAATATTTGATCGAGATACCTGGCAGGAGATTTTTGGCTCTATTCAGAAAAACAAAGTACGAACTGCTATTACAGTAATTGGTGTTTTGTGGGGAATCTTTATTTATATAGCACTTTCAGGAGCTGCTAAAGGTCTAGACAATGGCTTTGAACGTCAGTTCGAAAACGTTGCTATGAATTCAATGTTCGTTTGGGCTCAGAGTACAAGTGTACCCTATCAAGGATTTAAAACCGGAAGAAGGCCACAACTTAAGATTCAAGACGTTCAAACTCTTAAGAACAATATTCCAGCAATTCAATTCATCGCACCTAGAAATGCAAAAGGTATATTCGATGGTTCTGGCGGATCTCAAATGGTACGAGGCTCTAAATCGGGGACTTACACTACTTATGGTGATTTCCCGGAATATACTAGAATTGCTACTAAGAAAATTTACGATGGTGGGCGTTTTATAAATCAAGCTGACATTGATGCAGAAAGAAAAGTATGTGTTATCGGAGAACGCACACAAAAAGAATTATTTGAAGAAGGAGAAAGCCCAGTAGGGAAATACATTCGCATAGACGATATTTATTTTCAAGTTATAGGAGTTCATAAATTTATTGAGGGCGGAGGTTTTGAAAGTGATGGGGACGTCTTTATACCTTTTTCCACATATAAAAAACTCTACAACACTGGAGACAATGTAGATTGGCTTACAATAGCAGCATTTGACGATGCCGATGTCCTAGAAGTAGAAGCGCAAGTAAAACAAACGCTCAAAAGAATTCACCGGATATCTCCAGAAGATGAACGTGCTTTTGGATCCTTTAATCTTGGAGAAATTTTCGGACGGATCATGGGCTTTTCAAAAGGAATGACCTTTTTATCTCTTATTGTAGGAATTGCTACTATTATAGCAGGTGTAATTGGAATTGGAAACATCTTATTAATTTCGGTTAAAGAGCGAACCAAAGAGTTAGGAATTAGGCGTGCATTAGGAGCCACTCCCGCAGAAGTTAGAGCTCAAATTATTTTAGAATCTGTTTTTTTAACTTTTGTAGCTGGTGTTTTCGGAATCATACTTGGAGCTTTTGTTTTGTCAGGAATAGATGCCGCTACTGCAGATTATGATGATTTCCCTTACACTAATCCAACGGTACCCATATCCTTCGTTCTTGGAGCGCTAGCAATTATGGTAACCTTGGGAACCTTAATTGGTCTAATACCGGCACAACGAGCAGTAAGTATAAAACCTATTGATGCTCTTAGAGAAGAATAACATAATCAAACCTAGAAATAACTAATAAACCATTACCCATGAAAAAAGTATTTAAATATATATCAATAGCCGCCATTCTATTTGGAGTCCTTTATGCAGCTGCTTATTTCATCAAGTCAAACAGCAAGCCTTCTATTCAATACGATACACAGACCGCTTTAATTACTTCTATTGAAATGAAATCTGTAGCTACTGGAAAAGTAGTTCCTGAAGATGAAGTTGAAATCAAACCTCAAATCTCTGGAATAATCGAAACACTTTATGTTGAAGAAGGAGATAATGTTAAAACGGGAGATCTATTAGCAAAAGTAAAAGTTGTTCCTAATGAGCAGTCTTTGAATAGTGCTAAGGGTCGTTTGGCCAACACCAAAATTTTGATGGAAAACGCCAAAATCGAATATAATAGAAATAAAAGTCTTTTCGATAAAGAAATTATTTCTCAACAAGACTTTCAAAATGCAGAATTAAACCTCAGCAGAGCAATGCAGGATGTTTCTAATGCAGATACTGATTTACAGATAATCAAATTAGGTTCAGCAGGTGGTTCAGCAACTGCTAACACTAATATTCGTGCTACTGTGGCAGGTACTGTACTTGAAATGCCTATTAAAGAGGGAGATCAAGTAGTTGAGAGTAATACATTTAATAACGGAACAACAATTGCAATTATAGCTGACCTGAGTAAAATGATTTTCGAAGGGAAAGTTGATGAGTCTGAAGTTGTAAAATTGAAAGTAGGTATGCCACTTACAGTTAATCTTGGTGCAATTCAAGACAAAGAATTCGAAGCTAAATTAAAATTTATTGCTCCTAAAGGTAATGAAGAGCAAGGAGCAGTTCAGTTTAAAATTGAAGGAGACGTTTACTTGGATAAAGACTTTTTTGTTCGAGCAGGATACAGTGCTAACGCATCCTTAGTTCTAGAACGTAAAGACAGCATTTTGGCTATACCTGAAGCGTTGTTACAATTTGATAAAAAATCAGAAAAGCCTTATGTTGAGGTTCAAATTAACGATCAAAAATTCGAACGTCGAGATATCAAAACTGGTATTTCTGACGGGATTAATGTTGAAATAATTTCTGGAATAACCATCGAAGATAACATCAAAGTATGGAATCAAACAGAAGAAGAAAAGAAGGAAGACGAGGACGAAGCTTCTAAAAACAACTAAGTATAATTCCTACTTTATTATGAGATATACCACATTAAAAATCACGTTTACAGCCCTTATTTTTTTTGTTTCTTTTTATATGCAAGGACAAACACTTACTCTTCAAGAGTGTGTTGAACTTGCCCTTGAAAAGAACATCACCATTAAGCAATCGGAATTGGATATTGCAAATGCTGAATTAGATAAGAGTAATGCTTTTGGGAATTTTCTTCCCAATATCAACGCGCAAACAAGTCATTCTTGGAACATTGGACTGAATCAGAACATTACTACAGGATTATTAGAAAACTTGACAACGCAATTTTCTTCTTTAGGAGTTAATATGGGAGTTGATATTTATAATGGATTACAAAATGTTAAACGTTTACACCGTGCTAATCTGGCAATTATTGCGCAGCAGTACAATCTAGCAGACATTACAGATGACACCGCGCTTTTAGTTGCAAATTCTTACTTACAAGTAATGTTCAATAGAGAACAACTAGGGGTTCAAGAAAGTCAATTTGCTGTTTCTTTCAAGGAGTTAGAACGTACCAAAATATTAATTGAAGCTGGGGTTCTGACAACAAGGGATATTTTTGAAATAGAAGCTACCATTGCTTCTCAACAACAGTCAGTTGTTCAAGCTCAAAATAATTTACGATTAACTAAAATTAACTTAGCCCAATTGCTATTGATTACAGATTACGAAAGTTTTGATATTGCCGTTGAAGCTTTTGACGTTCCATTCCCTCAAATTTTAGATGAAACACCAAAAGCTATTTTTGAAAAAGCATTGTCTGACAGAAATGACATCAAGCTATCTTTAACCAACTTGGAAATTTCTAAAATAGATATCGAAATAGCAAAGACTTCTTTGCAACCCTCTCTATCTGCATTTTATAGTTACAGTACAAGAATTTCATACAGCGATCGATTAACGGGAACAGGTGTTTTCAATCAATTTCCAATTGGAACAGTAGCCGCAACAGGTCAAGAAGTTGTTACACAAGTCGAGCAAAGAGGCGTAATTGGACCAAGTTCTTTTGTAGACCAACTTCAAACGAATGATGGTCATAATTTTGGAATTCAATTGAGTATTCCAATTTTAAATGGATTTTCTGCAAAGAACAACGTAAAGCGAAGTAAAGTAAATTTGATGCGTTTTGAAAATCAATTTGAGCAACAAAAACTCGGCTTAGAAAGTACAGTTAACCAAGCTTATAACGACGCAAAAGGAGCTTTTAATTTTTACAAAGCTGCTCAAAAAACTGTAATAGCTCGAAATGATGCATACCAAGACGCCACTAAAAGATTTGATGCAGGTGTTATGAATTCTTTCGAATTCACTCAAATCAAGCAGCGTTATGAAGCATCAGTATCGGATGAATTACGAGCTAAATTTGATTATGTTTTTAAACTTAAAGTTTTGGAATTTTATTTTGGGCTAAAACTTGAAATTTAGAAGCAGGTTCTTCTTAGTTTTGCGTTATGGCTTATCTATTACATATCGAAACTGCTACAACTAATTGTTCCGTAGCAGTATCACAAAACGGAAATCTGCTTCATTGTATAGAAAACAACGAACCAGATTTTCGACATAGCGACCACCTCCATCTTTTTATTGAAAAACTCTTAAAAGAAAGTAACCTTCAAATAAACCAATTGTCTGGTGTAGCGGTAAGCATGGGCCCGGGTTCTTATACAGGACTTCGTATAGGAGTTTCTACTGCAAAAGGACTATGCTACGCATGTGATATCCCTTTAATAGCAATCAACACATTAGAAGTCCTTGCTGAAGCATACAGTCCAGTAGATTCTGACTTATTAATTCCCATGTTAGATGCCAGAAGAATGGAAGTATTTACTCTTGTTCTTAATTCAAAGAAAGAAATCTTGAAGCCTACCTTCGCAGAGATAGTATCTTCAAATTCTTTTCAGGAATTTCAAGGTAAAGGGCGCTTGGTGTTTTTTGGGAATGGAGCTCAAAAATGCAAAGGAATAGTACCGGACTCAAAAACAATTTATGTTGATGAGCTTCAGTTTCCTTCAGCTCAAAACATGATAAGCAGAGCAACTGCTAAATTTGAGGCGAACCAAACCGAAGATGTAGCTTATTTTGAGCCTTTTTACCTTAAAGATTTTTATTCTACAAAAACTTAGAATTAAAATACTCCTCTAGTTTTTGCTTTACTGCTTCTATATCTTCCAGTGGAAGTTCACATTGATTGTTTCTACATAAGTAGAACATTGTTTTTTCTGTAGAACCTCTGTTTTGAAACAAGGGTAGTCTGGACTGTTCTGCTGCGGCCCAACTACAATTGATGGTATTTAGCATTTGAAGCTCTTTTATTTCCTCTTTTGCATCAGGTCCTACAGCTACGATTTCAAAGCTGGGTTTTGATATTCTTAAGCCCACTAAAAGCCAGTAAGAGTAGTTCCTAGGGTAGTTGATAAGCTCTGATTTACAGGTCATAATCATTTCTTTCGCTAGTTTTCTATAGTCAGGTTTTAATAAATGACTAGAGAGACGGACTAAATTTTCTGCCATAACCGCATTAGAAGACGGAATTACATTATCAGAAGTTTCTTTGGTTCTAAGCACCAAGTCCGAAGTTGGACTGAAGTAGAATAAAGGTCCGTTTTTGTCTTTAAAAAGAACAATACAAACTTCAGTTATTTTTTCAGCCTCTAGAAGATAGCGCTCATTAAAAACAGTCTCATAGGCATCTATAAATAGCTTGATTATTGCAGCATAATCCTCCAAAAAACCATCTATTTTATTAACCCCACCCTTAGAAATTCGTTTTAACTTCCCCGTTATAGAAACAAAATTTCTTTCTATAAAATCTAGATTCTTAAGTGCTAAATTTAGATATGACGAGTTTTTGAAACTTGTATAAGCTTCCAAAAGTCCCGAGGTAAGTAAGGCATTCCAAGAACAAATTATTTTGTCATCGAGTCGAGGGGATGAGCGCTTATCACGCTCCTTTAAAAGGACTTCATTCCAACCCAAAACCTTTAACTTTAATTCAGACAACTCTAGTCTATGAAGCTTTGAAAACTCTTCATCGCTTTGCATTCTTCTCAAAACATAATTTCCTTCTTCCCAATACCCATCCTCATCAATTGAATAGAAAGCAGAAACTAAAGGGTACTCTTTAGGGAATAGTTTTTCAATTTCTTTTTGTGTCCAGACGTAATATGCTCCCTCAACTAGTTTTTTGTTTTGATTTAAGCTATCTGCATCCAATGCAGCATAAAAACCGCCTTCAGGAGAACATAAATGTTCTTTAAAAAATAAAATGGTTTTATCTACTGTTTCTTTGTATAAGGCTTCGGGCTTTTCTTTATAGGCTTGTGCATATAAAGAAATTAATTGCCCATTATCGTAACCCATTTTTTCGAAATGGGGAATGTGCCATTGATCATCAACTGCGTAGCGAGAAAACCCACCATGAACTGCATCGAAAATTCCGCCTAAAGCCATTTTTTTAAGAGAAAAATGAAAATGATTTCGAGCAAGTGTATTAGAACAAAGCAGACCGCCTTGGTAAAAAAACTTAAGTAAAGTTGGCATCATAAACTTTGGTGCTCCGATCAGACCACCGTTTCTGGAATCTATTTTAGAAAGTAAAGCTTCTAAACTTGCTGATATTTCATCTAAACTCAAGCTTTCTTTTGAAGCTTCATTTAACTCAAAACTTGCCAACCCTTTTTCTAAGTTATCGGCATACTGAATTAGTTCTTCTGGTTTATCTTTAGCTAGGGTACTGATTTGAGACAAAACTTGTAGCCATCGGTCTTTTGGAAAGTAGGTGCCTCCCCAAATTGGTCGGCCATCGGGCAAAGCAATCATGTTTAATGGCCAACCACCTTGACCACTTATCAATTGTAGTGCATTCATATAAACTTGATCGACATCTGGACGTTCTTCTCGATCCACTTTAATATTCAGAAAATTAGCGTTCATAACTGAAGCAACTTCTTCGTCTTCAAAACATTCATGCTCCATAACATGACACCAATGACACGATGCATACCCAATACTAATTAAAAGCAGTTTACCCTCTTCTTTAGCTTGACCTAAGTGCTGCTGTGCCCACGGAAACCAGTCTACTGGATTATGAGCATGTTGAAGTAAATAAGCGCTTAGCTCATCGATTAAAGCGTTTGTGTGGAGTTTAGATTTCAAGGGGCTTATCCATTGATAGCATTTACAGTAGAAACTTTTCCAGGCAACATTTCTTTAAGCATGTTTTCAATTCCACTTTTTAATGTGAAAGTGGAAGATGGACAACCACTGCATGCACCCTGAAGGATTACTTGTACGCTTTTATCATCGGTATTATAGGAGTCAAAAAGTATATTTCCTCCATCAGCCGCAACAGCTGGCTTGATGTATTCTTCTATAATTCCAACGATTTGTTGAGAAATTTCATCTAAGGGTTCAGAAGATGATTCTGAATTTTTTTCCACTGCTTCTTCTAGAACTGGTATCATGATTTCATTCCCTTCTTCTAAGTAAGAACGAAGAAATTCACGAATTTCGAGAACAATCCCGTCCCATTCAGAAACATCAAACTTGGTTATTGAAATGTAATTCGTATCCATAAAAACTTCCTTTACAAAGGGGAAGTGAAATAATTTTTGAGCTAAGGGTGCATGCGTGGTTTCGTCGATGGTCTTATATTCAAAAATTTCCTCAACTAATTTTTTATTTGCAACAAACTTCATTACTCCAGGATTTGGAGTGCTTTCTGCATAAATGGTAATAGGAACTTTCTTTAAGGGTTCAGTTTCATTAATAATTACACCTCCCTTGTTGAGGTAATTTTCAATTTCAAGAGACACATCCTGTAATACATCATTCCATTCTAGAATATTAAAACGTTCGATCTCTAATCCTTCTTTTGAAAGTAAAACTGATTTCACAAAGGGTAAATAAAACATTTGCTGAACCAATGGAGCTTCTTTAGCTTCATCAATATTATTATACTTTGAAGCTTGAGCAACTTCTAAAGCAGGCGAAGTTTTAAACAGAGCAATTGTTTTTTCTTTTGTTTGAGATGCGATAACAGAATATGTGGTCATTATATATTTTTTACAAAAATACACAAAACCTTAATCCAATGATAGGATTTAGGTGCTTTCATTTTGGTGAAATTAGTATCTTCGGTTAAAACAAAATTATGCTCATCAAAACCGTACGTGATTTTACTCCTCAATGGGGCTATGACTGCTTCATTGCCGAAAACGCAACCCTAATTGGTGATTTAGTGATGGGTAACCAATGTTCGGTCTGGTATCAGGCAGTTATTAGGGGAGATGTAAATTCTATTCGTATAGGGAATCGTGTTAATATTCAAGACGGAGCTGTAATCCACGCAACTTACGAGAAAACCAAAACAATAATTGGTAATGATGTTTCTATAGGACATAACGCAATTGTACACGGGTGTATCTTAAAACACAATGTGTTGGTTGGAATGGGAAGTATCGTTATGGATAACTGTATAGTGGAGTCTAATAGTATTATTGCTGCTGGAAGTGTAGTAACTCAAAACACACATGTACCTGCAGGAACTATATACGCAGGAGTACCCGCTCGAAAAATTAAAGACATTGATTCTGACCTTCAAAAAGGAGAAATAGAAAGAATAGCAAAAAATTATTTAATGTATTCCGGCTGGTTTAAATCGGATCAGTAGAAAGCATTGAGACGTTAGTATTCTTTGGCAGAAAGTTTAACAAAGATGATTTTATTGCAGAGCTGATGTACTGAATACTTCCTTCTTCTTTTCGTGAACTTTGAAGATTGTTTTTTTCTAAAATCCTCAATGTTTGTACAGCTACTGCATCCGAACTGTCTATAATTTGAACCTTATTAGGTAGCAATTTTTTAAGCTGAGGAAGTAAAAAAGGATAATGAGTACAACCCAACACAAGTGTATCTATATTTTGTTTAAGCATGGGTTTAATATAAGATTCCAACAAAACAGATAATTTTGGGTCGTCTAACGAACCACTTTCTATAAATTCGACTAAACCGCTTCCCATTTGTTCTATAAGCTGAACATCTTTAGCAAAAGTTGCACTTGTTTTGGCAAATAATGAACTACTGAGTGTTCCCTCTGTTGCCAAAATCCCAATACTTTTACTTTTACTTTTAAAGGCTGCTGGTTTTATTGCTGGCTCAATTCCTATAAAAGGAACTGAATAGTTAGATCTTAACGTTTCAATCGCGTTAGTCGTTGCTGTATTGCAGGCTACTATAATTAGCTTACAGCCTTTTTCAATTAAGTGGTCGGTTATAGTTTCACAGCGATTAACTATAGATTCTTTATTTTTTTGACCATAAGGGGCAAAGGCATCGTCAGATACATATAGAAAATTCTCATTTGGCAATATAGATATTAGTGCTGGTAAAAGCGAAAGCCCTCCAATCCCAGAGTCGAAAACACCTATAAATGAATTTTTATTTGTTTTCATTGTAAAAAAAAACTACCTTATTAAAATAAGGCAGTTTTATTATTTAGAGTAAGTTTTCTTAAAAACCTAATTCAACTTTAACTTCTGCTTCAAGGTCTTTCCCTTCAGAAACAAGAACTCCTCCACCTGCACTTGCATCAAGTACATATTCAAAGCCTTGTGCAGCAGCAACTTTTTTAATTGCAGCGATAGCCTTATCATATAAAGGACGCATCATTTCAGTTTGTTTTTTTTGTAAATCTTGAGTTGCCGTTTCACGGTATGTTTGAATGTTTTGTTGCATACTCTGCATTTCATTCTGACGTGCTTGGTTAACTATATCAGTTTGGTTTCTTGCCTCAGCTTCATATGCTTGAGCTTTAGCAGTATATTCTTTAATTGAATTCTCAATGTCGTTAGCGTAAGTTTTCTCTAAAGCTTGAATTTGTTTTTGAGCAGCAATAACTTCAGGCATCTCACTGATCAATTTTTGAGTGTCAATATGAGCAATCTTAGACTGAGCAAAAGTTACTGTCATAGGAAGTGCAATCATTAAAGTAGCGAGTAAAAGTGATTTTAAATTCTTCATTGGTTCTAAATTAAATTGAGAGTATTTTAGTTGTTTTTTAATTTTTTAATTTGTTCTTGTCTTTTTTTAAGATCTTCTTTTCGATCCTTAATTCGATCTTGAGAATTTATTTTTCTTAAAACTAGGTCGCTAATATCGTAATTTTTTGCGGAATATAACATAACCAAGTCCGAAGATCTATCAAAAATGAAGTCATATTTACGTTCTTTGGCAATTTCTCTAACAATTCCCAATACTCGATCCTGAATTGGCTTCAAAAGTCTGGATTTTTGTTGCATTAAAGCTCCGTTGGGACCGAACTTCTGATTTTGAAGATTTACGATGTCGGCTGCAAAATCGTTTATCACTATTTCCCTATCCATAATCAAGTTTGGAGTAAGTAGTGCCTTTTCAGCATTTAGTGTGTCTTCTAACTTTTTTAGCTGTAATTTTTGAAGTTCAATTTCTTTTTTCCAATCTTCTACTCTTTTGTTCAGAAGCAGATTGGCGGTTTTATATTCGTCTACATTTTCTAGAATTACATCCATATCGATATAACCAATTCGAACCCCTCTTTGTGCCCAATTTATAGAAGAACTTAACAGCGTCACAAAAAGTAATAGGGTGCTAATTTTTTTCATTTCTAAAATTGTTGACCAATTATAAAGTGAGTCTCCCATCCGTGTGGGGAAGGTTCTGCAGTGTTTGCAGCATCAAATCCATAACCGAAATCAATACCTAAAAGTCCAAATGCTGGCATAAAAATCCGAACACCTCCACCAGCTGATCGCTTGGAGTTGAAAGGGTTAAAATCACTAAAACTATTATATCCATTACCTGCTTCAAGAAAAGTAAGTGCATATATCGATGCACTAGGTTTAAGCGTTATAGGATAACGTAATTCTAACGAAAACTTATTATAAATTGTTGATCCATCGCGAGTAGATAACGACTGATTTTCATATCCACGAAGGGCAATAGTTTCTCTTCCATCAAGCGAATAATTTGCCATTCCATCTCCTCCAAGGTAAAAACGCTCAAAAGGAATTGCACCACGATCTTCGTTGTAAGTTCCTAAGAAACCGAAGTCAGCCTGAGTTTTTAAAATTAATTTATCAATAATTCGAGTGTACCAAGTTCCATTAAATTTGATTTTATAAAATTCCAACCAACGAAATTTCTCTTGGTCAATTTTAGCTTGATCGGCAACCAGCTCTCCACTAGCATTCAAACTTTTGTATTCAGATAAGTTTTCTAAATTCCCAAAATCTACATCTGAAAATAAAGAGAAAGGGGGAGTAAACTTTGCACTGATCACAAAACTTGATCCAGCAGTAGGAAATATTGGATTTACAGAAGTATTGTTTCTAGAAAGTGAAACGGTATATGATATGTTGTTAGATTCTCCATTTCCGAAGGTAAATAGTCCCGTAAAATAATTTTGTAGGTTATAATATTGATAAGAAACTGCCTGTGAAAGTGTGAAAAAATCATCGGGTACTCTTAGTCTCTTTGCAAGACCTAAGGTTATACTACTAATCTGAAAAGATTGACTTTTATCAGCCCTTTGAGTGAAATAATCGTATCTAAATTGATTGGTTCTTGAGAGTGATGTGGAAAACTGTACAGGTTGTTTTCCTCCTAACCAAGGTTCTGAGAATGAAAAACTATAGGTATTATAAAACTGACTTGCTTGTAAACGTAAACTCAATGATTGACCGTCTCCAGAGGGAACAGGTCTATACGATGCTTTATCGGAGATGTTTCGCATAGAAAAATTATTGAAGGATAATCCAAGTGTACCAATGAATCCACCACCACCATAACCTCCCTGAAGCTCAATTTGACTAGCACTGGACTCTACTAATCCAAACTCAATATCTACAGTACCTGCATTTGGATCTACGTTTTTGAAATCTGGATTAATTTGTTCCGCATCGAAAAACCCTAATTGACCTAATTCTCGAACCGTTCGAACAACCATGTCTTTACTATATAGTTCACCGGGTTTTGTTCTTAATTCTCTAAAAATAACATGATCATTAGTTTTGTCGTTACCAATAACAGTGATTTTGTTAAAGGAAGCTAACTTTCCTTCGGTTACTCTGATTTCAAAATTAATGGTATCATTTTCGGCACTTACTTCGACAGCATTAATATTAGAAAACAGATATCCGTTATTTTGATATAGATTGGTAATGTCGTTACCATCTGGTTTAGAATCATCTGCAATTCTTTCTTTCAAAAGAATCCCGTTGTAAGTGTCTCCTTTTTTAATTCCTAAAACCGAAGCTAGAACACGATCAGTATAGGCGGCATTTCCAAGATATTTGATGTCTCCAAAATAATATTGATTTCCTTCTTCTATTGCTATTTTGATAGCAAGATCTGTATTACCGGTATCAATTATTGTATCAGATTTTATTCGTGCATCACGATAGCCTTTTTCTTTATAGAAATCAATAAGTGAGGTTAGATCTTCTTGGTAGTCTTTGTCAATATATTTTGATTTTTTCCAAAAACGGAAAAACTTTTTTTGTTTTGTGTTCTTAAACCGAGAGGTAAGCTTTAAAGCACTAAACTTTTCAGCTCCTTCAAAATCGATAGATTTTATTTTAACTCGATCCCCACGATTAATATTAACTACCATTTTCAAAACATTCTGTGCAGTAGAGTCAGGGATTGTATTAAGGGTTACTTTGGTATTCAAAAACCCTTCTTTTTTGTATTTATTGACAATATAATTTTTAGTATTTGTCAGAAAGCTTTCTGAAAGCTTTTTTCCTTTTGTTAACTCTGTATCCTTAATTAAGGTTTCAGCTTTATTTTTTTTAACTCCCACTATTTTGACTTCAGATAGTGTTGGTAATTCCTCGATTTCAATTTCAAGAGTCATTAGATTGCCCTTTACATCATCTATATAAAAATTTATATCACTAAAAAGCTCTAGATTCCAAAGTTTTTGAATTACAGCACTGATTTCTTCTCCTGGAATCTGAATTACCTGACCTTTTCTAAGACCACTGTAAGAAACAACAGTTTTGCTACTATAACTCTTCAGTCCAGTTACTTTGATCGAATCAATAGTATATTTCTTCGAAGAATTATAACTCGCCGGAGTTGGATTCTGCGCATGCACTGTTTCCCCCACTAAAAAAAAAGTAAAAGATATAGTTAAGAATAATATTTTTCTATAAAAAGGCTTAAGCCTTGAGTTGTTCACTAGTTTTTCCAAATCTACGTTCTCGTTTTTGGTAATTATGTATTGCTAGATGAAAATCCGATTCATTAAATTCTGGCCAAAGGACTTCTGAAAAATAAAGTTCTGCATAAGCTATTTTCCAAAGCAAAAAGTTACTTATTCTTTGCTCGCCACTGGTTCGAATTAACAAATCTACATCTGGTAAATTTTGCGTGTAAAGATGCTTATTTATTATCGTTTCATCAACATTTTCGGGAGAAATTATATTATTTTTAACTTTAAAAGCGATCTCCATAAATGCCTGAGTCAATTCTTCTTTCCCTCCATAGTTTAATGCTAAAGTCAAAACCATGCCAGAATTGTTTTGAGTAAGCGCTATTGTTTCGTTTAATTCAATCTGAACAGCTTCGGGTAGCTTATTTAAATTTCCTATGGTATTAAGGCTAATGTTGTTTTCAACCATTTGACTCAATTCTTTCTTTAATGCATTGACTAGAAGTGACATTAGAGTGTTCACTTCTTTCTTTGGTCGCTTCCAGTTTTCGGTAGAAAAAGCATAAAGTGTTAAGTTTTTTATTCCTAAATGGACTGCCTCCTTAACGATTTTTTGGACAGCTTTCGCTCCATTTCTGTGTCCAAAAATCCTGTTTTTGCCCTTTGTTTTAGCCCAACGTCCGTTACCGTCCATAATTATGGCAACATGTGAAGGTATATTAGTTAAATCCAAATTCATTATTTCTCTTTACAATAACACGGTAGTCTTCCAAAGGTAAAGCTTAAAGTTAAACCAGTAAAGACATACCAGTCATTATTATATAGTGCCCCGTGTTTTAGGTTAGGATTTGTTTCAAATTGATTTACTGGATTACTTCCATCTAGATTATCGGTGAATGTATATCGTGCTCCAATTTCAAACCCTAAAACAAACTCTGAGCTCAACTTAGCCTTAACTCCAATGGTTAGCGGTATTGAAAATTCAAGGTCATCATCATACTTTACAGGGTTTAAAGGCTGATTTTTGTCTGTATAAGACAAATCGTATTGAAAATAATTTAGCCCTAAGTATACATAGGGGCTAAAATCTAAATCTTGATCGTGTAAATTAAATTCAAAAAAATTAAATTCTACACCTGTAGAAAATTCTATAATTTTATTTGTAGCACCTAATAAAGTTAAAAAACGATTGAGATCGTTTGTGTGAAAATTTTTATTTTCTAGTTTACTGTACGAAAAACTTCCCCTAAAGGAATACCGTGTAGTAATATTGTATTTATAAATTAAACCGTATGCAGGTGCTTTTGTATTTATAAATTTACGTGATCCGATGTCTCCAACAAGGTTACTACCCCCAAGAAAAAGACCTATTTCATGCATTTGAGCGGCTGAAGTAAGCGGGAGGAGTGAAATTAAACAGATCAGGAATATTCTATTCATCAGAACTTGGGCAATGCTAATGTTTAAGGATTATCAAATAAGTGGATATTCCATTACTTTAAACTGATTTTTGATGGAATTATTGTTTAATTTCTAGTGTCCAACCCCCAAAATAATTTGTCTCTTAAAGTTTTGAAAAATGCATTGTCATGCAATTCAACAGTTGCAACTGTAAAAGAAGCTTTTTTTACAAGAATTTTAGTGCCTTGATCTACAGAGATTATTCTGGAATCTAAAGAAAGTAAATGATCCTCTCCACGTCCAGTAACCTCAAGCTCAATACGCGTATTGTTGGGTATTATTAGTGGGCGGATATTTAAATTGTGTGGGGCAATAGGGGTTAGAACAAAACCAGCTGTTTGAGGAGACATTATAGGCCCACCGCTACTTAAGGAGTATCCTGTAGAGCCGGTGGGTGTCGAAATAATCAAACCATCTGCCCAATAAGTTGTTAAGGGTTGATCATCTAAACGGGTATCAATACTAATTAAAGAGGCAGTATTTTTTCTATTAACACTTATTTCATTTAAAGCGTATGGAAAGGAATCGATTTCTTGGTGAGCCTCAGGAAGTTTCACTTCTAATAAACTTCTTTTAATAATAGAATATTTATTTTCCCATAATTGCTTTAAACCAATATTTAAGGATTCTTTTTGTAAGCTTGTCAAAAAACCTAGTCTTCCGGTGTTAATCCCTAAAATGGGAACATTACTATCCTTAACAGTTATAATCGCTCTTAGCATAGAACCATCGCCTCCAATACAAAACAAAAAATCAGTATCAAGTGGAAGTGACTCAAATACAGAAACATAAGAAGCCACATCTGGATCTTCCAAGAATTGAACCATATTAGCATCAACCAAAACAGTCACCTTTCGTTCGAGAAGGTGTTCAATTACACCTTGGGCGTATCCTTGAGAACGTTCGTTTTGGAAAGGACATATTACCGCAATCTTCATAACTGTATCTTTGTTTCAAAAGTACAAAAACTTATGTACTACGTTGTGCACTAATTTTAACATTATTTTCTTTATCAATCTCTTGGGATACGCAGCGTTAAGTTCGTAATTTTACAAAAAAAAGAATGACTAAGCTCAGTGTTAATATTAATAAAGTCGCTACACTCCGAAATTCAAGAGGAGGGAATGCTCCTAATCTTTTAAAGGTTGCTACCGACCTTCAGTCTTATGGAGCCCAAGGGATTACCGTTCATCCGCGCCCTGATCAACGTCACATTAGATTTACAGATGCCTATGCACTTCCAGAAGTAGTAACTTCGGAATATAACATAGAAGGAAATCCAATCCCTGAGTTTATAAAAATGGTTTTGGATATACGCCCTACTCAAGTTACCCTAGTGCCTGATGCTATAGACGCGTTAACTTCTAATGCTGGATGGGATACTCATAAAAATCTTGAATTCTTAAAAAAAGTAATATTCGATTTTAAGGCTGCAGGGATTAGAACTTCAATTTTTGTTGATCCAGATATAAAAATGATAGAGGGAGCTGCTGCGACAGGAACAGACCGAATAGAACTTTATACTGAAGGATACGCAAGTTCTTATGCGTCAAGTCCAGAAGACGCAATTAAGCCCTACATAGAGTCAGCAATTCGAGCGAATGAATTGGGTATAGACATAAACGCAGGGCATGATTTGAGTTTAGACAATATTCAATATTTCGCAAAACATATTCCTCAATTATTAGAAGTTTCGATTGGGCATGCCCTTGTTTGTGAATCTCTTTACCTGGGATTTGAGAATGTAATTCCAATGTATCTTCAACGTTTATCTCAATGAAACTATTACACAGCTTAATTTTAGGGAGCGGTCAACGTCATTTAATCGTTTTACACGGTTTTCTTGGGATGGGAGATAATTGGAAATCACATGCTAAGCATTGGGAGTCTCAAGGTTGGTGTGTACATCTAATAGATCAAAGAAATCACGGTCGTAGTTTTTGGTCAACAGCATTTAATTATTCAATTTTGGCAAAAGATTTAAAAGCATATTTAGATCATTATGAAATTCAAAAATGCACCCTATTAGGGCATTCTATGGGGGGTAAAACAGCTATGTTTTTTGCTTCCCAAAATCCAGAATATATTACACAACTATTAGTAGCTGATATTGCGCCAAAAGCGTATCCAGCTCACCATCAGCAAATCTTAAAAGGGCTTGCATCTTTAGACTTTTCAATCCTCAAATCGCGAACCCAAGCGGATCAGGAACTTTCTAATTTTGTTCCGGAAGTCGGAGTTCGTCAATTTTTATTAAAAAACCTGTATTGGATAAAAAAAGAACAGTTAGGTCTTAGGATTAATATTGAAACACTAAAAGCTGTAGGAGAAATAGTAGGAGAAGGATTAGAATCCCATCAAAAATTTGATGGACCTACTTTATTTTTGAGAGGCGTTTTGTCGGGCTATATATCAGATCAAGATCGCTTGATATTATATCATCATTTTCCAAATTACACACTCAAAGACGTTGAAAAAGCAGGACATTGGCTTCATGCCGAAAATCCAACAGCTTTTTTAAATTCCATTGAATCCTGGTGGGTTTAATTTTTAAACACCAAGGGGACAAAATGTGATAATTCCCCATAAATTTAATTGCTTCCAAAAGAACTCTTAATTTAGTATTCTAATTATCAACAAAATGATTCGATTTGCTCGTAAAGAAGATATGTCTTTTGTATTAAGCTTAGTTCAAGAGCTTGCTGACTTTGAAAAAGAACCTGATGCAGTAATAATTACTGAAGAAGATTTGTTAAAAGACGGTTTTGGAGTCGATCCTAAATTCCATTGCTTGGTTGCAGAAAAGGTCGGAACAATTGTTGGAATGGCATTGTTTTATCCCCGTTATTCTACTTGGAAAGGGGTTACGTTGCATCTCGAAGATCTTATTGTTACCCAAAGTTTAAGAGGCGAAGGATATGGAAAAGATTTATACACTGCCTTTATAACTTTTGCGGCAGAGAAGCGGGTAAAAAGAATTGAATGGGTTGTGCTCGATTGGAACACACATGCAATAGATTTTTATAAAAAAAGCGGAGCGCATGTTCTTGATGATTGGAATACAGTTCAAATGGATGAAAATGCAATAGCGTCTTATGTTAAATCATCCCATTAATATTATAATATGAGAATATTTAAATTTGGAGGAGCATCGATTAAAGATCCCCAAGGAGTTAGAAATGTAGCAAAAGTTCTCAATAAAGTTGGGTATAAGGACACCCTAGTTATAGTTTCGGCAATGGGCAAAACAACAAATGCTCTTGAAGTTGTGGTAGATCATTATTTTAATCACCCAGAGGAACTTCCTAATGCTATATTAGAATTGGAACAGTTCCATTTACAAATTTCAAAAGAGCTTTTAGGTTCTTTGTCAAGTCCATTAGACCTCAAATTATCAAATCATACAGAAGAGCTTAAACGTTTTTTTAAACATAATAAAGCCTCCAATTATAATTTCGTTTATGATCAAGTAGTTGGTTTTGGAGAATTACTTTCCACTACAATTATCAATGCTTATTTGAATCACGTTAATATCGATTCGGAATGGTTGGATGCTCGAAAGTGTGTAAAGACAGACTCCTATTATCGCGATGCAAATTTAGATTGGGAAAAGACAAAACAGGCAATAAAAGGGCAGGTTTCGAACAAAAGAATAGTTGTTTCTCAAGGGTTTATTGGGAGTGATGAAAATAACTTCACTACGACTTTAGGAAGAGAAGGCTCAGATTATACCGCTGCAATTTTTGCTTATGCTCTAAGTGCAGAGTCTGTTACTATATGGAAAGATGTTCCAGGTGTGTTGAATGGAGATCCTAGAGTATTTAAAAACACCAAACTTTTGAACCAAATCTCTTATACTGAAGCTATAGAGTTGGCTTTTTATGGAGCTTCAGTAATTCATCCAAAAACCTTGCAACCACTTCAGCGAAAAGAAATTCCTTTATACGTTCGATCTTTTTTAAACCCCGAAGGACCTGGCACATGTGTTTCTAAAGGAAAAAAACTTGAACCTCTTATACCTTGTTATATTTTGAAGCCTAATCAGGTCTTGATACGTCTTTCTTCTTTAGACTTTTCTTTTATGGTTGAAGACAACATCAGCGAGGTTTTTGCATTGCTTAATAAATTTCAAATGCGAGTAGATTTGATTCAAAACTCTGCAATTAGTTTTTCGGTTTGTGTAAACAATAAATACGACAGATTAGAAGAGTTACTCCAAGTTTTACGCTCGAAATTCAAAGTGACTTTTTTCGAAAATGTTGATTTATATACCGTACGACATTTTGATTCCGAAGCCCTAAAATCTATCGAAGCTCAGAAAAATAAGATTCTCCTCCAGCAACGTGCCCAGGAAACCATACAATATGTGGTAGAAAAGTAAGGAAGTTAGTTTAAATACTTTTTCGAAAAATTTTCACAGTAATTTTTGATTTCCAATCGAGTTGCTTCAAATGCAGCTTCTATTTCTTTTTCAGTTCCTTTTAATTTAGATGGATCTGTGAAATTATGATGTAATTTCACGAGTGCACTGCCAGAAAAAATTGGACAATTTTCTGCTGCATGATCACAAACAGTTAATATATAATCGAAATCGATTTTTTGATATTCAGACATTAAATTAGAGGTGTACTTTGAGATATCGATACCAACGTTTTTCATAGTTTTTATAGCTCTTGGATTCACTCCATGAGTTTCTATTCCGGCGCTGTATATCTTTAAGTTTTCTTTCCCGAAGTATTTCATAAACCCATGAGCAATTTGACTTCTGCATGAATTCCCAGTACAAATGATTAAAAGTTTTTTCATTTAATATTATAGTGATTAGGGTTAAAAGAAGAAGTTATCTTTTCTGCAATTATTTGTGCTAATTTGCGGTGACTTTCTATTGTCCATCCTGCAACATGAGGACTGAGTAATACGTTTTTAGCATTCATTAAATAGGAAAAATCAGGGTTGTCTTGTTGGGTAAGAAAAATATTTTCAAAAGATGTGCTTTCGTATTCAAGTACATCGAGTCCGGATCCTAAAATATTTCCGTTTCTCAAACCTTCAACTAAAGCCTTAGTTTTCACTATACTTCCACGAGCGGTGTTCAATAGCCAAAAATTATTTTTCATTTTGCTGATGAATTTTTCATCAATCATTCCAATAGTTAATGGAGTTTGCGGAGTGTGGATGCTCAATACATCTGCACTTTCTTGAAGTTCTTCTAACGAAACTTGAGAAGCATTTTTAGTGCTATTGATAGAAAGTATATCATGAAAAACAACCCTCTTTACGTCAAAACCCTCAAGTTTTTTTGCAAAGCTTTTACCCATTGTGCCAAAACCAATAATGCCAATTGTTTTTTCTTCTAGCTCTAGCCCTCTATGTTCTTCTCTGAGCCAGTTACCTTCTCGAATACTTTGATTTCCGAGATGTAATTTATTGAATAAAGAAAGTAGCAAACCAAGTGTATGCTCTCCAACTGCATTACTATTGCCTGTAGGTGCTGCAAATAATTTAATTCCTTTTTCTTGGGCTGTTTTTTGGTCAATATTTTCAACACCAGCACCTACTCGACCAATGAATTTTAGTTTGGTAGCTCGATTTAAAAAATCACGATTAATAGGGAAACGACTGCGAATTATCAAACCTTCGAATTGGTCTACCATCTCAAGTACCTCATTTAACGTTTTGCTATACGCCTCTGTGTTTTTAAACCCAGCGTGAGATAAGTTATCAATTAATAATGGATGATTTTCATCAACATGAAGCACGTTCATTTTTTTTGGCTTAAAATTCTAAAAAAGTTTGAGCGATGTAAAAGAAAAGGTAAATACCGAAAATATCATTTGAGGTAGTAATGAATGGACCCGTTGCAATTGCAGGGTCAATACCTCGCTTGTTTAAAATTATGGGAACAAATGTTCCAATTAAAGCGGCTACAATAATAACGCCCATCATGGATCCTGCTACGGTTAAACTTAATATTAAATCTTGATCTATTATCCATCCAAAAAGCACCAATAAAATTGCTAAGAAAAATCCATTGATTAAGCTTAAGCCAACTTCTTTAATAAGTCTGTTTAATAGCGACCCTTTAACCACATCATTAGCAAGACCTTGAACAATAATAGCCGAAGATTGGACACCTACATTTCCTGCCATTGCTGCAATCAGTGGGGTGTAAAAAAACAAGCTTCTTAAATGGGGTTGTGTCATTATAGCCTCAAAATCTTTTAATATAAAAACACTTCCAAGACCTCCAAGTAGCCCTAAAAACAACCAAGGTAATCGTGCGCGTGATAATTCAAAAATAGTATCATCTGCTTCTACATCATTAGATATACCTGAAGCTAGTTGATAATCTTTATCCGCTTCCTCTCTTATTACATCAACGATATCATCAATTGTAATTCGGCCTAATAATTGGTGCTTGTCATTTACAACAGGAATAGCTTCCAGATCATACTTGGACATTATTTTAGCGACTTCTTCAACATTTTCATATACATCGACAAAATCAACTTTTGGAATGTAAATATCCTTAACAGTTGCTTTAGAATTTGCCGTTAAAAGGTCTTTCAAGGAAAGTCTTCCTAAGAGTTTGTTTTTGCCATTTACTACATATATTGAGTGAACACGAGTAACTTGTTCAGCTTGAGTTCGCATCGCGTTTAGGCACTTAAGAATACTAAGGTCCTCTTGTACTTTAACAAGCTCTTTTGCCATTAAAGCACCTGCTGTGTTTTCTTCGTAGGTAAGTAATTCACGAATATCTTTTAAATGTTCGCTATCCGAAATTTCGGACATTACTTTTTCTTGTCTTTCTTCAGGGAGCTCAGCAATAAGGTCAGCTGCATCATCTGAGTCTAATTCTTCGATTTCCTCAGCAATTTCTTTAGCCGAAAGTTTGGTTAAAATTTTCTCTCTAAAATCTTCATCAACTTCAGCAAGGGCTTCAGCTGTTTTTTCGCTATCTAAAAGTTTTATTAGATATAGAGCATCTTCAATCGAAAGACTTTCTATGATTTCAGCAATATCTGCGTGATGAACATCAGCCAACTTAGAAATCAACTTCTTATTCGCTCGTTTTTCAACAAGAGAAGTTATAAGCGTTAAGGTTTCTTTATCTAGCAGAAATTTCGCCATCTCCAATTTTTTGAGTCAATGCTATAAAATCGTCTCCCGAAAGTTTTTCAGGTCGCAAGTCAAAGATACTATCTTCTGTAATATTATTAGGTAGTTGTAAAGTTTTTAAACTGTTACGAATTGTTTTTCTCCTTTGTTGAAAACTCATTTTCACAATTTTAAACAAAAGTTTTTCGTCACACGATAACGAATAGTTTTCTTTTCTCTTCAAAGTAAGCACCCCAGAATCTACTTTTGGCGGTGGACTAAATACGTGTGGAGGTACAGTAAATTCGTATGTTGCGGTATAGAATAATTGAGCTAATACGGATAGAATACCGTATTTCTTTGATCCAGGAGGTTCACAAATCCGTTCTGCAACTTCTTTTTGAAACATTCCCGAGAAAAATGGTATTTGGTTTCTGTGCTCCAGCGTTTTAAAAACTATTTGAGTCGAAATGTTGTAAGGAAAATTTCCGATGATTGCAAAAGGAGTATTGTCGAAAATAGCACTTAGATCATATTTCAAAAAGTCTCCTTCAATAATGTTTTGATGGTTGAGCGGATATTTGTTTTTTAAATAGGTAATTGAATCCCGGTCAATTTCAATTAAATTGACATTCCCTTTTTTGAATGGTAAATATTGAGTTAACACTCCCATTCCTGGACCTATTTCAAGAACTTTTTCATAGGTATCAAAACGCAATGTTTCTGCAATTTTGGAAGCAATGCTGAGGTCTTTCAAAAAATGTTGGCCTAATTTTTTTTTGGCTCTTACTGCTTTCATTAAAATGTTGAAATTAGTTCGAGTTCGGTTCTAAATGACAAGATTTTTTCACCAAATTTTTCTTGGGCTGATTTCCTCAAAATGCCCACATCTTCTTTTAGATATGCTTCAAATGAACTTTGATCAACACATTGAAATTGGGTGGCATAGCTACTACCTCCTAAGTCATCATCATCATCTTCTGTCTTAACTTTTAATAATAATGCTTTGGTAAATTTACCCGTTTTAATCATTTGTGGGATGTGTTCTTCATGCATCCAGTCTAGCCATTGTTTTTCAATAGATGATTCTACGTGAGTGGTAACATTATATATAAACATAGGATGTTTTTAGGAGATCAAATCAAATCCAGTATAAGGCACGAGTACTTTTGGTATCTTAATCCCGTCGAGTGTTTGACAGTTTTCTAGTATGCCGGCGAGTACTCTTGGTAAGGCAAGAGCACTTCCGTTAAGTGTATGAACGAGGTGTTTACTTCCATCTTTAGACTTGTATCTCAAACGTAATCGTTCTGATTGAAATCCTTCAAATGTAGAAACGGAACTAATTTCAAGCCACTTTTCTTGAGCAGTAGAGAACAATTCAAAATCATAAGTTAAAGCTGAAGTAAAACCTAAATCTCCTCCACAAAGACGTAAAATACGATAGGGCATTTCTAGTTCTATCAAAATATCACGCACATGATCTACCATTTCTTTTAAGGCTTCACTTGACCTTTCGGGAGTTTCAAGACGAACTATTTCTACTTTATCAAACTGATGCAATCGATTCAATCCACGAACATGTGACCCATAACTTCCGGCTTCTCTTCTAAAACAAGGGGTATATCCAGTTAAGCAAATAGGGAGTTCTTTTTCCTCTAAAATTTCATCTCTAAATATATTGGTAAGGGGAACTTCTGCCGTCGGAATTAGATATAAATCATCTCCGGTTACGTGGTACATTTGTCCTTCTTTGTCAGGTAATTGTCCAGTTCCATAGCCAGAAAGCTCGTTTACTAAATGGGGAACTTGCGTTTCTTGATAACCAGCAGCAGTATTTTTGTCTAAAAAATAATTTATCAGAGCACGCTGTAAACGTGCGCCTTTTCCTTTGTATACAGGAAAACCTGCACCTGTAATTTTACTTCCAAGTTCAAAATCAATCAGGTCATATTTTTTAGCCAATTCCCAATGGGGCATAGCATCGTCAGATAGAATAGGAATTTTTCCAGCACGTTCGGTTTCAATATTGTCTTCTTCAGAGATTCCGCTAGTAACAAGTTCTTGAGGAATATTAGGTATTTGAAGGCGAAGAGCTCGCAACTGTATTTCTATTTCTTGTAAGTTTTTTTGTAGTTCTTTTGAGCTGGATTTAAGTTCTGCAGATCGTTTTTTTAAAGCAGATGCTTTATCTGCAGCACCACTTTTAAAAATTTTCCCGATTTCTTTAGCAATATTGTTCGCTTCGGATAATTGTTGATCAAGATCCGTTTGAGTTTTTCTTCGGCTTTCATCCAATTCAAGTAATTGGTTAATGAGTTCAGCTCCTTTGAAGTTTCTTTTTTTGAGTGCCTCTATAGCCGTTTCTTTGTTCTCTCTAAGGTATTTTAATTGTAACATAAATCGAGTCGTATTGTATTACAAAGATATCGTTTTAAGCTTTGCCATTTGATCTTTCGGAATCAAATAACGCAGTACTGTTTTTTTTATCTTTTTTAAGTTGATTTTGAAGTTCCTCTACCGAATCAAATTTTTGTTCTTCTCTTATCTTACTCAAGATTTCTATCGATAAGGTTTGCTGATATAAATCGTGATTAAATTCAAAAAAATGAACTTCAATGGTTTTATTACTTCCACCCACAGTTGGTCTAACTCCAATATTCATCATTCCAAGAACTTGTTTTCCGTCAATAAGCGACTGAACACGATAAACCCCATTGGGTGGGCAAAGTTTATAGGTTTCTTTTATTTCGATATTTGCAGTAGGGAAATTAATTGTTCTTCCAAGTCCAGCGCCTCGAGTAACTTTTCCTGTGAGTAAAAAAGGGCGGTTCAAAAATTGGTTCACCTTTTCGATGTTCCCTTCTTCTAGAGCGGTTCTTATTTTAGTGGAGCTAACATTTACAGAAGCAATTTCTTGAGCGGGTATTTCTTCTACTTCAAAACCATAAACTTTAGAGAATTCGCGTAAGTCCGTTATGGATGCTTCTCTATTTCTCCCAAATCGATGGTCATAACCAATGATTACTTTTGAAATGTTAAAGGTGTTTACCAAAATGTCTCTAGTGAATTCAAGCGGTGTTAATCTAGAAAATTCTTCAGAAAAAGGGTGAACTACCAAAACATCTACACCCAAAGAGGCAAGTATTTTTTGTTTATCCCCTATACTATCAATTAATTTAATTTCCCTATTTTTTTGCAAAACCATTCGTGGATGAGGAAAGAACGTTAAGACTACAGCTAAGATATTTTTTTTTCTGGCTTCGGTTATTAAATTATGGATAATCTCCTGATGCCCAATATGAACACCGTCGAAGGTCCCTATTGTCAGTATGCAAGGTTTTTCTTCCTGATAATTTTCAATTTTCGTTACTATTTTCACTAAAATCTATTATATTTATTTATTACGTTACAAAACTATGATTTTACTATCTAAAAATGGGTATAATTTTAGTATGTTTAATTCTATAATTAATATCTATTTAATCTGTTGAAAATCTTTTTAAAATATTTCCTGGTTCTTTTTATTATATCTGTTCCATCTCAGGCACAAGATCTATGGAGTTTTGAGAAAAATTCTCAGCATTTAGATCACAATTCAGATGAATATATTCAAACGATTACTTTAAACAAAAATAAATTATTTATAACGGCTTCTTCTAAATCAAAAAAAACCATTTCTTTTCCAAATGAATTTGGGCAAACGGAGCAATTTACAGTAGAAGAAATAGGAGTTCTTTCTTTGAGTCTCTCCAAAGCTTATCCCAACATTAAAACCTATGTAGGTAAAAGTTTAGAACGTGCCAATGTTTATGCTCGATGGAGTTCATCCCCCATGGGAATAAATGCTATGCTGACATCAGCTAGTGGAAGGTTTTTTATACAACCTAAAAGAAACGGCAATCAAAATGAGCATCTTTTTTATAAAAGAGGTGGATTTCTTTATGATGATTTTGAGCGCTTGAACTGTTTGGTTGACTCAAAACTTTTTTCCAAACAATCAGAGGCGCAAATCAAAATTTTGAAAGGTGCTAATTCCAAAGCAGTCTCAATTCAAAACTTAAAGACTTATAGAATTGCAGTTTCAGCAACTGGTGAGTTTACTCAGTTTTTTGGAGACGACGACGATTCTAATGGAACAAACAAGGAAGATGCCTTCGTGCAAGTAGTAAGTACAATTAATCGAATTAATGAAGTTTTTGGGATTGATTTTGGTGTAAGATTAGAACTCGTGTCTTCTGCAAACCTTTTGTATGATGATCCAGAAACGGATCCTTATGGGGATGATTTTAACGAGGAAATTCAAGAAGTTCTCACGGACTCCTTTGGAGAATCTAATTATGACATAGGTCATTTGTTCGATTACGGTGATGCTAATGGAAATGCTGGTAGTGTTGGAAATGTTTGTTCAAATGGAAGAAAAGGTTCAGCCTTTACTTCACATCCTTTTGTAGATACTTCTGGAGTAGGACAGTTTTTGAATGATTATTTTGATATTGATTTTGTAGCTCATGAAATCGGTCATCAATTTGGAGCTTACCATACCTACTCCCATGAAACAGAAGGCTCGGGTGTTAACAGTGAACCTGGAAGTGGTTCTACCATTATGGGGTACGCAGGAATAACAGGATTAGATGATCTTCAAAACCACAGTGACCCTTATTTTCATTACAACAGTATTGTAAATGTTGCAGCTTACCTGGCACGATTTAGTTGTCAGTCTACATCCGATATTGATAATCAAACTCCTACTGTAGATGCAGGACTAGATGTTGTAATTCCAATAGGCACAGCCTATACTTTAGAAGCAGTTGCGACTGATCCAGATGAGGATGTTCTTACATATTGTTGGGAGCAATTAAACAGTGGTCTTGCAACACAAGCTAACTTTGGACCTACTAGTGAGTCTGGCTCAAATAACAGATCTTTTTTGCCGACCAGTACTCCTGTTCGAACTGTACCTTCAATGTCCAGGGTTCTAGCGGGGAAATTGACTCAAACAAATCCACAGAACCCAGAAGACTGGCAAACTGTTTCTTTAGTTAACCGTTCCCTTAGTTGGGGGATTACCGTTCGAGACAGAACAGAAACTAACTCAGTAAGCACAGGTCAAACAGCTCAAGATTTTAGAACAATATCAGTTATAGAAGACGCTGGCCCTTTTGAAATAACCTCTCAAAACACTAATACGGTAGTTTGGAAAACTGGAGCAAATGAGCTCATTTCTTGGAATGTCAATAACACAGATCAGGCACCAATAAATACAAAAACAGTATCCATTTATTTATCTTTAGATGGGGGTGAGAATTTCGATACACTTCTAGTCTCAAACACCTTAAATAACGGTCAATATGATTTTGTTGTTCCTGTGAGCTTTTCGGCTACCAATACCCGAATTAAAATAGTCCCGGATAACGGAATCTATTTTGCAATTAATAGCCAGTCATTTGTTATAGCTGAACGTGCTTTTGCAACCCCTTTTCAAATTGTTTCAAAAAACATATGCGATCCAACCGCTCTGATTTATAACTTTACACTCAATTATTATCAAGATTTTACAGGCACTGTAACCTATAGTTTGCAAGGTGTTCCATCTGGTATTAATCACTCAATAAATCCTAATTCAAGTTCTACTAGTCAAGAACAAGGAACCATAAGTTTATCTAATTTATCAACCCTTGATCCAGGTTCTTATTCAATTACTTTAGTTGCAAGCTCAGGGGATTTAGTCGAACACCAAGATTTTAGATTTATTAGTCAGCAGAGTAATTTTGAAACTCCAACAGGTTTACATCCAGACTCTTCGGATGCTCTACAACCACTTAAGCCTTTGATGAATTGGGAAGCAGATGGAAATGCAGATCAATACATTCTTCAACTTTCAACATCGAGCACCTTCGAGTCGTTGGTTATTTCTTCAACGATTACAACCAACAATTTCAGTCCGTTTTTTAATCTTGAAGGGGAGACTACATATTTTTGGAGGGTTAAAGGTTTTAATGTTTGTGGTGAGAGTAGTTTTTCAGAAACTCAAAACTTTACAACTGATTTAGTTGACTGCAGCCCTATCGGTGCAGCCAGTCTTCCGGTATCATTACAAGATGCTGTTGCCAGTCAAATTGGAATTACATACGCTGAAGTTTATATGGCTAATGACTATACGATATCGGACCTTAATGTAGAGTTTAGCATAGAGCACACTTGGTTGTCGGATATGGTTCTTACTTTAATTTCACCCGACGGAACAGAAGTACTCCTGGCAAGTAATATAGGAGGATCTGGCTCTAATTTTGAAAACACAATTTTTGACCAAGAAGCTACGACTTTAACAGAAGATAGCTCTGCTCCTTTTACAGGATCATTTCGACCAGAAGGAGATCTTAGTGTTTTTGTTGGAACATCATCTTTTGGAAAATGGAGACTTAAGATAGAAGATATTGGTCCTCTGGATAGTGGTCGAATAGTTTTATTTAACCTCAATTTTTGTGTCAATGGAATTATTATGGAAAACGATGATTCTGACTTGCTTTCTAACGAAAATGACAACTGTCCACTTGTTTCAAATCAAGATCAATTAGATTCTGATGGTAACGGACAAGGTGATCTATGTGACATAGAAACGTTTAATAATTTTACAATTTCAAAATTAGACGAAACTTGTGTTTCTAGAAACAATGGCACCATCCAAATTAGTGCTGTTGCAATTGCTGATTATACAGTTCAAATTATAGGCCCAAACGGTTTTAATGATGAATATATTTTTTCTGCATATGACCTAAGCGTCCCTAATCTCGAAAGCGGCACTTATCTTGTCTGTATTGGTGTTAGTGACGATCCAAGTTATGAGCGTTGTTATACTGCTCTAATCGCACAACCCGACCCTTTACAAGTCACCTCTCTTGTTAATGAAAACGATTTGATTTTATCTTTGAACCTCCAAGGAGCTTCTAATTATTCGGTTACCTTGAACAATAAGAAAAGTCGAATTCAGAGTAAGTCACAAGTTGACTTACCACTCAGATTAGGTCTGAATACGATTGAGGTTTTTACAGATCTGAGCTGTCAAGGTTCTTTCAAAAAAGAAATTTACATTGCTGCTGATTCGGTTTTATATCCAAACCCAGTGAATGAAAACGCTTATGTTTTGGTTGGTGGGACAGAAACAAATATTCGATATATCATTTATGATATTCGAGCAAATTTACTTTTTGAAGATTCAATTCAACTTGAAGCCAACGACAGAAAAATTCCGATAAATATGAGTTCGTTAGCAAATGGAAATTATTTTTTAAAAATTATAAGTGATCAGAAAGAAGAAACTATAAAATTCATCAAAAAATGAAAATAGGGATAAGTAAAATAAAATACATTTTTGTTTTGTTTCTTTTTTGGTCTTGCTCCAAACCAGCAATACCCGAACCAGATCCAGCAATTCTGAACTCACCTGAGAATAACAATACATGTATTCCACTCTTTTCAAACAGTACACAAGCGGTTATAAGTTTTGGTTGGACAGAATCTCTAAATACAGATTCTTATGAATTGGCAGTACGAAACAGTGTAACCGGATCTGAGCAAAAAAAGTCAGTCGACTTAACCAGTACAACACTATCCTTGATTCGTGGAGTGCCCTATACCTGGTGGATTTTATCAAAGTCAGAAATCAGTACGGTCGATACCAAGAGTGCAGTTTGGAGTTTTTATCTGGAAGCGCTTCAACAGGAAGGATTTTTACCTTTTTCGGCACAATTAATTAGTCCTCAAGAGGGAGCAAGCGTTACCCTTACTTCGGGTCAATATAATCTGCAATGGACAGGCTCAGATTTGGATAATGATATTGCTTATTTTCAGGTTCATATTGGAACAGACCAAGCTCAATTGAGTTTAGTTCAGGACAACCATACGAGTTCTAACTATCAGGCATCCCTTTCGGCCGGGCAAACCTATTATTGGAAAATAGTAACTGTTGATCAAGTTGGAAATAGGTCGGAGTCAAGTATACTAAGTTTCATTACTTCTTAAACTCCGTTATGCTTATTCATTGCTTCTTGAATTCCTTGGGTTACAAAAGATAAAATTTGCTCTTTTGTTTTATCAATTCTAAGCTGCATTGCTTCAAGTTCTTTATCGGTCCATTTTCCTAAAACAAAGTCCACGGTATTATATCCTTTTTCACGGCTTTCAATTCCAAAACGAATTCTAGGATAGTTTGGCGTATTGAGTTGCGCTTGAATGTCTTTAAGGCCGTTGTGACCCCCGTCACTCCCTTTGGGTTTTAGTCTAATGGTTCCGAAAGGTAAATTAAGGTCATCGGTGACGATCAAGATATTCTGAAGCTGAATGTTTTCTTTTAATGCCCAATAGCGAACCGCTTTTCCGCTGAGATTCATAAGAGTCGAAGGTTTTAATAAAAGCATTGACTTCCCTTTAAACCTAGTTTTACAAACAGCACCGTAACGCTTGTCTTCAAATGAAAGTTCGCGTTCTTTTGCAAAGCTATTCAAAACTTTAAAGCCAATGTTATGTCTGGTGTTGAAATAGGGTGCACCGATATTACCTAATCCGACAATTAAAAATTTTTTCAAAGGGTCTTCTTTTGGTTTATCACTTCGTTTAAAGATTCTTTTCAAGCAATTCATCTTTTTAATAAAGTATAAATATAAAAAAAGCATCTGTTGAAAACCAACAGATGCTTTTATAAAAGATTAATGAAGGAGGTTATTCCGCCGCTTCAGTTGTTTCTTCAGTAGAGGTTTCACCATCTTCAGTTGCAACTTCTAATTCTTCTTCTATAATAGCAGCTCTAGAAGTTCTTACTTGACAAATTACTGTATTGTCAGGGTGAACAAAGCTGAATTTTTCAGATTTGATAGAGGATGTATATAATTTGTTTCCTATTTCAAGTTCAGAAATATCTACAACGATAATATCCGGGAGGTTACTTGGTAATGCTTTAACACGAAGCTTACGCTTGTTAAGTAATAATCGACCTCCACTTATAAGTACCCCAGGAGCAGCTCCTGTTAATTCTACAGGGATGTTCATTGAGATTTCTTTGTCATTTTTAAGTTCATAAAAGTCAACATGAAGAATTCGATCACTTACTGGGTGAAATTGAATGTCTTGTAGTATTGCATTGACAGTTGTTTTGCCGTCGAGTTTAAGTACTACAGTGTGTGCGTTTGGAGTGTAAACGAGTTTGCTGAAATCTAGTTCTTTCACTGTGAAGTGTACGGGATTTTTTTCACCGTATAAAACGCAGGGAACCATACCAGCATTACGTAAGGCTTTTGTTGCTTTCTTGCCTACGCTTTCTCTTTTTGATCCGTTAATTGTAATTGATTTCATTGGTATTTATTTATTGAATTAAACTATAAATTTAGAACTAATAGATTTGTTTTCATGAACCTCGCGCATGGTACTTGCGAAAAGATGAGCACAACTCAGTACTTTTATTTTGGGACTTTGTTTTTTGGCAGGAATAGAATCAGTAACAATAAGCTCTTCTAATAAAGAGTTTTCGATACGCTCGTAAGCATTTCCAGAAAGAAGTGCATGAGTACAGATTGCACGAACCGATATGGCTCCGCGCTCGATCATAACCTCTGCCGCTTTGGTCAAAGTACCTGCAGTGTCAACCATATCATCAACAAGAATAACATTTTTGCCTTTTACATCACCAATTAACTCCATGTGTGATATAACGTTTGCTTTTTCTCTTTGCTTGTAACAGATTACCACATCACTCTTTAGAAACTTAGAATAAGCATAAGCTCTTTTAGAACCTCCCATATCTGGAGATGCTATGGTTAGGTTATCGAGATTGAGTGACTTAACGTAAGGCACAAAAATCGTAGATGCAAAAAGGTGATCCACTGGTTTTTCGAAGAATCCTTGAATCTGATCCGCATGTAAATCCATGGTGATGATTCGAGTTGCTCCTGCAGCTTCAAGTAAATTTGCTATAAGTTTAGCTCCAATTGGAACTCTAGGCTTATCTTTTCTGTCTTGTCTTGCCCAACCAAAGTATGGCATAACAGCAGTAATGTGTCTTGCCGAAGCTCTTTTGGCAGCATCAATCATGAGTAGTAATTCCATTAAATTCTCTGAGCTAGGATGTGTAGACCCTACTAAGAATACTCGAGATCCACGAACGGATTCTTCGAATGAAGGTTGGAATTCTCCATCGCTGTAATGCGAAAAGGCAACTTTACCCATTGGAATACCGAATATCTTTGCAATTTGCTCTGCAAGGACTTCACTCTGAGTACAACTGAAAATTTTTGCTTCTGTTTTCATTTGGCCTAATTTGTTGTTCGACATTTATTTAGAGAATGCAAATTTAAAAATAATTTTAGGTCTAGCTCTCTTTAATGCGATTATTTTAGGTATACGAAAATAATTTTCTACTTTTGTCACCCGATTGCCTCGATGGCGGAATTGGTAGACGCGCTGGATTCAAAATCCAGTTCTCTCGGGAGTGTGGGTTCGATTCCCACTCGAGGTACTGTTATTATTTATATCCCTCTGTAAATCAGGGGGTTACATGCTTATAGACCTTATATACTTCCTGTTTCCCCTCCTTATTTATGTCCCTCTTTGTCTATTCCTGTTTTTGGCTAACTATTATTCTATTTATTACACTTGTTATATAGATAAAAATAAAAAGCCTTTTGATAGATTGTTAAATGATGCTAATGGCTGGACTACCCGTGAAATATTTAACAGCCCAAACGAAGAAGACCAACGACTATTTACATTTAACATATTGGAGGATTATGAAAATAGATTGTTTGTCCTAGAACAGAAGGTAGAGGTTATGGAGAGTGAGACATCTGTATTGAAATATTGTCAGTTGAGATATTGCAGCAATAAACGATTTAGATTTATAATACAACTAATTTAAACTTATAGCTTATTAAGAGTTCTCGTCACAAAAGGCTATTGAAGTCTATTTGTACCCAATAAAGTTTTAAAGATATAATTAAATTTATTTTTCACAATATTTATAAAATGAGTAGTTAATGTTAAATTATGAAAAAACTTTTATTCAACTTCTTCCTTGCTGGTTTATTTATGAATTTTGGGTATCCAGAATTACAATACCAAATCAACAATTTGAGAATCAGCGGTTCTTTAGCAGAACAATTAAAACAAATCGATGTAAACGATTTGGTTGTTAATGCAAATAAATACTTCAATGAATCCGGTGATTTTGTATCCAAAGAGATTTCAAAATCTTCAAAAACTTATAAAGAGAATCCATCTCCTAAAAACTCACTTAAAGACGAGGTTTTAAGCTCTGTAAATCTTTTGAAAATTCCTGGAGCTCGAGGCAAAATCCTTGAGGAAAGTAAAAAACATATAGGTGTTCCTTACAGTTTTGGCTCTAAAGATCCCACCACAGGATTTGACTGTTCGGGCTATGTTAGTTATGTATATCAAAAAGCAATTAACCATGAGTTACCGGCAGGCTCCAAGAGTCAATTCTCACAAGGTGGAGGTAGGCTGGTTAATTTAGACCAACTAAAACCTGGAGATCTAATGTTTTTTAGTCACAATGGAAAATCAATACAGCATGTAGGTATTTTTATTGATCAAGATCATTTTATTCACGCACCCAGAACAGGTAGGAGAATTTCTATTGATGATTTTGGACGTTATTGGAAACAGAAATTTGTTAAAGGAAAATCTTACATACAATGAAAAAAGCTTTTAAATTTTTAATAAAATCAGCAGCCTACTGTATTGCTTATATGGTTTTAATTAACTGTTCAGCTTCAGCAATAAATAAGACTTTAGACACTTTGAATTTCAAAGAACTTACTTCTATAGACGCTATGCGATCGGGTCAAAAAGATGTTTTTGTGTATTTAAAGCATATATATGAAGACGTAGATGTAAATGAAATCCGAAATACCGTTTTGAGTGAAATAGAAACGTTACAAAACAAATAGCCAACTGGCGTTATTTTTGTAAGAATATGATCAGAATTAATTTATGAAAAATTTAGGCAAACCAATTTTTACAGAGTTAGCTAATGTTATAAAAGTGAAGCATTAATGGCTTTTTTTAGAGACTTTTTTAGATTTATTTATCTTGAAACCCAGAATCAAATAAAAATTTAGTATATTGGTAAACCAATTTGGTAATCCAATATTATGAACAAATTAATTTTTCTAAAAGTATACGCACTAGTTTTCTTTTTTAGTTTAGCAATTAATGCTCAACAAACTGTTCTTGTACATTCAATTCAAGAATTTAACACGGCTGTTTCTGAGGCAAAACCAGGAACAAATATCGTATTAGCAAATGGAGTTTGGCAAGATGCTGAATTGTTATTTGAAGGGGAAGGAAGTGTATCGAAGCCCATTAAACTTTCGGTAGAAGAAAAAGGAAAAGTAACACTCGAGGGGCAATCGTATCTTCAGATTGCGGGATCATACCTTCATGTCGAAGGGTTGGTTTTTAAAAATGGTTATACCCCAACTAACGAAGTTATTTCTTTTCGAAAAAACAACAAAACACTTGCATACCACTCGCGTTTATCAGAATGTGTCATTGACAATTATTCAAACCCAGAAAGACATGAACAAGACAGTTGGGTTGCACTTTATGGAAAAAATAACCGCGTAGACCATAACCATTTCGAAGGAAAAGGAAATCGAGGTGTTACCTTAATTGTTCGTCTTAATTCTAAAGAAAGTATAGAGAACAACCATACAATAGAAGGCAATTATTTTGGCCCCCGCCAGAATCTAGGTTCAAATGGTGGAGAAACATTGCGGGTTGGAACTAGTCATTTTTCTATGGAAAAATCAAAAACCATTGTACAAGGAAATTATTTTGATCGTTGTGACGGTGAGCATGAAATTATTTCAAACAAGTGCGATCAGACTACTTTCAAAAATAATGTATTTTTTGAAAGTATTGGAACTCTAACCATGCGTCATGGCGATGAAACATGGGTTGAAGGGAATGTGTTTTTGGGAAATAGAAAACGTAACACAGGAGGCATCCGAGTTATAAATGGGCAACAAACTGTAAAAAATAACTACGGTTATGGTTTGACAGGCTACCGCTTCAGAGGTGCTTTGGTTGTGATGAATGGTGTGCCTAATTCGCCGCTAAACAGATACTTTCAGGTAGAGGATGCTGTTATAGAAAACAATGTATTTGTTAATTCCGATCACGTACAGTTGTGTGCAGGAAGCGACGATGAGCGCTCTGCAACTCCACTTAATTCAACCTTCAAAAACAATACATTTTATTTAGATAAAGAATCAGAGTTAGTTACAGTTTATGATGATATAAGCGGAATTAAATTTGATAATAACCGGACTAACTTTCCTATTAATCCTAACATGACAGAAGGATTTAAGGTTAAGAAAATGAGTTTGGTAAAAGATAGGCATGGGCTACTTATGCCTAAAATAGGCAGAAAAATAATTAGCCCAGACTTAGCCGATGTACTTCCATCTAAAGAAAATACAGGAACTTCATTTTATTCCAAGGAAGACAAGCGGATTGCTTTTGAATCTGGAAAAACACATACAGTTTCCGCAGGAGTCAACACACTTTTTGATGCAATCAAAAATTCAAAACCTGGCGATATATTAGAATTGAACGAATCGTTACCCTATGAACTAACTAAACTTCCTTTAATAAAACATCCGCTTACAATTCGTGCTACATCTGGAACCAATCCAATGATATTGTGGGAAAAGAAAGCCGCTTTTGATATTGTAAACGGAGGTGAACTTAGATTAAAAGGTTTGTCTTTTGATGGAGAAAACGCTCCTGATGGTTCAGGAAATGCTGTAATAAGAACCAGTAAGTATTCTATGAATAAAAATTATAGCCTAAGGATTGAAGATTGTGCTTTTAACAACTTAGATGTAAATCACTCTTTTGATGTAATTAGTATATACAAGAACACTTTTGCAGATGAAATTCATATCGAAAATTCAACTTTCAATAACATTACAGGTCATGTAATGGCTTTGGATCGTGAGACTGATGATGTTGGAATATATAATGCAGAATTTGTAACACTAATAAACAATAAGTTCACAAACATTCAAGGAACCGTATTGAGTTTACATCGAGGCGGTAAAGACGAAAGCACCTTTGGACCTTTTTTATATCTTGATCATTGCACGCTCGAAAATGTAGGTTTTGGTTCACGAAATAAATACCAAACAGCTCTTAATTTATATGGTGTTCAAGATATTGTAATTAAGAATTCTGTTTTCACAAATACCAAAAACATAAAGATGCACCTGGTAGTAGGTGAACCTATCGTAAATGTATCTAACATTCAAATGGATCAAGCAGGTCAAATTGAAGTTAGCGGAGATCAAAAATACACCTTGAGCAAGGTTTTTACAAAAGAAACCAACCCTTCTGATTTAATAGGAACCGATAATGCTCCACTAGGTGTTCGAATTAACAAATAAATTATGTTCAGAAAAGTTAAAATATTACTAGGTATCTTATTCTGTTTAGTCAACTCTATTAAGGCTCAGGAACATCCAAACTTAATTTTGACGCAAGAAGGTGTAGAGCAAATCCGAGAAAATCTTGGCAAGGTTCCTTTTTTTGACTCCTACTTGAAAGAAATAAAAGCCGAGGTAGATGCTGAAATTGAAACAGGAATTCATGTGCCTATCCCAAAAGATATGGCCGGAGGTTATACGCATGAGCGTCATAAAAAAAATTTTTTGATTTTACAAAAAGCAGGAGTGCTCTTTCAGATTCTTGAAGATCAAATTTATGCTGATTACGTTAAAGAGGTTTTAATGGAATATGCTCGTATATATAAGACGTTACCCATCCACCCGCAACCTAGGTCTTATGCTCGTGGAAAAATATTTTGGCAATGCTTAAATGATTCCAATTGGTTGGTTTATGTTAGTCAGGCGTATGATTGTATTTATAATACGCTTTCAAAGAAAGAAATTAGCCATCTAGAAAATGATCTTTTTCGTCCTTACGCAGATTATATTTCTAGTGGAAATCCTCAATATTTTAACCGCATTCACAACCACAGTACTTGGGGTAATGCTGCCGTAGGAATGATTGGTTTGGTTATGCAAGATGAAGAACTTATTCAACGTGCTCTTTATGGATTAAAGCAAGACGGAATTGAAACTAATGCAAAAGATAACGACGGAGGTTTTATCAAAGATGAAGGAGGCAAAGCTGGTTTCTTAGCGAACATCGAAGCACCTTTTTCTCCTGAAGGTTATTATACCGAAGCTCCTTATTACCAACGTTACGCTATGTACCCTTATCTACTATTTGCAGTTGGCTTAAACAACATGCGTCCGCAAGAAAAAATATTTGAATATAAAGACGGTGTTTTGCTTAAAGCGGTAAATACACTATTAAACCTTACGGATTCCGACGGGGAATTTTACCCGCTAAACGATGCTCAAAAAGGGATGTCTTATTTTTCAAGGGAATTGGTTTCTGCTGTTGATATTGCTTATCATTACGGAGATCAAAATTCAGGGCTACTTTCTATAGCAAAAAAACAAGGAAAGTTAACTTTGGACGACGCCGGTTTTGCAGTAGCAAAAGCAATTGCAGATGGAGAAACAAAACCTTTTGTAAAACAATCAATGGAACTCACAGATGGCCCTTTAGGTAAGCAAGGAGGAATAAGTATTCTTAGATCTGGCTCCCAAGAAGAAGAACTTAATTTAGTTGCGAAATATTCTGCTCACGGAAACAGTCATGGACATTATGATAAGCTTTCATTTTCACTTTATTATAGAGGAGATGAGGTTTTACAAGATTATGGGCTTGCTCGATTTGTAAATATCGATCAAAAAAATGGAGGGGGTTATTTAAAAGAGAATACAAGCTGGGCGAAGCAAACCATTGCACATAACACACTGGTGGTTAACGAAATTTCTCACTTCAATGGAACGTATGAAACTGGAAGTCAATTTCATTCATACAAATATTTTAGTATTCTTTCTGATGATGGAAATCAATTCATCAGTGCTAAAGAAAACAATGCTTACCCGGGTGTAAAAATGCACCGAACTTTGTTGATGATTGAAGACAAAAGGCTGGATAATCCTTTGGTGCTGGATATATTCAAAGTAGATTCTCAAAATAAAAATCAATATGATTTACCTTATCATTATTTTGGACAAATCATGTCAACCAGCTTTCCGCTTGAATCTCAATCAACACTTTTACCATTAGGAGAAAACAATGGATATCAACACTTGTGGTTACGATCAAAAGGGAAGAACGGCAAGTCTATAAATCAGATGAGCTGGTTCTCTAGCGGAACATTTAGAACCCTAACGATGTTAAATTCACCTGAAGATGAATTTCTGTTTACTGAACTAGGGGCTAACGACGCTGAGTTTAATTTAAGAACCGACCCTTCTTTTATTATAAGAAGAAAGAATACAGCAGCAACACTTTTTGTCAATGCAGTCGAAATTCATGGAAACTACAGTCCTGTTAGTGAAATAGCAATCAATGCAACTTCCTCATTAAAAAACATTAAAACAATTCTAGACACTAAGGAATATACAGCCGTGTCTATAGAGTTTACAAGAGGAGCACCAATTCAAGTGATTTTGTCAAATCAAAACCCAAACGAAAGTCAAAATCATTCTGTTGAAATAAATGGAAAAACAACACGTTGGACAGGTCCTTATTTAATACAAACTATAAAAGAATAACTATGAAAAGTTTTGGAACAAGTAAAGAATTTTTATTGACTAATGAAATCGAATGGGAAACTGTTGGAGAAGGAGTAAAAAGAAAGATAATGGGCTATGACGACAAGATCATGCTGGTTCATGTAGACTTTGAAAAGGACAGTATAGGGCCTGTGCATCAGCACCATCACTCCCAAGTAACTCATGTTGTTTCGGGTATTTTTGAGGTAACCATTGGCGAAAAGACAGAAACACTAAAAGCTGGAGACAATTTTTATATTCCAACCAATGTGCTTCATGGTGCTATTTGTAAAGCGCCAGGACAATTAATTGATGTATTTAGTCCAATTCGTGAAGATTTCATGAAATAAATCGCTCAAAATTATTGATAATTCAATTTTTTTAATATATTTGGAAAACCAATTTGGTGAACCAATCTGGTTTTCCAAATTAAAACAAATAAAAAAAAGGATAGTTGTACCTATCCTTTTTAAGTTACTTCAATTATAAGAGGGAAGTAATAAAGACACCGCCAAGGCGGTGATTGGTAAAGATAAATATTTTTATCCAATTACTCGTTTTGTGCGATCGTTTTCATTTAAAACGATTTTTCAAACAAAACAATGTAAACTAACTATTAACAAAGTATGAAAATTAAATTTCACTTAACACTAATGTTTGTTCTTATGGGCGTAGCCTTTGGATTTGCACAAACACAACTTGGTGGTACAGTTACAGATGCAAATGGGGAACCAATACCAGGAGCAACTATAATTGTGCAAGGCACGAACAATGGGACAACGTCCGATTTCGATGGAAATTATACTATTTCGGTCGAACAAAATCAAAACCTAGTAATTTCTTATCTAGGGTACATATCTGCAATTATTCAATTTACAGGTCAAGATAATTTAAGTGTTAGCTTATCTGAAGACCTTACTGAATTAGATGAAATTGTAGTTACAGGTTACGGAACTCAAAAGAAATCTCACTTAACTGGAGCTATTTCTAAAATTACCAACGAAAAACTCGATCAAATCGCTGTATCTCGTGTAGATGAAGCTTTAGTTGGTCAAGTATCGGGGGTTAATATCTCAGCTACTGAAGGTGAAGCTGGATCAGCTCCTACCATTCGTATTCGTGGAACGGGTTCTATTACTGGTAAATCTGATCCTGCAATCGTAGTAGACGGTTTATTAGTAGATAACGACTATTTAGGTTCTTTAGATATGAATGATGTTGCTTCTTTTGAAATTTTAAAAGATGCAGCTTCTGGAGCAATTTATGGTTCTAGAGGAGCAAACGGAGTTATTTTAATCACCACAAAAGAAGGTGAAGAAGGTAAAACAAAGTTTAGTTACAATACATATTTAGGTTTCAAAGAAGCACGTCAAAGTGATGCTTACTCTTTTTCTTTAGCTGATGAAGCTGCTGAAGAGTTAGCCGCAAACGGATCTTTGTCTAACCAAACACAACGTAAACTAGATATAGGTGTTGATCGCAGCTGGCAAGATGTTATTTTTGACGGTGGTGAAATCAGAAGCCATTCATTTGCTGTTCGTGGAGGAAACAAAAAAACGAAATATAGTACTGCACTAAATTTTATCCATGATCAAGGTGTCTTATTAACGGATGATTATAAAAAATATAACATCAAGTTAAAGATTGACACTAAGCTTAACGACGAATTTTCTGTTGGAATTAACCTAAGCCCTTCTTATGCAAATAGAAGACGTTTTGATGGATCTGCACATGATATTCTTCGTCAAACAGTATGGTTGCCTTTATATTTAGACGACAATTCAATCCAGCACGTTAACCGTGTAAGAGATGGTGGAAAATATGCAAATGCTCAAATTGGAGACTACGCTATTCAACGTATGTTTGATGACTGGGATATGGCAAATAATGTTGCTGTAACAAGTGGACAAGATATCAGTAATACTTCAAACACAAACCCTGCAGCTAAAGTATTGGAGCGTGATCGAAACGATTACAAATTCAAGATATATGGAAGCATGTATATGAAGTACAAAATTGCAAAAGGAATTAATTTAAAATCTACTATCGCTGGAGATTTTCAAAACACAAAGCGAGATCGCTGGCAAGGTGTTCAGTCTAATAGAAATGGTGCTTCCGCAGCAAACTATTCAACTAACACTCAAAACAGAATGCACTTTGTAACGGATAACTTCCTTAATTTTGATAAAGAAATAAACGGACACGAAATCAGCGCTATATTAGGTTTCTCTGCTGAAAAGTGGGATACTGAATACGAAAGTTTAGCTGCTGCTGGTTATCAGTCAGATTTATTACAAACGATTAGCGCCGGTGACCCAACAACCATTCAAGGACAGTCTTATGACTACGCGCAACGCTTAATATCCTATGTTTCAAGAGTTAACTACGCTTATAAGGATAAGTATTTAGCTTCTTTCAGTTTCCGTCGTGATGGATACTCTGCATTTGGTCCAAATACTAAGTATGGAGATTTCCCAGCTGCATCTGTAGGTTGGAACGTTGCTAAAGAAGATTTCTTAACAGGAAACAATGTTATTAGTAACCTAAAATTAAGATTTAGTTATGGGGTTTCTGGAAATCCATTTTTTGATACAGGTAATGTATTAGTAGATAATTTCCCTTTCCTATCTTTATTAGGTTCACAGACTGCAATTGTAGATGGTGGTTCAGCTGCAGCTTTCAACCCTATCAATATTGCCAATACGGACTTACAATGGGAAAGCTCTGTTGAGATAAACCCAGGGATTGACTTTGGCTTCTTCTCTAATAGAATTACAGGGTCTATAGAATACTATGAAAGAACAAGTGAAAAACTATTGATAGACAACCCTGTTTCTTCAACTACAGGTTTTAGCAGTGCTCTAGTTAATCTTGGGAAAGTTAAAAATAGTGGATTAGAATTTGAAATTCGAACTAAGAATGTTACTTCTGAGAACTTCTCTTGGAATTCAACACTTCTACTTTCAGCCAATGATAATGAGTTGGTTAGTTTTGGAGCATCTGACGGTCAGATTCAAAATATCGACGCAAAACGTGCTGCAGAATGGGTAAATTCTGTAGGTAACCCAATATCTTCTTTCTACGGATGGGTAGTTGATCGTGATATTCCTTTAGAGTTCATTAAAAACCCTTATCATCCAATTGGAGCAGAAGCACAAGATGTTTATGTAAAAGATTTAAATGGCGATGGTTTAATTGATGATGATGACAAAACCATTTTAGGAGATCCTTATGCTGATTTAGTGTGGAGTTTTTCAAATGACTTTAGATTAGGAAGATTTGACTTAAGCTTAATGATTCAGTCAAGTGAAGGTGCGATGGTAAGAAATATGGGGGATCAGTATATTTTCAACCACTTTAATTCTTCACAAGATTATAACACAGCAACTACACCTGACCAACAATTTATCAAGCAAAAAATCTTTACAAATGATATTGTACAAGATGCATCTTACATTGCTTTGAGAAATATAAACATTGGGTATAAAGTTTCTGATGAATTCTTAAAAGATATGAATATAACTTCTGCTAGAGTTTATGCTTCAGGTCAAAACTTGTTCTACAAAACGGCAGCGAATTATACTGGTTTTAATCCAGAATCTATAAACGATACTTCTCCAACAACTTATGGTTATCAGAGAGCTGGATCGCCAATATTTAGCACAATTTCATTAGGTGTGAATGTTGAATTTTAATCAAAAAACAATAAAAAAACATATTATGAAACACATACAAATTTTAACACTGGTTTTGTTAGGAGCATTTGTTTCTTCTTGTGAAGAGGATTACCTGGAGCCTAAATTAACTTCAGCAATCAATGGGTCAAACTATTACTCTACCCCAGAACAAGTAGATTCAGCTGTAATTAACATGTACGACGGTCTTCAGGGGGTAAATTCTTCTTCTGGAAACGATAATCACGCAACTCAAGTAGAGTTTTATTTAACAGAAATGCGTTCAGACAACACAAGAACTAAAAGTAGTGAAGGTGAAGCAGCTCAATTTGAGAGTTATAACGTAGAAGCTACCAATGGAATTGTGGAAGATTATTACAGAAGTTTTTATAACGTAATTTTTCGTGCCAATACAGTTTTAGCTAATTTAAGTAATGCAGGAGGTTCAGCTAATCAATTTGAAGGAGAGGCTAAATTTGTTCGCGCTTATGCTAACTTTAATTTAGTTCGTTTATATGGAGCTATTCCATTAGTTACCGAACCTATTAGTCCACTTAATAGCGAAATCGCTTATACTCGTGTGCCAGTCGCAGATGTTTATGCGTTAATTGTTAGTGATTTAGAAACGGCTGTTTCACAATTAAATAATGATTATCGTACTCGTGCTTCTCGCTCGGCTGCTGAAGCATTATTAGCTAAAGTTCAATTGACATTAGGAAACTATACTGCTGCACGTACTTTACTTGAAAGTGTTGTTACTACAGGAGGTTTCTCTTTAGAATCTAATTTCAGCGATGTTTTTTATAACGAAGCAAATTCTGAAAGTATTTTCGCAATCGGGTATGCTCCTGGAGGTTTAGATAGCCAAAACTTTTCTGCAGAATGGCTTAATGCTGTTGGTAGAACTTCGGGTGTAAATTATGTTACGGCAGATGTTCGTTCAGCTTTTGAAGATTTTGGTGGAAATAGAACTGCAGTTTCTTTTAGACAAGACGCAAGTCAGCCAGAGCAATACCAAGTTGCTAAATATTTTCCTAACGGAGAATTGGATGCTCCTTATCTAGCAGATCCTACTAAAGCTGGAAATGACTGGATTGTTATTCGTCTTGCTGATGTATTGTTATTGCACGTTGAGTCTATTATGGCTGGTGCTAACGAAACTATTGATCCAGCAGCATTGGCTTCTTTTCAAGCAGTTCGCAACCGTGCAGGTTTAATGGATTCAGTTACAATAGTTACTAAAGATGTTTTATTAAATGAACGTCGCGTGGAACTAGCTTTTGAAAATCATCGTTTATTTGACTTGATGCGCTTAGGTGTAGCTCAAGATGTATTGTCAAATTTTTCATCTACAAATGGGTTAGGATTTTCAAGTACAGATGTATTATTGCCAATTCCTCAGAGAGAAATTGGTTTGAGTTTAGGAACGTTATCACAAAATCCTGGATATTAATCTATATAGTTAATCATAATATGGGCTTGATTTTTACGAGCCCATATTTTAAAAAACAACCTTATGAAAACATTTAATAACAATACACTAAAGAGAATGAATCTACCATTCGTTCTTTTAGTTAATTTTCTTTTGCTGGGAGTTGTTTCCTGCGAAAAATTAGAATTACCGGAAGAAGCTTCTATAGCAGATCTTACTCCGCCTAGTGCAAGTTTTAGTGCTGTAGGAACAGAAGATTTTTTAATATACAATTTTTCTAACACTTCCAAAAGTGCTACAGATTATGTTTGGACTTTTCCTGGAGGAGGATCTTCTACTGCTGTTGAGCCAACTTTTTCATTCCCATCTGTTGGAACATATTCAGTCTCTCTAGAGGCTACAGATAAGCTTCTTGTCAGCGATACATATACCGCTCAATTAGTTATAGTAGAGCCACCAATTCCTCCTGCTATTAATCCCGATGTAATTAATGGAGATTTTTCTAATGGTCAAGATAACTGGAAAGTTTCAACGTTTACTGGAGGAACTACAAGTCCATATAATTCAAGTTCTGATGGCGAAAACCTAAACTATGATGGATCTGATAACGGGAGTAAAACGCCCGGAGCTAAATGGACTAGCTCAACTTCTGCTGGACCAAACTTAAGCGGTTCTACTCGTTTTGCATATCAAGCACATACAGTTTCGCCAGGGCGTGAATATTATATTGAGTTTAGTTACGCAATTAAAACAGGTGGTTCTGGTCTTGATTCAACTGGAGACAGACTAGTTGTTGAAATGTTGTCTGGACATTTCAGCGATGGTGCAGATGCTTTAGCTAGTTCTCAAGCATCACCATTAACTCAGATTGTAAGTACGGCTATTCTTGGAAAAGGAAACTTTACGCTTGTAAAACAATCCTTTACTGCACCAGAAAGCGGATTAGTAGCTATTTGGATGTATGGTATTACATCTGTTGATTCCTATATAGATAACGTTAAGCTTTATCCAGTAGATTAATTTGAAATAAGTAAATGAAGATAAATTCTCTGCATAACATTTTTTTGTTCTGGTTATCCCTAAGTTTTTTATTTGCCTATTCAGGCTGTAAAAAAACGGATAATGGTCTAAGTGAACTTGATCTATATATCGCTGAAAGAGATTTAGAAAATAGTCAGAACAGTGCTTCGGCTGAAATGTTAGCCGAAAGCACCAGTTCTACTTCAACAGTTTTACCTAATATTGATTTAAATAACTGGAAAGTAACGCTTCCAATTGGAAACCCAACATCAGTTCGACCTCCCGAAATATTAGATTACGCTAATAACGAAACCCTAAAACCGTTTTTTTATAACGATTCTATAGACGGCTCTTTGGTTTTTTATGCTTACCCAGCAAACACTACTGCCAACTCTACTTATTCAAGAACGGAGTTGCGCGAACAAATGGTTGCGGGAAGTGATAATACCAACTGGACTTTTTCTCAAGGAGGAAGGATGCGAGGTGTACTTTCGGTTCCTGAAGTATCTTTAGATGAAAATGGAAAACCACACCGGGTTATTATCATGCAAATTCATGGAAGGTTAACTAATGAGCAACGAGATTTAATCGGAGAGGATGATAATAATGCACCCCCAATGCTAAAAATTTATTGGCATAATGGACGTGTTCGAATCAAAACAAAAATTGTCAAAAACCTAAATGCCACCTATGAAGAATTACTTCATGAAAGTGCATGGGGAGATGACGAAGGATACACCATTCCTGTAGATGTAGGTAATGAAAAATTTACTCTTGAAGTTATTGTAGCTGATGGATCAATGAAAATTGTTTTTAATGACTTATATTCCATTATTTATGATAGTGTTCATATTCAAAAGTGGGGAATTTTTGAGAATTATTTTAAAGCAGGTAATTATTTTCAAAGTAGAGATGAAGGGTCTTTTGCTCGAGTAAAGTACTATGAACTTTTAGTCTCTCATGAATAGATTAAATGATTAACTTTGAATATATTTTACAACCTAAGTCTAAATATTGAGTCAATATGATTGTTGGTACAGAAATTCAGAGCACAAAGAAAAAGATTATATCAGATCTAAAGGCTTTAATTAATTTTAAAAACTTAGAACCTGGTGATAAGCTTCCCTCTGAACGTGTGTTATCCGAAAAATTCAATGTGTCTCGAGGTAATCTTCGCGATGCACTCCAAACTCTAGAGTATTATGGATTAGTGAAGTCTATTCCTCAAAGTGGAACGTTCGTTGCAGATATTGGCATTACAGCTCTCAACGGAATGATTGACGATATATTGAGTTTACTAGTACCCTCTTTTAAAGAATTGGTTGAAGCCAGAATTTTTTTAGAACTTAAAGGTGTAAAATTAGCAGCAATTAGAAGAACAACCGACGATTTGATTCGTATGGAAAATGCTTTAACAGCATATTCAGATAAAGTTAAAGCTGGAGAAGATGCTGTTCAAGAAGATTTACTCTTCCATTTGGCTATAGCTCGCGCAAGTGGAAATACTACCTTGAATACTTTTATGCTTAAAATCACACCCGAAATTATCAATAATTTCGAAAAACATCATGTGTGTGACAAAGACACTGCATTTATTGGAATTCAAGAACACAATGCCATTATTGATGCCATTCGAGATAATGATCCAGATGCAGCTAAAGATGCTATGAAAAAACACTTCAAGGCACTTTATCAGTATTGCTATAATATAAAGTAAAAGAGTAAAACAGTACGGGTGTTGTACCACCCATAGAAGTAATAAGAGGGAACCAAAGTTATATAGATTTTAAATCTATACAGCTTTATTGTAAAGACATGTATGAAAATTAACGGATTGAGATGGTGGGTTATTGGCTTGATTGCATTAGCGACAGTTATAAACTATATAGACAGGCAGTCATTAGGTGTTCTTTGGCCAGACATTGCACAAGAACTCTATCCCGACAAGACAAATGATCAACGAAAAGAAATTTTTGGTTGGATTTCTACTATTTTCATATTTTCCTATGCCTTTGGTCAACTTATATTTGGAAAAATTTTCGACTGGATCGGAACCCGTTTGGGGTTTGCTTTATCCATTGGGTTTTGGTCCATCGCTACTGCATTACATGCACTAGCTCGAGGTGTATTGAGCTTTGGAATTTTTCGCTCTCTTTTAGGGGTTGCAGAAGCAGGTAATTGGCCAGGTGCAGCTAAAGCAAATGCAGAATGGTTTCCAGCCAGACAAAGAGCTTTGGCTCAAGGAATATTTAATTCTGGCGCAGCATTCGGAGGGATTATTTCTATTCCTTTAATAGCCTACCTTACAATTCATTTCAGTTGGCAAATGATATTTGTCATTGTTGGATTAATGGGGGTTTTATGGTTACTCCCTTGGATGCTAATTGTAAAAGCACCACCTAAATCACACCCTTGGTTAACAGAAGAAGAACGACAATACATTTTAAGCGGTCAAAAAGTTACAGAGGAACATGTGTCAGATGAAGAATACAATCCAACAACAAAACAATTATTAAAGCATAAAGAAAGTTGGGGTGTAATTATAGCCTCAGCTGTTATAGATCCAATTTGGTGGTTGTTTGTAGTATGGATCCCTATTTACTTAAACGAAGTGTATGGTATGGATGTTAAAGGTATAGGTCTTTATGGCTGGGTTCCTTATGTCGGTGCAATGTTAGGAGCATGGTTTGGAGGACTTTTAGCTCAAAATAGAATTAAATCTGGATGGACAGTTGACAAAACACGTAAACTAGTCATTACTCTAGGATGTCTAATCATGTTACCCGCATTATTAGCAATGTCAAATCCTGGAGCTCCTGTGAATGCAGTGCTTATTATGGGAGTAATTCTGTTTGGTTTTCAAACAGCTATTGGAAGTGTACAAACGTTACCTAGTGATTTATTTGGTAAAAAAACAGTGGGCACTTTATCTGGTTTCTCAGGAATGGCTGCAAAATTAGGAGCGGTAGGATTAACTGCACTTGTTCCTTGGTTAACTACTGGAGGTAATTATTATCCTGTCTTTGTTATAGGAGCAGCATTTTCAATCATTGCTTTATTAAGCATCTGGGGACTATGCCCAAAAATAGAGCCTCTAAAAGCAAAAAAATAAAATATATAAACTAACCTATAAAGATTAAATATAAAATATGAGTAATTCAAAAGGAAAAATAGCTATAATTACTGGAGCCACTGGTGGAATTGGTTTTGAAGTAGCAAAACGATTAGGTAAAGACGGATATACGGTCATTTTAAACGGAATCGAAGATGATGCTGGAGCTGAAAGAGTTAAAGAACTTGCAGCAGCAGGAATTACATCCGAATACTATGGTTTTGATGTTACTAATGAAGAACAAGTAACCGCAAACATCCAAAAGATTGGAGAAAAATACGGTAAAATCGATGTATTAGTCAATAATGCTGGAGGATTAGGTGGAAGATCTCGTTTTGAAGAAATGACCACTGATTTTTACAGATTTGTAATGGCATTAAACCTTGATTCTGTATTCTTTACTTCAAGAGCAGCGATTCCATTCCTTAAAAAAGGAGAAATTCCAACGATCATTAATTACACATCTAATGCAGGATGGAATGCAGGTGGACCAGGAGCTGGAATCTACGGAACATCTAAAGCAGGAGTACATGCAATAACACGAGCATTAGCAAAAGATTTAGCAGAATATGGAATCCGTGTAAATGCAGTTTCTCCGGGAACCATTGACACTCCTTTCCATGCTCAAATTAAATCTACTAAACCAGAGGTCTTTGCTTCGTGGAAGAACAACATCATGTTAGGAAGACTTGGACAGCCAGAAGAGGTTGCTTCAGTTGTATCCTTTTTAGCAGGTAATGATGCTGCATTTATTACCGCAGAAACCATTCAGATTGGTGGAGGGCAAGCATTAGGTATTTAATAAAAAATCATACATCTTATTTAAATAATGAAAAAAGTGGTCACTTTTGGGGAAATCATGTTGCGATTAGCCCCTCAGAATTTTTTACGCTTTTCACAAGCCAATAGCTTTGACGTAGTTTACGGAGGAGGAGAATCTAATGTAGCAGTTTCACTAGCTAATTATAACGTACCAGTAGAATTTGTTACCCGTTTACCAAAAACCGATATTGGTCAATGTGCACTCATGGAAATGAGAAAACGCAATGTTGGTACAAAACACATTGTAGAAGGCGGAGATCGATTGGGCATCTATTTTTTAGAAACGGGAGCTGTAAGTAGAGGGAGTAAAGTTGTTTACGACCGTGCACATTCAGCAATGTCAGAAATAGAACCGGGAATGGTCGATTGGAGCGAGGTTTTTAAAGATGCACAATGGTTTCATTGGACTGGAATAACTCCGGCAATTTCTCAGAGTGCCGCAGACGCATGTCTAGAAGCAGTTCGAGTTGCAAGTTCCATGGGAATTACTATTTCTACCGATCTAAATTACCGAGCTAAGTTGTGGAATTACGATGGGGATCGCGAAAGCATCATGACCGAATTAACTTCGTATTGCGATATTATATTAGGAAACGAGGAAGATGCAGAAATGCATTTTGGTATTAAGCCAGAAGGTTTAGACATTACAACACAAGGAGAAGATGTAAAAGCAGAAGCTTTCTTGTCCGTATGTCAACAAATGCAAGCAAAATTTCCACGGGCTACAAAAGTAATTACAACGCTGCGAGGCTCAATTTCTGCTTCTCACAATACATGGGCAGGAGTTTTATACGACGGCAAAAAGATGTACGAAAGCGCACAATATCAAATAACACATATTGTAGATCGTGTAGGAGGAGGAGATTCTTTTATGGGAGCTTTAATCTATGGGTTAATTCATTATCCAGAAGACGATCAAAAAGCACTGGATTATGCAGTAGCAGCATCCTGTTTAAAACACACCATTAAAGGGGACGCAAACTTAGTTACTATTCCAGAAATCGAAAAACTAATGGGAGGAGACGCTTCAGGGCGTGTTGCTCGATAATAGATTACTATGGCACAATATACAAGACTAGAAGTAGTACAGCAAATGAAAGAATCAGGGATGGTTCCTTTGTTTTACCATCAGGATATAAACTTAGCTAAATCAGTATTAAAAGCTTGTTACGATGGTGGAGCTCGCTTAATGGAGTTTACAAGTCGAGGTGATTTTGCTTTCGAAATATTCAACCAATTAATAAAATATTCTATTGGGGAACTTCCTGGAATGATCTTGGGAGTAGGGTCAATTACCGATGCAGCAGCAGCATCTCAATACATGCTTTCGGGAGCAAACTTTATAGTTACTCCTGTATTTAGGGAAGACATTGCAATTGTATGTAACCGCAGAAAAGTACTTTGGTCACCAGGGTGTGGATCATTAACAGAAATTGCTACTGCCGAGGAAATGGGATGTGAAGTTGTGAAACTTTTCCCTGGAAGTACCTACGGACCTGGCTTTGTTAAAGCTATTAAAGGACCTCAACCATGGACTTCTATAATGCCAACAGGAGGAGTTTCTACAGATGAAGCAAATCTAAAAGGCTGGTTCGATGCAGGTGTTACCTGTGTAGGTATGGGGTCACAATTAATTTCTAAAGATATTTTGGCAAATCAATCATATGCTGAACTAACTAATAACGTAAAAGATACTCTAGCTTTAATACAAAGACTAAAAGGATAAGGCTTGCTCTATTTTAATTCTGTTGAATTCAAATAAAGTCAGAGGTAACAATTTATTCTTCAGCAACTTCACTTTGTTCTTCTGACTTTTTTACTTTGTTGCCTTTATGAAGTTTAATAATCCCACCGAACACGATATTGATTTGAGAAAACAAGAATTTTTGTTTAGCTCCATCCTTATTTGAAGCAGTGGTTTTAATGTCTGGTAAATTAATGTAACCTCCTTTGAGTTCACTCTGAAGAAAGAATTTTTGAAAAAAAGTAAGGTTTAAGCCGGCAACAACATGAGCTCCAAAGCCCGCCCAATGCCAATCATCATTTCGTTCAAAATTTAAAAGAGACGCATCTGTCTTAGGCATATATCCTCCAAGTCCAGCACCAAGTTGACCATTAAGCTCTATTTTTTTATACTTCAATAATTGAGTGTGTTTTCGAACTTCAAAATTCACATAATTTAAACCATCAGTATGTTCTAATTGAAGAAAACCAGGCTCAATAACAACATGTGCATTATCGTATGTTCCATCATAAACTGTTCCAGTTTCACTAATAAAACCATTAGCAACTACTGTTTGATTTTGGTTGACTACATATTTCATATGATCAACACCAAAAGATATATCCCAGCGATCTTTAAAAAAATACCCAACGCGAATATTGTATTGTGGGTTGGTTATGTGTAAAGGATGTAAATAGGTTTTTACATCGAACGGAGTGGGTCTGTCTTGCGCCCTAACGTCACTTAACCTCAAGTCATAAGCGCTCCCTTTGAAATTAATATCCGAATGGCTATAGGAGCTCCAATTCCATCCCCAATATATGTATAGGTTGTTTTTTGACAGGGAATTTCTGTTGTTAGGAGATTGAGCAAAAATTTGCGCGGTACTAAGTAGTAAAAACGCACTCCATAAATATTTTCTCATGTAATCTTTTATTCCCTAATGACTTGGTATTGAATTGCAAATCTAGATAAATTTTCTCAATATACTTAGCGACATTTAAGCGTATTTGAAACAATCAAAACCCAATTTATCGATTATAAAGT